>Ga0075473_10000878_pt1 | contig 12705 bp, 20 predicted proteins | sample DEB19_08_DNA_FD_76340 | JGI IMG/M metagenome (GOLD analysis project Ga0075473, IMG submission 76340) | Aqueous microbial communities from the Delaware River and Bay under freshwater to marine salinity gradient to study organic matter... | ecosystem: Environmental > Aquatic > Marine > Coastal ... | reverse complement strand
TATCAAAATCCATTTTTTATTTTTTGAAATTGTAGGAGGTTTGAATTGGTCTTTTACCGTACTTCTTTTCCATAAGTTTCTGGTGTAGGTCCCAATTTAATATTGATTCATTTGTTTGTTCCTTTTCATCTGGAATCAATGAATAAATTTTTGATATTTTTTTCATAAGTTTTGTTGCAACATAATTAAATCTTTCACATTCGTCTTTGAAGAAATCTATTTCTCTATTTTGGTATTTGGTTACGTGATTTATAAATTTTTCTCTTACTTTTTCTTTATCTGGATTTATTTTCTTTCCACCACCAAATAGTTGTGACATTAAACCTCCAAACATACTGTAAAGCTTTTCTTGTTGAGAATAAAAATAATTATCAAAAGTATCAACTTTAGCGTTTACTAAATTGATATATACCAATTTAAGTACCATCTTTATTTTTGTTTCATCATCCACATTTGTTTCCATTCCGGCATGCTCAAGTAATCGATCAATCATATCCATTTCATTATACAAATTTTCCATTAAATAATCAAATGAGAAGTCTCTAATTTCTTGTAATTCTTTATACGCAATGTCATTTGTTATAAAATCATAGAACTGTTCTTTTGTGATACCTTTTTTTAACATTCTTGATGAAATTTCAGTTGGTCTTACTAGATTTTCAGCCATTTGGATAAAATAACTATATCTCATAAATTTATTTAAAATTGGTACCCCAAACTTTAATCTACCTGATGAGTATGTCTGATAATCGGCAATATCGCCAACAAACCCTTTTGTCTTTTTTGTTCTATCGTATTTGTGTTTTAATTCGTGAGCCATAACTGAAACTGTATGTACTTCATCTTCTTGGAATACTTGTAATATTTCTTCTGGTTCCCACATTTCTCCAACGACAAAATTTAAATGTAATCTTAAACTTTTATTTGCCGGTGAAATTTGCATAAGTATTGCATCATCAAAAGTAAACTCGTTTGAGACACCCATTGACGCTATTTGTGGTTTTCCATCATAATCTTCGTCTTCGTGAATTTCTATAATAACTATGATATGATTTATTGTTATATCTGAAATTTGTAATTCTTTATCGTGAATTTCAAATTCGTATTCTATTTCATTTTCATTTATTGATTTTAATTTTTCAGAAACAATCTCATATAGTTCTTCGGCTGCTTGCATAATTCCTTCCGGAACACCAACGGCTTCCTTAATAAGTTTTAATTGATTTTCAGTTATAATGATTTTCATAATAATAAATATATTGGTGTTGTGATTTAACCCACAACACCAACTAAATCATCAAGGTGGTGATCTCCGGACATATCGGACCCAACTGGTCTTTTATCCATAATTTTGATTATTTCATCAATACTATATGGGTCCATTCCATTACCATCAACACCTACATCCATTTTTTTACCATTACCAAATTTGGCTTCTCGACCAAGGTGTACATGTCCGTGTAGGTGGATCACACCTTTATTTAGACCATGCCAACTCTGTAATGGATAGTGACATAAAACAAAGTTTCTGTCATTTATTTTAACTTCCAAGTAGTGGTTCACACTTAAAAATTTACGTTGTATTGCCATTCTATCATTTTGGATATGCTGGTCGTGATTACCAAGTATTAGATGAATGTTTTTACAAATCAATCTATCAAGAAATAATCCGATATTGTCAAAACCCCCAAATGAAACATCACCTAACATTATTAATGTATCGTCCTGACCAACATAATGGTTTATACCATCAACAAGTCTTTCATTCATTTGGTCTATTGTTTCAAAATCCCTAACCGAATCAACCGGTATTTCACCATCTTTTGTTCTCCAGTTTGTCACACCACGAACAATGTTTTTGTGTCCGTAGTGTGTATCTGAAGTTATATATACTTTTCCTGTTGTTAATATTTTTTTAAAACTCATAATTTTTATTTTTTAAGGTAAATCATCTAAATAAGTTGAACTATCTCCCATAAATTTTCTTACATAGTCATCAAAAGTTGAAGTATAATTTACATTTGGTCTATTACTCACTGTTTGACTATTAGATGGTTCATCACTAATTGGTTGAAGTGGTTGCCTTGGTTGATTTCTAATTAATCTTCTAATTGTTTCAACCATATCATCTGAAAAATTCACACTTCTTGAATCATTATTTATGGTGGTAATTCCTCCATCATTACCACTAACAGTAGTAATTCCTGTATCAATCCCACCTATAAGTGAACTACCATCATAAACACGACTAGCATCCCACATTCTAAGTGCCATATCTCTTCTTGATACAATATCATCTGGAGTTTCAGATATTTTAATATCAGTTAAATCTATAGTTCTTTTATCTTTTTGTAATTCTTTTCTAATTGTTAAAAACAATTCATCTGGAATAAAGTTAATAAACATTGGGTCAACTTCTTTATCTAATTGGTCCCAAGCTTGGAATTTTTCTGTTGAGAACTCTCTTGAGAAAGCAATTTTTGTGTCCGTTTTTTTATTTAAAACATAAATCAACCTATGTGTTGTTAAATATTGATTCCAATACTTTAACTGTGTTACACACCATTTTGTGTTTGCACCATACACTTGTGATGCTTCAAAACTTAATGGTGTTAGAATAAGCCAGGTATCATCTTCGTGAATCTTTAATATTTCTTTTTCAAGTTTTTTTCTTTTTTCAATTTCTTCGGCCAACTTAACAGATTCATTTAATTCTAAAAAATTAGTGTACTGACTAATATCTTTAATTTTAATTCTATTTGCTTTTGAATGTCTTTCAAATTCATTTAATGTTTCAATCTCACCAGAACCAAATAGGAATACACCCATATATCCCATAAATTCATCTTTGTTAGAACTGTAATAGTCACTATCATTTTTAAAATTCTTAATTAAGAACTCTGTATATTTGTACGAATCCGTTGGGTCCAGAAAAGATATAATATCAATTAATGATATATTCAAATCCGGATGTTGTTCTTTTAATCTGTCTAATCTACTCATAACTTTATTTCAAAACGATTTTTCATTTGTTCTATTTTATCTTCTGGAACATTGTGTTCGTTGGTATTTTCGTGACGATTTTCAATTATAACACAGAAAGTTTTATAACCATATTTCTCAGCGAGTTCGAAATAAGGTTGGAACTCCCATTCTTGTGTGAAAGTATTTGAGACAACTATTTTTTCACGAGCAACTGCCATATCAGTTTTAACCCTATCTAAACACCAAGCGTGAGCATTTTTAATTTTTGTCCCATCAAATTTATATTCACCTGTAGTCGGATCAATAAAATACATATCAGCTTCATAATGCTTTCCACCTAATGTTTTAGCAAATGTTGATTTTCCAGCACCACAAATCCCGCGGCATATCACAAGTATTTTTTCCATACCACAAAATTAAATAAAATATTTTATAAAAACAAGAAAAGGAACCAAAAAGATTCCTTTAATTTGGGTCGACATTGAATTGTCAACTCTCCACCACCTTGTTTTGATAGAACAAGGAAACTATTTTGTAACCAACGCCTCAATCTTACTTTTAACCTGCTCGGTTATTGATATTTCTTTTGTGTTTGTAACTATGATGCAATCACCCAATGTTTTTGCTGGTATATTAACATAGAATGTATCGCCATTGAAAAAAGATAAGTTTTCTTTTAATTCAACACTGGCGTGAACCATTTTTAAAAACAATCTGAATTGTGTTTGGTCCATAAATGTTTCATTTAGTAACTCACCAAATGTTTCGTGTAATATTCTTATGTTAAATCCTATTTTCATATCACAAATATAGAACAAATTTTGATATAAAACAAAAAATCCCAAAAATTATTTTACTAATCATTGGGATTTTTATATTTTACCATCAAAGTGAGGGGGTGATTGGTTTTTGTATATCATAAATATATACAAGTTTATGAAAATTCAAATTTTTTTTATAATTTTCATCATAGATTCTGTTTTTTTTGATTTTGGTAGTTCGTTTTTACTAAAATACTTACATTCAGTGTGTTCGTGACCATCTTTAGCACTATCTAAATCTGGTAACAATTTTTTATCTGTCTTATAGGAATAAACAAAAAATATTTTATTTTTAGTTTTTCTTTCTGAATCATAACCACTTAAAATTCCAACCAAATTTAATTTTTTTTTATCTATATTTATATCAGTTTCTTCTTTAAATTCCCTAATGGCACCATCTAATGGTGTTTCTTCATTTTCCATATGTCCTGAAGGTATTGTCCACTCATTAGGTAGTGATTTTTTTTTGTTTCTTTTACACAATAAAACTTCATTTTTATATTTAATAACAATTCCAGATATTTTCTTAAATTCAGACATATTGTTGTATTTATTTAATAAATATGGAAATAATAGTAAATAATAATTTATTCAATGTTAAATGTGTTTTAACAAAAAAAGACATTCAAAATGGAATGATGGGTAGGAAATTTGGTAAAAATTTTGATGGTATGTTGTTTTTAATGGAAGACGGTCCACATTCTTTTTGGATGAAAAATTGTATTACTGATTTGGATATTATTTTTATAAAAGACAATATAATAACAAAAATACATAATAATTGTGAACCTTGTTTGGGTGAAGATTGTTTACGATATGATGGTGTTGGTAATATGATTTTGGAATTAAAGGGTGGCTCTTGTAGTTCTTATGATATAAATGTTGGTGACCTTGTTATTGTTGCTGATTAAGTTCAAGAGTTTTAATGTGATGATCCAAATACCATCTTGCTTTTTTTAAATCTTCAAGTTCCTTGTTTACATCTTTTTTTCCGGCTCTTGAGATATACTTAATAGTATTTCCAAGAGAAAATCCTAAATTCCAGGCATCTATAACCTTGATGGCTTCGTATTGATTTGCTTCACCTCCATAGTGGTTTGGGTGATTTACTTGTTCTTTACTCATAAACACCAATTTGGATTAAAAAACTTCTTACCTTTTTACCTAATTCACCATCATTAGGATATTTTTTTACCAAGTTCAATAATTCTCCGATTAATTTTTTTTCATCCATAATTTTAAAATTCTTTAGTTTTTTTATAATCTTCAATCAACTTTTTTTGTGTAATATAAGAAATAAGTTTTCTTTTAAAGAGTGGTAATAATGTTTCATTTATAGGAAAATCGCCATTACTTATCATTTCAATAATAGGAAGTTTTTTCTTATCTTCACTTTTATTTTCACTAAAACTATCAAGAATTTTTGGTAATGTCAAATTATTTTTTTTGTCAGCATATATCAAATTTACAATAACTTTACTTTCTGGAGACCCTTTTGCTGCCGGTTTTTTTTCATATTCCCAAACATACAATGTTTTATTTTTTTTATCTTCAAAATAAAAATAACCCATATCTTGTGTAATATATGTTATATTTTTTTTAACTTTGATATGAATATTGTCGTACACTATTTCCCAAACTGATTTTGCAATATTGAAATACTCTACAAGTCTTGGTGTTGAGTATGATAATATTTTAATGAACTCTTCATACTCATCTTCAGACATTTTTGGGACATCTTTAATTTTAAGGTCCTTAACAAGTAATTCATCGTCAACTGTTTGGAATCTCTTGTTAGTGTATAACATTTTTTTGTCTTTAATTAGAGTTTGAGCGTTTGCTAAATGAAGTGATAGTTCAATAAAACCAGGATAAAGTTCCATTTTATCCAACTTTTCGCCCATTTTTTGAAAATATGATAGTAATTTGTATTCTTTATGTTCTCTGTCAATTGGTTTTTCAAACATCCAGTCGGTGTTCATTAAAAATTCTATTTTCTTTTTTCTTCCCATTTGACATAATAATAGTCATTAAATATTACCTGTAAATATTAATTTATTCTCATAACAATATAATACGTTCCATTAATTTTAATTTCGTCATATTGTCCGTCATATCCGTTTAATTCACCGTAGTCAGCATCTCTTACTAAATCATCCTTCATCCGGTCTTTGTCCAAAAAGTTTTCATAATCCATACCCATTTCATCTAAAAAACCAACAGCATCATCATCAATCCTTTCTAAATAATTTTCAATTTCTTGTTCAATTGAGTCTTCATCCGGTTCACCATCTGGATTATCTTTTATTTCTTCTATTTCATATTCAATATCTGAAATTCTTTCATTTCTAGCTTCTTGGTGTTCATCTGTATCTTCATCATCATATATTTGATGTGGTGAAACAATTTGTCCATCTTTATATAAAACCCAACCACGTCCTTCATTTTTATATTGAAACCTATTGTCCTCAATATCCATAAAATCAAAAACATCTCCGTCTTCTCTTGTTGGCTCTGAAATTGGTGCACGAACACCTTCATTTTCATAAACCCATTTTTCCATTTCAAGTAGCCAAATTTCTTCTTCTTGATCATCACTTAATCCTTTTTCAACACCATAATCTTCAGGTGACTCCCTTATCCACTCTTCAACAGTATCTCTAAAATAATCTTTTACTTCTTCTTCATCAACATAATAAGATAGGAAATTTTTATCAAAATATTGTGTTGGGTTATCAACGTGTTCTTCGAAATAATCAGATAAAGCTCTATCAGCTTCGTATTCTGTCCCAACAGCGTATTCCTCACCTGTTGATAATGATTCAAAGGCTGTCATATCATAGTGTGTACCAGTTGGGTATAAATCATAAACATCTACAGCATCCCTCTCCAAATCATCAATTTCTTCTTGTACCTCATCAAACTCATTAGATAGTTCGTCATATCTTTCTTCATCTTCTTCTACCTCCATTTGTTGTTCTAAATAAGTTAGTCTTGTTTTAAGGTCCTGTAATTCTTCTTTTTCTTCGTCAGTTAATTCTTTTAAATTTCCTTCTTGAACGGCATATTCAAAGGCCGCATGTGCTTTTTTACCTTCTTCATCAGTATCATCTAAACTCCATTCATTATTTTCTCTTCTAACTTCTTGTTCATTATATTTTTTTCGTTGTTTCCTTTCACGCATTACAGATTCGTAAGGTGTTGACCAATAACTACGATGTCCTAAAATTTCTACATTATCTAAGGATTTAATATTAGTATAACTAATATTAACACTTCCATTTACTTTAATATTTCCCAATTCTGTTAATTGTTCTTGATTTCGAAATGATGTTAAATCTAGATTACCATCTACAACAAGTTTTTTTCCTCTAAATCTTGGTAGTCTTGGAATTGCTTGTGCTTGGAAATAAACTTTTCTTAACAAATCAATATATTCATTTGGTGATATTAAAATTTCATCATCTTGTTCTTCATTAATTACATTTTTAATAAAACTTATAAGTTCAGATTCTGTAAGATGTATTTTATTTTTCATACAATAATAAATACTTAAAACTTTACAAATAATAATATGGTGATATTTATATTGTAGAATAAACCACTAAAAACAATTTAATATGGGGTGTGGATGCAAGAACAAAGGAAATCAACAACAAGCGGCACAAACCGCAAGACCAGTTCAAGAACAACAAAAAACAACGACTGTTCAAGAATCTGTGAAAAAGATTGTTGAAAAATATTATAATAAAAAATAATTTCCTTTGGCCAAAGAAAAATTAGAGGTGGAATATTTTTTCCACCTTTTTTGTATTTATAAAATATGGGTAAATTGGACAAATTTCTCGAATGGTTTCACGATGGTAGGGAATCCGAATATGATAAAATACTAAAAGTATTTCAGACAACTCGTAGATTTTTAAAAACTGTAATTAAATATAATGAAATAGACAATGTTGATATTACTTATATTCCAGCTAGTGAGTTTAAAAATGACCCAGAACTTTTTGATTATTTAGGTGAAAATGGTTTTTTAGAGGATATTGATTATCATAATTTAGATGACCATTTAAAAAACTATTACCTTCTTTGGATGATGAATAAGGATACTAATTCAACACTAGAATTTATATGTTCTGATATACTAACTGATGTTGAACCCAGAAGTGATGGTTATTGGTTAAGATTACGACATAGAGAAGAACTTGCAGATTATTTTAGAAGTAGTAGTAGAAGAAGTGACTATGATTTACAAGAAATTGCAAAACAAGTTTTAGTTGATGGTGGTTTAGATTATGGTTGGTATAGTGATACAACAGATGATGTGTATAGAGATGTAATTGAAGAACTAAATGAAAAAAATATTCAAATTCTTGCAAATTACATTTTAGAAAATATTGGAAATAGGGATTTAAGTACAGATGATTATGATTCTGATTTTTTTGAAGAATTAGCACAAATACAAGCCCGTGATGGTGTGTTTCAAATTACCAAGGATAATGTAATGTCTTTAATAAAAGATGAAGATGCCATGAATGAATTAATGAATGGTAAGGATTTATATGATTTAAAGGGTGAATTATATTCAATACATAGTAATGCTTATAATGGTTCATATGAAAATATGATTTATAACCAAGTTATGAATGGTCTTGATGAATACTTTTCATCACCAATTGATGAGGTCGCAAAACAAGTAGGTGAAAAAACAAGATATACACCTTATATTAAAATTCGTGACTTTTATTCTAATGTCTTAGCTTTTATTGAAAATAATTTGGGTTTAGGATATAATGACAGTATTTTAGAATATTTTGGTTCCTACACTGGAATGATGAACCAGTTGTTTCAAGAAGATGTTTATGAACCAATTGATTTTAGAGTTGATGATTATCCAGATCATAGGGAAGTTGACAAAGCAATAAATGATTACTTTGGTGACTACATTTAACAACTATTTATAATTTAAATTAAAAATTGTATCCATTATAAAAAAATGGAATATGAGAAAAATTAACAAAAATTCAAGAAGAGGTATTGTAAACCTATTTGCCGATTTTATTCTTACAAGAATAGACAAAAAAGAAAACTCCATCATCCAGGTAACAGATTGCGAATCATTTATGGTTATCCACGGACAAACAACATCAAAAGAAGTATTGGATTTAGATAAAGTAAAATCAGATTTTTTTGAATGGTTTGGCGATATCTTAGCTGAGGTTGGGATAAAACAAATAAACACACTTGATATTATTCGGTATGACCAGGAAATTAATAACATCGAAAAGGGTTGGATTAGTGTAAACAAGGAAGTGTTTACTGAAGAAGAAGAGCCAGTACACCAACTTTCAGTATCATCTGAATTTCCCTATGGTTACAGCCTTAATTGTGGTAGACTAATGACTTATTATTCACACTATGTTTTTAATCATATGTATAGTCTTATGGGTGTTGATAATCTTAAATTTTACTTTACAAAAGAAGAAGATGAAAATGAAGATTTAAAAATCAAAATTATTTCTGATTCAAAATACAATAAAGATATCGTTAAGTCTTTGGTACTTGATGTGTTTTCCTTTGATTTAGAAGAGTTTAAAGATTATGTTAAAGATTATGACCTTTTACAAGATATACTCTTTCCAGGTAAAGATAAACCATATACAAAACAAGATAAGTTAGAACACATAATAGTATTCTAAAAAGAAACCCCACTTTCAAGGTGGGGTTTTTTATTATCCATTTATGAATGATTTTATTATTTCGAAACCTTCATTGATATCTTCAAAATCTCTATCTGGTGCAAAAAGTTCTGATATTGGTTCTTCAGATTTGGGTGATTTAATCAACATAAATGCCGGAACATAATCATTACCAGTAATATCAACAAACATATTATATTCATCTTCATGTTCGTGTATGTCTCTATCAACATACTCAATTCCTTCTTTGTCTAATTTTTCTTTTAACATTTGACAAAAAGGACAACTTTTCATTGTAAAAACTACAGCTACCTTATCCATTGATTAATTCTGCTATTAAACCGTTTATTTGGTTTTCATTTAAAACACCAACTCTTGTATCAACAACCTCACCACCATTAAATACTTTTATCGTTGGGATACTTCTAATACCTAATGAAGCGACAACTGCTTGATTTTGATCTACATTCATTGTAAACATCTGAACTTCAGAGGTATTTTCTGTTGCTACTTTTTCAAAAACTGGTTTCATAACCTTACAGGGTCCACACCAGCTACTCCAGAACTCAACAATGACTTTTTCACCATTATTAATTTTTTGTTGTAAATCTACACTACTAATTTCCATAATTTAAATATTTTTCCATCTTTTATTACTTTTTAAAACATATAAATAAGAACTTGGGAACATTGGAAATATTTTTTTTACTTCGCTAACTTTCAGCCCCATTCTAAATTTATCCTTAACCTCTTTTATTAATTCAACCCCATATATTGATTTTTTTTGTGACGCCTCTCTAATAGTTGAGTTTCTATTATTTCTTTCAATTTCTGTCATATTTTCCCAACTTTTTCTTACAGATTCTTGTCTTATTTTTTTTTCCTCACCACTTCGTTCACCGTAAATCATTTCATAAGTTTTATTTTTATGTGATTTACCTTCTTTTAATACTTTTGATATTTTTTCACGAATTTCTTTACTATGTTTATAACCTAAACAACCTTCACCACCTATTGTTGAGTTTAGTCCAGAGTCAAATGTTTTCATTTCATTAATATAAAATTTTTCTCTTTCATAAATACTTGACAACTCACATTCCTCAACCAACTCTATCATAAATTTATCAGAACCATATTTTCTAATCGAATTACATAATTTTGTGTTTGAATCGCTTTTCGTACACCTAAAAATATGTTCTTCAAATCTTTTTTTTAGTGTTGATATAGTACAACCAACATATTCTTTTTGGTTTACTAAATTTTTTATTTTATATATCTTTCCAAGATTAGTCATAATGGTGTTTTATTATAAATATCACCATATTGACTAATTTCCGTTTTGTTTTAATTTAGTTAATTGTTTAATGAAAAGAGTAACCTCACTAAGTTTACTAATTTCATAGATTATTTTTAATTTATATAATTGACTATCATTCCAAGATAGGTAAAGATAAATATCTGACCTGTTTTTGAAAATACCTTCAAAGTGAAACATTTTTTTATCTACCTGAAGCCAAGTACTTTCTAAATATTCAGTTGTAAAATTATCCCTACTTATTAAATCTTCCGGAACTAAATTTGGTGTTTCAATTAAAACTGAACTGTATAACAAACCGGTATTTCTATTTAATGTTTCAATAAAGAAATCTTCTTTTTCAAAAAACTTTTTTGACTCCATATTTCAATATTAAAATAAAGTGGTGAAAAGTCACCACTTTATTATTAAATCATTGTTTCTGCTAATTCCCAAAGTTTAGTGTTGATATTGTTTTGTGAAATTATATTTTCAATACCTTTCATTTTTGTTACTTTACCACGATTGTTAGTTACCCTAACACCACCACGGATAAATTTTTCTTGGATGACATTAAAAACTTTCCACATATCGTCTCCTTCATCATCTTTTCTATTTGGTGTAAGTAATCCAAGTATTTCTAAATCGTTCAATGTTTTTTCACTGTTGAATCTGATTTTAGCCGACTCTCGAACAAAATCAATTTTTTCGTCGGTTGTTAATTCGCGACTCATCATACGACCAACTGATTGTTCAATCATAGGTAATTTTTTAGAAAATGCGTCAGCCAATTGTTTAACATCATCAAGTTGAAACTGATTATGTCTCATTGTGAATTTTTCAGCAACAGCTGTAGGGACTGTTAAACCATTAGAACACACCAATCTAAAAAGGCCGGCACCCATAGAAAAAGCAGCACTACCATTATGTGAATTTCTAATAACAGCTTCAACCAAAGTGTCGCCAACTTTTGGTAATTCACCATTACGAAATTTAATTTCGTGAAGACTATGAATACCTTTACCTGTTTGTTTTACTGATGATACCTGCCAACCTTCACGGTCAAAAAATTCAATAACTTCTTCTGTTGGTACGAAAGTATATTTGCCAGTCATTTTTGGTGACGGTGAAGTTGCAAATACTGATGGTGCTGTGGATTTAATTAATTCTGGTGTGTATATCATATTTTTGTTTTTTTTAATTATGAAACAAAATTAATGATATTTTTTTAAAAACCAAATATACTTTACAATTAATTCAAAATTATTTCACCAAAAGTTGTTTTTTGGATAATTTTATCTAAATATTGATTTTTTTGGTCGACGATTTCTGGAATTTTTAGTTCAACAACAACATTTATAATTTGTTCTCTTGTTAAAACAAGATCCAAACCTTCTTCAACATTCTTTTCGCATCTTGAACGTAGTTTTTGATAAAATTCGTCTTTTTGTAATGTTCCGATTAATTGAATTAGGTCGTTAGGATTATTTTCAAAAAAACCTATTAATTGGTTCATATAAATTTCAACATCAACATTTTTCATAAAATTATTAATTATAAAGATTACACTTTTCTTTTGATTCTTCAGTTGTGTCCCAAAATTGACTATCTGGATAACCATTTTCACCACACTCAATAAATCTACAAAAATTTGGAATATCTTTCAATACTTTTTCCATATCTAATTCACTACCTAACACAGACATAAATTCTATACAATTCAGATTTGTTATTGATTTTGGTAATGATTTAAGTTCTTGGTTGTTAGTTAAATTAAGAAATAATAATTCATTCAAATCACCAATTGATTCCGGAAGTTTGTTTACACAATTTTCAAGAACAAGAGTTGACATATTTCTAAATCTACCAATTGATTCAGGTATGTCAAAGATTATCCTATCTTTAG
>Ga0075473_10000865_pt1 | contig 12785 bp, 12 predicted proteins | sample DEB19_08_DNA_FD_76340 | JGI IMG/M metagenome (GOLD analysis project Ga0075473, IMG submission 76340) | Aqueous microbial communities from the Delaware River and Bay under freshwater to marine salinity gradient to study organic matter... | ecosystem: Environmental > Aquatic > Marine > Coastal ... | reverse complement strand
AAATTCTCCAATTCTTCTGGCTTATAATAAGCGGTTACAGATACAGCATTATCAGACCAAATAGTTTGAAGCTTTTTAACCATATCTAGTTGCTTCAAAACATCCATATCTTTTGCTAGTACTGCACCTTCAGTGCTTTCACATGGGAAATAAACAACGACAGTATCATGATTTTCGCTACCATCAAAATTCAAAGCGTATTCTACATGGTATCCCATATCTTTACAAATTTGAACCAAAGCGTCTGAACTAGACATACGAACAGTACGCATATAATACTTGCTAAAAGCAGGATGAACACCGGGAGTAGATCCAGCAAGCAAACTCAAAGTGCCAGAAGGCTTGATGGTTGTTAGCTTGATGCTTTCTGACCATCCTCGTTCTTTGCTCCATTGTCTATCAAATTTACGTAAAGCAATATAGCAGTCATCAAGCCAATCCAGCTTATCGAGAGACTGACAAACACCAGTAACACCAAGACCAAGGCGCATATTCTTATGAACAATGCGATTGGTTTCTTCATGAATGAAAGGAAGAGCAGCGATAGCTTTTTGAGTCTTGTAAAGAAGTTTTGCACAATCAATTAATTCTTCTTTGGAATCAATATTATTCAAGTACAATTCGCAAAGATTGCAGCATTCATAATTTGAAAGACTAATTTCAGCGCAAGGATTAGTCATTTCACAATTATCTGTATCAGTTGGATACAAATCAGATTCAGAAATTGGACCGTCCTTAATTCGTCCATATTTTTGAGACAAAGGAAGATTGAAAAATCCATAAGGCTCGCCATTAGCATATCCAGTCTGCTTATTAATTTCGTAACCGTTCTTCCAGACTTCATCCATTACGTGATTAAAACTGTCGGCATAAATAGTATTGTTACTCATTGCACGCCAATTTGGAACGTTACCAGTTCCCCAATTTTTAGCGCGAAGATAAAGAATATCGTCTGGATCTCCAAGAGCGATTTCTGCGCTACGTCTCACATTACCAGCCACAACGACACTGCCAATAATATTACAAATATCAAGGACATCGATAGATCTGAGTTTCTTTCCCTCTCTAGCTTGGAAAATCTTTGTGATCTTATCGATTCCATCAATAAGGATTTGTGGGCCGCTAGCTTTTCCGCCAAAACCTTTGATTGGTTCTCCATAACCTCTTACTAATATTGTAGAATAAGTGAAAGATTTTCCAGTAACATAAAAAGCATCTAGAAGATTGGATAGCAATTGTACCCAACCTTCTCGCTTATCAGGAACAATGAAGTCAGCGTCTTTTACATCCAAATGAGTAACTGTTACATTTTTCTTAATCTTTGGAAGCTCATGAACATCTTCACGACGAATACTATAACCAACGCCACCACCAAGCATTAGATTCTCAAAAAGAAAAAGGAACGCCTTAGGTTCACGCATTGCAGCGGCCCAACAATTAAGAAGAGAATTAGCACCGAAACGATCAACAGTAGAGGTTCCAAGTTGCCAAAGCATTCGTCCTGCAAAATTGCACTTCAAATTAAATACATAATCATAAATTCTTTCAGCTTCTTCTTTCGTATATCGCGCTCCTATCTTTTGCGCTCCATTAATACAACGCGCAACTGTTTCACTCCATTCTTCAGTATTTCCATCTTCCTTCAATCTTGCATACGTTCTCTTGTATACAATGTATCCTAATCCATTAAAACCCCACTTTGGTTGTTTATTCTTGTACTGATTTAAAAACGATTCTGAAAGTATTTGTTGATCACTCATGGTAAAAATTATTATACACCGATTTCAAAAATTATCGATATCATAATTTACCATACGTGAGACCAGATTGTCAAACGAAATCTTAGGGTCCCAACCTAATTCTTCTCTAGCAGGTTTTGAATCTCCCAACAGAAGATCAACTTCGGCTGGACGATAGAATTTTGGGTTCACTTTAACGAGAACGGAAGATCGAATATTGTTTTTTATAGCATATTCCGTTGAAACGCTAAATTCTTCACTGACTCCATTTCCATGCCAGAAGCCTTGAATATTTGCCGTAGCAAAAGCCTTTTCTACGAATTCTCGAATTGAATGCGTTTCATTGCTCGAAAGCACATAGTCTTTTGGCTCTTTTTGATTCAGCATTTTCCAAACACCATCGACAAAATCTTCGCTGTCGCTCCAATCTCTTTTTGAATCTAAATTACCAAGTTCTATAGGATTGAAAAATTCATTATATTTTATTGCATTATAAATTCTTGCTACGCCTTTTGAAATTTTTCTTGTCACGAACTCTTCGCCACGTTTTGTTCCTTCGTGATTAAATAGAATACCATGAACAGCATATAAATTATATGACTCGCGATACACTTTCACTAAATGACGGGCAGCAGCTTTGCTTGCGCCGTATGGACTTCTCGGTCTCACTGGATGAAGAATGTCTTGAGGGCTATACTGAACATCTCCAAATTCTTCGCTAGATCCAGCAGAATAAAAACGACACTTTGGTTGAAAACGGCGAATAGCTTCCAAGCATCGCGCAACGCCAGTGGCATTTGCGTCGAATGTCTGGAGAGGAATTTCCCAGCTGCAACCAACGAAGCTTTGTGCGGCGAAATTAATAAAATAATCAGGTTGAATATCCCTGACTAAATTATCTAAACTAATACTATCTGAAAGATCTCCATAAACAAGCTTGAATCTCTCGTTATGAATAAAAGATTGACAGTTTACAAAGTTTGGATTTGAAGTGCGTCGAATCATTCCAAAAATTTTTGCATCTGTATTTTTTAGCAAAAATTCAACCATGTTTGCTCCATCTTGACCTAGAATTCCAGTTACTATTACTTTCATATTATAGATTATTGAGATAAGTTGTTAATTTTATAATGTTTTGTTCTGTTACCTTGGAATGAAGACCTACATAAAAACCATTATTATGTAGATAATCGCTGTTTTTGAAATCTTGATAATTGCCGTATTTCTTATAGCAAGTTTGCTTTAAAAGATTTCCAGAGATGATGGGGCGGCTTTCAATTTGATTGTTGTTACAGAAATTAATAGCTTGGTTCTTTTTTTCAGAATCTTTACAAAAAATAGGAAAACAAAATGGCACATGGCCGTACCTATTAGTGATAGCTGGCAAATAAGAAGAATTTTTTAAAGATTGCTTATATATATTGTATAAGCTGATTCTTTTACTTGTTAAGATTTGAATTCTTTCAAAATCTAGTAATCCGATGAAAGCATTTATGTCTGTATTTCTGAAATTGTTTCCAAGGAAATAAAAATCAAATCGGCTATCAACATCTTTATTGATATACTTTTCTGGATTTTTAACGCTTCGCGTCATTCCGTGATTGCGAGCCATTAAAAAATACTCATATTCTTCAAAGCTGTTTGTGAAAAGAAATCCGCCTTCAACACTTTGAAGTTGATGGCCGAAATAAGTGCTTGTTGTGCTTGTAAAAAAAGATGAAACATTTTTATTATCAAATTTACCAAAAGTATTCTCGCAATTATCCATCATAATTCTTACTCCATGCTTTTGGGAGATTTTCATAAGTTTATGCATATCTGGAACAAATCCAATCAAGCTTGTAATAAATACACAAGCCACAGAATTTCTCTCTTTTTCTAATGTTATATCAAGCAAATCTAAATCCATCGCAAAATCTTTAAGCGAAACATCGATAAACAATGGTTCGAAACCTTCTCTTATAAATGGAGCAATTGAAGTGGTCCAAGTAGTTGAAGGAAAAATAATTTTCTTTTTCTGTTCGCTATAAAACTTATCCTTCAAATACATTGCAAGAATAGTGTTTGCAGTAGAGCCGCTTGATACAAATACGGCATATTTGCCGCCAATGTATTGAGCCATTTTAGTTTCAAACAATGAAACTTGCTTGTTCATTGTCCAAAAGTTATTTGGGTTCACTATAAATTTTGCGATTTTAAGTCTATCGATAAAAGAAAAATTAGAATCGTTCAGCTTCCAAGCATTCATTATATTTGATATTATAAGTTTTTTGTATTCCTTCAAATAAAGAAGTAAAGCTGAAATCAGGAAAATCTTTTAAAAATTTATCTGATGAAGCATCTTTGCGAAATTGTCCATCTGGTTTTGATCTGTCCCATTCGATTTTTAGATGTTCAGCATTACAGGCTTTTAGCGCGATTTTGGCGATTTGCTCAATACTCTTGTTTTCTGGAGTGCAAATATTATAATTATAAGCATTTTTTTTATTGAGAGTTTTTACGATGGCGTTAGCAAGATCGCCAGCATACATGAATTGACGTAGTGGTTTGCCTGAGCCAAATAGTTCAATATGTTTATTATTGTTGATTTTAGCATCGTGAATTTTGCTGATTAGACTTGATAGAAAATGAGCTTTATCGCCTTCAAAGTGATCGTGTTCAGAATATAAATTACAAGGTATCAATGAACTATATTCAGTCTTCTTTTGCTTATTATAAGCGTCTATTTGAACAGCCAAACACCTCTTGGCGTATCCATAAGCAAAGTTTGTTGGGGTTGGTGGTCCGTTGTGGAGCATTTCTTCAGTGACTGGATATTCGCTTTTTTTTAATTTATCTGGGTAAATACATGTACTGAGAATACCAATAAATTTTGAAGCACCGCATTCGTATGTAGATTTTAAAGTGTTTGTATTTATTAGGATATTATCTTCAAAGAAATTTACGGGATTTTTAATGTTGTCCATGATGCCGCCGACTTTTGCAGCAAGATGAATAACAGCTTGAGGCTTAATTTTTTTGAACAATTTAGATGTTTCCTCTAAATTTTGAAGATTACACTCTTTGCTGCTTAGATAAATAGCTTTAGGCAGAGCCTTTTGAAGATGTTTACCTACCATGCTAGATCCACCAGTAACTAGAATTGTCATATTGTAAATTTTTGTTTGAAGAAATCTCCACAATCACATTCATTAGTGAAAAAATCTTTTGTTTCTTGATTGAAGCCTTTTTCTATCCAATCATTAATTATCGATTCAAAATGTTCTTTAGGTAAATTTCCTAATCCATCACAATAATGCCATACTTTGATTTGTTTAGATTTTGAACAATATTCATGAGTGTTTGTGTGAAGTTTATTATTATAAACCTTGAATAAACTAGTATATTTAAACCAAGGTCTTTCTCCTTCACTAGCTGTAGTGTTGCCTTTTGCTCTAACATTATAAACTACATTTGAGTTTTCATAATTACCATCAACTATAAAACTTGTATGTTTATTTTGAATGTTGCACACATAATTTAATGCGGCTTGCTCAAAGTATAAATTGCACATCCATTTATTGCAATTTAAAACATCTTCAAGGGCTTTTATGTTATTAAAACAAACAACATCTGCATTTACATGGTCATCTTTAGAAAAAGATAATGACAAATGAGAAATTGAAAACGCCACTCCTTTAGCTACTTGATCGCATGGAACACTTTGTAAAAACAATTCGTATGGGTAATCTAAAGTAGTTAAAATATCTGCTTCGTTATTATTTATAAATTCGTCTAATCGAGAACAAGTTATTGTATCTGCGCCAAGAATTATTATTTTTTCAATACCGTATTGTAGAGCGACTTGTCTTGCAAATAAAAATTTTTTATATCCGCTTGCTATCTTTTTTATTTCTTTAAATTCAGTATTTGAAGAAGTGTATGTGAAAACATCGATATCAGGGTGAAACTTTTTAAAACTTTTTACAGCACACTCTTGTAATTTATCATATTTTTCAGAATCAGAATATATAAAGCACCCTGTTTTCATTTTACATACATTATAGATTTTTCAATTCCTATTTCAAAACCTTCAAGCGTGATTGGCAGTGTGTAGAGTTTATTGAAATCTCCATTGTAATTTAATCCATTTTTGTCTTCAATTATTATTTTGCTGTTTGAATTATTATATTTTTTTATTTTTTCAGCAATTTCAGAAAGGTTGCATTTATTTTTATAGCTTAGATTAATGTCTTTATAAGAAGAGTTAAATAATAAAATATATTGAACAACAGATATTAAATCTTTCAAGTAAAAAAAATCCATTTTTTTATCTTTGTGGATTGTGATAGTTTCGCCTTTTTTGCTTTTTAATATGCATGTTTTTATAAATCTTGTGTCAAGTTCGTTTTCATCAAAACAACCAAAGACTCTGAGATTATAAAAATTTGTTGATGTTAAAGCTTTTTTGGCTATTATATTTTTAGATAAGCCGTAATAATCTTTTGGTACGCATTTAGCAATATCTTCTTCTTTAGCCAAACTAATGTCATTTTGTCTATCGAATTCCGATCCAGATGCAAAATTAATTACTTTGTGCAATAGGTCTTTGCAAGCGTAAAGATTTTCGAACGCTAAAATATTGTTATAAAAAGTATTTGCATCATCTTTTTTTAATCTGCTGCCGCCTTCTATGGCACAATGAATAATTGAATCTATTTTATTTTGTTTAATAAAAGATTTAATAGATTCTTTATCGAATAAATTTATTGTCTGCCTATTTCCATGAAAAAAAATAACATTTTTAATGTTAGAATTAATAATGGATTTGCCGATATATCCGTTAGATCCCGTAACTAAAATATTCATTTAGTTTTCAGAAAATCAGCAAATTCTACAATCATTGTGCTTCTGCCGTCTGTTCTGTTTAACGCTTTTTCATATGCGGGAACTATATCTTCTGGTTCAAAAAGTTCAATAATATCGATTGTCTTGCACATTAAACGAAACGCTTCAGAAAAATTACCTTTATGTTGACACTGAGGATCAACTGGATTTTCGCTGCCTACAGAAACACGAATTATAACCTTTGGAGTGCAACGACCTTCGGATACTATAGGAAGTTTATCCAAGTGATTTACAATTTGATCTGTAGCCATCAATAAAAAGTTCCATCTAGGAAAAAGAGATACTACAGTAAATCCTTCCAAAGCCATTCCAATAGAAGCTCCAAGCTGTGAATATTCTGCAACGGGCCATTCTATTTTTTTATCTTCATTTACATCAATGAGCGTGTCATATAATCCAGTGCCGCCAAATTTAATAGATTGTCCGATGAAAATGGTTTTCTCATTTTGAGAAAGTAGAACCATCGCCTTTTTTATTTCTTCTGAGTATTTCATATTAGAATTGCACTCTTACTCCAGCTCCAGCGTGTGGATATTTATTGTTTGAATATTGGTAATAAATTATTTTATTTTTACAATAGATTTCATTTTCCTTATATTCGGAAACATCTATGTAATAAGGTAGATCTCTATTCCAAGTTTTATCAGTTGGTGTTAGAACGGATTTTCTATTGTCTTCGATTATCCAGTTTATAGGAAGATCAAAATTCAAACTATATTTATAAGACTCATGAAAAGAACCAGTTTCCGCAGACATATCACCAAGAAAACACCATACTTTAGATTTCAAATTTTTCATTTTGATTGCTAAAGCGGTCCCTAATGCAATTGGCGCGATTCCACCAACAATAGAACTACAAAGAAATTTATACTGAGGTAAATTCATAACCATAGATTTACCCTTTAAAATTTCGTTTTTAAGAACTTCTTTAGGAATTCCTTTGCATAATGCTTGGTAATGATTTCTCCATGTGCAAAAAACCCAATCATTCTCACAATCTACATTTTCAAAAATTTTAAGCATTTGCCTTTCGTTAGAATGATAAAGATGAACTGGAGATTTAATTTGTTTATTATTAAATAAGTCTCCAATTTCATTTTCGAATTCTATTATTTCTTTTTCAGTTACCATATAAAGTTATTTTTATAAAATGCTACTATTTCTTTGATTTCATTATCAAAATTACAAAGTGGTCTCCAACCTAAACATCTTAGTTTATTATCGTTGAGAGCGTATCTGACATCTTGACCTTCTCTAGAAATAGATAAATCCAAATATTCAGATTTATAATTGGAGGGTAATTTTCCAAAATATTCTGCAATTACTTTTTCTACAGTTACAATATTGCTTTGTTCAAATCCTCCAGCAATATTGAATATTTCATTTTTTACCCCACTTTCAATAATTTTAACAACTCCGTTTGCTGTGTCTTTAGCGTGAAGCCAATTTCTAAAAGGAGTGCCTTGATTGTGAAGAGGGATTTTTCTTCCAAGAGTTAAAGATTTACAAGCTTTTGGAATTAATTTTTCAACATACTGTCCAATGCCATAATTATTGGTTGGGCGAATTATAATGTAATTGATTTTGTATGTTCTGGCCCAAGCAAGTATAAGCTGATCAGCGGCAGCTTTTGTGGCAGAGTAAGGATTGCTGGGCTTTAAGATGTCGGTTTCAACATGCTCTCCTTTTGAAATGTCGCCATATACTTCATCAGTGCTGAAATGCAAAAGAGTTGGAACTATCATGCCTTCTCTTTTATAAGTCTTTAACAATTCAAGAATATTATAAACACCATTTATATTTGATTTAATGAAATCATCGCTCTTTCTTATCGAGTTATCAACGTGCGTCTCAGCAGCTGTGTTTATAAAATAATCGCAATCTACAAGTCTATTTAGATCACAAATATCTTTTTCTTCAAATTTGAATTTTTCGTATTTGCGAAACTCTATTAATAGATCTGGCCTTGCAGCGTAAGTTATCTTATCAATACCAATAACATAATAACCTTTATTAAGACAAAGTCTTGTAAGATAAGATCCGATTAAACCTAAGCATCCAGTAATGTAAACCACTTTCATAGACAGCTTATAAATGTATCTAAATTTTTCTTAATGTAACAGATTTGTTCTTCTGTTATCACTGGGCTAGTGCCCAAGAAAAATGTATCTGTTGTAATTTTACGAGCTATTGGAAATTTTTCAATAACATCTTTAGAACTCATGATTCCTGAATAAGCTGGTTGCAACATAATGTTGCCAGCAAAATATGGTCGAGTTTGGATTTTAGCGTTTTCAAAATGTTGAACAATGTGCTTGCGTTTAAAAGGTGCGCCATCTTTGATGGTTACAGCGAAGGCAAACCAGCTTGGATCTGCTAAGTTAGTAGCTTTTGGAACTATAAAATAACGTTCATACTGATTAAAAGCTTCACAGAGCAAAGTATGATTACGTTTTCTTAAAGAATGTATTTCTGGAAGCTTAACCATTTGGGCCAGACCCATTGAAGCTTGAAGTTCCATTGGTTTTAAATTATACCCGATTTCATCATAAACGTATTTATGATCAAACTCTTCATCTGGAAGTTCTGGAAGCCAATTCGAAAAACGTTTGCCGCATGAACCATTCTTTAGTAGGTTAGCTTTCTTTCCAACACAATAACATCCGCGACCCCATTCTCTAAAACTTCTTGTTACTATTTCTTGTAATTGAGTTTTACAAGCTACGAAACCGCCTTCACCCATAGTCATGTGATGAGCTGGATAAAAACTGCAACTAGCAAGTTCACCAAAACTGCCGAGAGGTTTTCCATCGTAAGTTGAACCTAACGCATCACAACAATCTTCAAGTAGTACAAGATTATATTGATTAACAATTTCCATCAATCGATTCATGTTTGGAGGATTGCCAAGAACATGAGCAAAAGTGATTATTTTTGCGCCTTTCTTAGCAGCTTCTTCAACTTGATCTAAATTAAGATTTAAAGTATCAAGATCAATATCAACAAAAATAGGCTCAAATCCAACTTGAAATATTGGATTGATTGTAGTTGGAAATCCAGCGATTGGAGTGATTACCTTTGTTCCTTTTGGAAAATTATATAATCTTTTTGATGTCATTGCTGACATCATTATTAAATTAGAACTGCTACCGCTGTTGGTTAATATGCCGTATTCTTTACCAAGCTGATTAGGAAATCTTGTTTCAAAAGTGATAGCATCTTGACCGAGTACAAGCCAGCCATTTAATAAAGACTTTATAGAAGCGGTATATTCTTCTGAAGTAAAATATGGACCGGCGTATTGAACCCAGTCTTTACCGGGAGTCCAAGTCTTTTCTTTTTTATCTATATAGTTCTTTACCAGCTCTAAAATATTATTTAGTTCATCCATTTTTCTCTCCACTTCTTTTGAATAAGTTTATCGTAATTAATTTTTGATTTATGCATGTTCCAAGTAGCTTGTTCAGCACTAATTCTATAATAATATCCTAACCATTTTTGGCAGTTTTCTATTAAAATATTTTTATTTGCTATTTCGCAATACAAGGCATAATCATTCGCTCCAGAATACTTAGCTGGTTCTGGGGCTATTTGCAAGTCTTTTTTGAAATCTTTTTTGTAAAAAACCGTGGGAGTGTTTACGCAACATTTTGTCAAAAGTTGCATTTTGAAATCGTTTATGTCTTTATAATCATAAGAAACTTCTCGTAAAATCTTTCCTTCTGAAAACCAAACAATTGAAGATTGAAAAAATAATGGTTTATTTATAGAAAGCAGTTTAACAGAGTTTCCAATATAATTTTCATGAATAACATCATCAGAACCAATTATTGTATAATAATCTCCAGTGATATATTTATTTTCTGCTAATTCAAGGCATTCATCCCAGCATTGAGGATAAATGTTTTTTGCGGTATCTATTATAAAGTTTGCTTTTGTTTCTTCTTTATATTTATTAACTATCTCTAAACTATTATCTGTACTTTCATTGTCTATGAAAATTATTTCTGTATTTTTGTAACTTTGGTTAAGACACGACTGCAAGCAGTCAATAACATAATTTGCTTTATTGTAATTAGGTATAATGATTGAAATTTTCATTTTAAAGATAGCAGTTGTTGAACTCTATTAACATAAGTATGTTTTCTGAGTATCGTTCTTTGATTGTGTTTCTTTATTTCTATCAGATCATTATCCTTGAGCGAACAAATTCTTTTTGCTTCTTCAACAGATTTTTGAAGATCGTTGCTAAAAAATGAAAAGCAAAATAAATCTTTAGCTTGTTGTATATCATCGCTGATTAAAATTCCTGTGCAACCTAGGCTTTTAAACGTTCTTTCGTTTGTATCTAAGCCAACATGCCTTTGATAAGCGTCGTGAATGTTTAATGCAACTTTTGATCTCAAAAGAATGTGATTTTCTTGTTCATGGCTAAGATTTCTACCAACAGCGAAAGCGCATTTTAATCCAGAATTGGTTATAAAATAGTTCAAAGTTTCTTGCATAATAATAACTTTTTCGTTAAATCCGTTGTCTGCCATGCCTCCTATAAAACAAACATCATAGTCAAAAGAATTTGGTATTTCATGATTGTAGTTTATGTCATCAAAAGCAAGAGGCGCAGAAACGATGTTTTTCCATTTAGAATGATATGGAAAAGATGAAGCAAAATTCCATTTGATAACATTATTTAGATTATTAAGATGGTTTATTAATTCATCTTGTAAAGAGCATTGGAAATTCGGATGTTCTCCCCAAGGTTTTGGAAAAGAATTGGGTTGCACATAAAGATAAGTTTTGACACTATTTTTTACTATATGTAAATTATTTTGTGTTACTTTAGAATCGCATATGAATAGTTTATAATCTTCGTTCATTTTTACTTCAGAAAGATCGTTTATGAATTTAACTTCATAATCTAAATAAGCCCAAGCATGAGCATATCCGTCATAAATCCATTTGCCAGCATGAGATGCGTGATCTTGTATGTAGATTTTCATATTTTATTTATTTGATTGATTATGTTGGCGAGCCTGATTTTCGAAGTGTGTTCTTTTAAAAATCTGTTTCGACCGTTTTGACTAATTTTTGCAGCTTCATTTTCGTTATTTAAATAATAATCGATTAGCTGTATGCATTCTTGTATGTTTTCAAAACAAATTATTTCCTTGTTTGGTTCATAGTACATTTTGAGATTTTCAACATTTTCTGTTATCAAAAGACTGTTTGCACAAGTGGCTTCAAATATACGAAGTTTCATTTGTCTTTTTTTCAAAACATCGTTGTCATTTATAGTTAGATTAAGACTGATTTTGCAAGAAGAGTATAAAGATATCATGTCTTCATAAGAACAACCATAAAAGTATGTGATTTCTTTATTTAGTTGTTTTAAAAATTTTAATCTTGTTTCATTCATTCCCCCGCAAAATCCAATGTTGTACTTTTTCAAATTATAAAAATACAAATCTTCATTACAATGCCATTGTCCTAAAATAATATTTTTATAACCGCTTTCAACAAACTTATTTAAAAATGAATACTCAGGAGTCGAGCAAACAGTGAAATAATGACAAACATATTGAGAAAAATCATTGAACCTCCACGTATCGTCGCAAAACCAGTTAAAAGTTTTTATATTTCCTTTTCTGGTTATTTCTTTTATTTCTTCTAAAGGTTCGAATGGAGTAACATTTTTGTTTCCACAAATACAGCAAAAAATTAAATCAGGTTTGAAATCATTTACAACTTTATTAAAATCTTTTTCAATTGGATTGATTGTATCATAAAAATAAACTTCATGACCCATTTCTAGCAATGGTATATATAAATTATAGTATCCGCTGTCGAATTTTATCTTATCTCCTCTTTGAAGAGTCTTGTTTAAAACTAAAAGTATTTTCATAGTTTCCTCCAGAAATCAGAAGCAGCGTTCTTGCAATTTTGGGAAAACTTTTCTATTCCGTATTTTTCTATATCGTGAATACATCCGATTTGAGATTGTTTATTGGTTAAAATTAACATCCCGCAAAGAATGGCTTCTGCGACTGATCTGCAAAACGGTTCTCTTAAATTTGGATCATAATATAATACTTTATACTTATTATAAACTATTGGCATATTGTCGTAACTTACGATTCCTAAATATTGAATGTTAGGAAT
>Ga0075473_10000857_pt1 | contig 12826 bp, 14 predicted proteins | sample DEB19_08_DNA_FD_76340 | JGI IMG/M metagenome (GOLD analysis project Ga0075473, IMG submission 76340) | Aqueous microbial communities from the Delaware River and Bay under freshwater to marine salinity gradient to study organic matter... | ecosystem: Environmental > Aquatic > Marine > Coastal ... | reverse complement strand
TCATTTGATTTATACAATAAAAACGATATCGAGGATCTAACCGCATTAAATTTTTATAAAACAAATTAATATATGGTAACTATAGTTTATTCTACACACAAGGATGAAGTTTACAATAAGAATTTTAGAGAACATTTAGAAAACACTATCGGTGTAGATGATTACCAAATTTTGGAATATCAAAATAATAATGAATACAGTTTGTCTGAAATATACAATAGAGGAATTAAAGAATCTAAATTTGATATTGTATGTTGTATTCATAACGATATTAAACTTGAAAAAAAGTGGGGTTCAAGATTACTAAAAGATTTTGAAAAAAATCCTGAATACGCGATTATAGGTAAAGCAGGGTCAACATATTTTCCTCAATCAGGGGTCTATTGGGAAAAGATGAATCAAACTATGGTTGGTGAAGTATACCACCATCCAGATGGTCAAAATAAATGGATTAACAAATATTCAGCAAAACTACCATTTATAATACCCGTTGTGACTATTGATGGTTTATTTATTTCTTTTGATAAAACAAAAATTAAACATCAATTTGACGAATCTTTCGGTAGGTTTCATTTTTATGATCACGGTTTTTGTGTCCCTAATTTTTTAGATGGAGTTAAAATAGGTGTTACCTTTTCTTTTGAAATTACTCACAAATCAGTTGGTCAACCTAATGAAGAATTCTTTAAAACTAAAGATCAATTTTTAACAAAATACATATCCAAATTACCTTTGGAGATAAAACCACCTTCTGTATACGTTCCAAATGTTGAATTCAGATCGTTTAAAACCTTTGGGAAGGTTGCGGTTATAATTCCAACAAAAGGTAAAACAGATTTATTATTTAATTGTTTAAATTCATTTATAAAACATTGTGATAAAGAATTATACGAAGTTTTTGTTGCTGATACGGGATCCACAGAAAAAGAAATAGAATTAATTAAAAATTTTATCGAAGAAAATAAAGATAAAATAAAAATAAATCTTTTCTTTTATAATTTTTACACTTTTGCAATTGTAAATAATAACGTAGTTAAAAATCACGTGAGTGATGAGTTTAAATTTATATTATTCTGTAATAATGATATTGTTTTATTGAATGATGTTTTAAGTGGTATGTTAGAAGTTTACAGAAAAATACCAAATACAGGTACGGTCGGATGTCGTTTACATTTCGGTGATAACACTATTCAACACGATGGAATTGTTGGTTATCGTCATAAAGAAAACGGTGCATTAATTTTTACTCATTTAGGATTAAGGTCATCTTATGTTTTCACACCTTATTTGAAAAAAGTATGTGGTAACACTGCCGCATTGATGATGATAAGAAAAAATCTTTTTGAAAAAATGGGTTACTTCAATGAAGTTTACGGTACCTGTTTTGAGGATGTTGAATTAAATTTTAAATGTTTAATTAACGGTTACGAAAATTATTATGATGGTAATTTAGTGGCATACCATTATGAAAGTTCAACAAGAGGTAAAGATGAAAATAATCAGAATGGTGAAAGAATTGATTATACTAAATATCTACTACCATTTGTAGAATCAAATATTGATATATTAAGAAAATATTTTATGGTGGTATAATACAAATGTTATGAATATAAATGAATTTTTTGATAAAATCTATTGTATAAATTTAGATGAACGGACGGATAGATGGGAATTAGCGAAACAAGAATTTGAATCCGTAGGTATAACTAATTATACAAGATTTTCAGGTGTTAAAATGGAGGATGGTAGATCTGGTTGTAGAGAAAGTCATATCAATATAATTAAAGATGCTAAAATAAATGACTATAAAAAAATATTGATTTTTGAAGATGATTTTGTTTTTGTTAATAAGGATCAAAATTTAATATCAAATATACTAGAACAAATAAGTAAAATAGGTTATGATTTATTTTATTTAGGTGCAACTGTTGAACCTAATTATGGGAGATTTCAGATTGTGTCTGAAAATATAGTTAGAACAAATTTCGCGTTTACAACTCACGCTTACAGTGTTAGTTCAAGATTATATGATTTGATTTTAAGTGAGGCTCCATTTCATCCAATAATCGATGTTTATTATCAACAAAGAATTGTAAGTAGAGGTAATTCATATATTGCAAACCCTATGATATGTTTACAACGAAACACATACTCTGATGTTGAAAAAAAAGAAATTGATTATAGTTGGATGAATGATTTTTTTAATAAAGTTCTTAGAAAAGATTAATTATGAAAACATTAAATGAGATAATGAATTTTTATGGTACAGATAAAAGATTGGAAGAACACAATTACGTATCGGTATATGAAAAAATATTAGAAAATAAAACGTCAGATAAAATTAAGATACTTGAAATAGGTATTTACAGACCATCTCCAACTTTAAACAATTTACCGATTGGTTCAAGAAGAGTACCTGGCGCATCTTTAAAAACTTGGTACGACTATCTTCCTAACGCAGAAATATATGGTGTAGATTTAAGTGATTTTTCTGATGTTAATAATGACAGAATAAAGACATTAATTTGTAATCAAGAATCTAAAGAAAGTCTAAATAATTTAATTGAAAATATAGGGTCTGATTTTGATTTAATCATTGATGATGGCGGACACACAATGAAACAACATCAAATTAGTTTATCTGTTCTTTTTAGACATTTAAAATCAGGTGGTATATATGTTATCGAAGATTTACACACTTGTTATATGAATCAATATGTAAATGGTTTTAAAAAAACTATAGACATTTTAAATGACTTTAATTTCACAGGTAAAATTGAATCTATGTTAATCGATCCAGAAGAATCAAATTACATTTCAGAAAACATATCGAAGATTGAAATAACAATGTGTAATATCTCGGAGATTGCAGTAATTTATAAAAAATGAATAAGATAAAAGTTTTTTGTGATTGGAATTTAGAAATAAATTTATATCATCAAAAAAATATTGAATTATATGTCAATTTGTTTCCTAATTCCCCCAAAGATGAAAATACAGTAAGATTTGTTTTACTAATAGAACCACCAGAAATTGTGGATTTTAATAATGTCGCTATTCAATCTTATAGTTCTAATTATTATGATTACTTATTGACTCATCAAGATAATTTACTTGAATCAATAAAAGATTCATTCTTATTTGAATTTGGTACTTGTTGGATCAAAGAATATACATTTCCAGAAAAAGAATTTTCAGTATCTACATTGATTGGTGGTAAAAATATGACTACAGGTCACAAATTGAGACACGATTTAGTAATAAACCAAGATAAGATAACTGGTATTAAAACTATTTTTTATAATAGTAAAAATCGCAGTCATAAATTTAATGAACACAATCCTTATTTAGAAGGTGACAAATCTGAATTATTTAATAGTCAATTCCATATCTGCATAGAAAATTGTAAGAGAGATAATTGGTTTACCGAGAAACTAATAGATTGTTTTCAAACAAAATCAATTCCAATCTATTATGGATGTCCAAATATAGATAAATGGTTTAATCCAAATGGTATGATATTAGTTGATACTGTTGATGATATAATTAACGTATGTAACTCATTAGATGTGAACAAATATCAAAGTATGTTACCATACATTGAAGAAAACTTTGAGAAATCTAAAGAGTTTATAAACTATACTAAAAGGATAGAAGATAAAATAAAAGAAATATTAGAAAATGAAAATATCGATAGTAATTCCAACGTATGAAGCTAAGGGTAGAGGTGTATCATTACTTACTGATTTAATTAATTCAATATTAACACAAACATATAAGAATTTTGAATTAGTAATATCTGATCAATCAGTAAATGATGATATATTAAATTACATCAATAAAATAAAAGAGAGTACAGATTTAGATATCGTTTACAACAGAGTTTCATTTGGTTATGGTAATAGTTCTATTAATATGAATGAAGGTATCAAAAAATCAACAGGTGAATACATCAAGATAATGCATATGGATGATAAGTTTTGTAGCGATGATTCATTGGAGTTAATGGTTGATAGTATATTAAAATCAAATAAACAAATCAAATGGGGTGGTTTCGGATTTAATCATCATTACGAAAATGAAAATAGAGTTTATAGAGAAATTATTCCTCATATTTATTTCAATCCAATTATTAAAAATGTTTCAATGATTGGCTGTCCGAGTGTTTCGTTTTTTATAAATGATGAGAATTTTTTTGACGAAAGATTTATCATCATAAATGATTTTGATATCTATTATCAATTAAGAAAAAAGTATGGTGAACCCTTTGTTATTAATAAAATTTGTGTTACAATACGTATGCACAGTTCACAAGTGACAAACATACTCAGCAATTATAACGAGTTAGAACAGAAAGAAGCAGATATTTTTAACACTAAAATTTAAATATAATGGAAGATTTATTAACAGAATTAGCGAATTTATACGCATCAGACAAAGGGACACGTAGTCCAAATGACGGATCATATCACGGTCCAAGATTACATTTTACACCAATTTATTCTGAATATATGGTAAGTAAAAGAATGGAAAAATTAAACATATTAGAAATTGGTGTTGGCTCAGGTCCATCTCTTAAAATTTTTTATGATTATTTTCCTAATTCAACTATACACGCAATAGATGTAGTTGATCAAAGTAGACATAACAACGAAAGAGTAAAGACACATATTTGTGATCAGTCTAATAAAGTTCAATTAACTAATTTAATGAAGGAAATTGGTGAAGTAGATATTATTATCGATGATGGATCTCACGTTATTAGTCATCAACAAATAAGTTTAGGTGTATTATTCCCATACTTAAAATCCGGTGGTCAATATTGGGTTGAAGATTTGCACACTTCAGATGCTGAGGTTTGGATGGGTAAAACTCTATATGGTTACGATATGAGTTTTAATGATGGTGAGTCAACTGTTCAGGTAATTGAAAATTATATAGATAATAAAATTTTCAATAGTCCTTTCCTTAATAAGGAAGAGAATAATTACTTAACAAATAATATTGTTGAAAGTAAAATGTTCGAATTACCAAAAACTTTTTATGGTATAAATAAACTGGCATATTTTAAAAAGAAATAGATGAAAATATTAATTAGTGGTGGAGCAGGTTTTATTGGTACCAAGTTAATTAAAAAATTAATTAATTCAAATGAAATTATTGTTCTTGATAATTTTCTTGAACAAATACACGGTACTTCACCCGTATTAATTGATGGAGTAAAATATATTAAAGGTGATGTTAGGAATGAATCAGATTGGAATACCTGTTTTGATTATGATCCTGATGTTATATTACACTTAGCATCTGAAACAGGTACAGGTCAATCAATGGATGAGATCAATAGATATACAACAACAAATATTGTAGGTACATCTATTTTATTAGATGTACTAAACAATAGAAAGAATAATGTGAAAAAATTGGTTTTATCATCTAGTAGAGCAGTATACGGTGATGATGATAATATTGAAACAAATGACTCGTTAAAACCAAAATCAATTTATGCTGTCACCAAATTAACTCAAGAATTGTTAATTAAAACAGGATGTAATATTCCATATACTATTCTTAGATATCAGAATGTTTATGGTGATGGACAAAGTTTAAATAATCCTTACACAGGTATCATAAGTATTTTTAGTAATAATCTACATAAAGGTCTTCCCATTGAAATATATGACAACGGTAAACCAACAAGAGATTTTATTTATGTTGAAGATGTGGTTGACGCAACTATTATGTGTTTAGATAATGGTATTAGTGATTTTAAATTATATAATGTTGGAACAGGAAAAGAAACTTCTATTTTAGAAATAGCAAATAAATTAAATAATTTATTTGGTAATAAATCAGAAATAAAAATAACTGATTATCATAGATCAGGTGATATAATGTACGCCAAAGCTAATGTCACAAAAATAAAAAAAGATTTGAATTGGTCTTATAAATTTGATATCAATTATGGATTAAATGAATTCTATAATTGGTTTTTAACAAAAAATAAAAAATGAATTTAGTAACAACAAATTTAATGGGCGGTTTAGGTAACTATATGTTTCAAATCGCAGCTGTTTATGATTATGCAAATAGATTTAATAAGACACCTGTATTATTTTCTAAAAAATCGATAACTGTACATCGTAACATAAATGAATATAAAAATAATGTTTTATCAAAAGTAAATTTTGTTGATGAAACTAATTTTAATGTAAGATTCATCACATATCAAGAACCTTACTTTCACTATTATGAAATACCATTTATAGATGGTAATTTGATTTTAAATGGATATTTTCAAAGTGAAAAATATTTCATAAACAATGTTAATATGATTAGAGATTTATTTGAATATCCTGAGGATTATGTTAATCATATAAAAGAAAAATATTCAGAGATTCTTAAGAACAAGACTTGTTCAATTCATATCAGAAGAGGTAACTATCTTAATTTACAGCAATTTCATCCTGTTCAAGATATTCATTATTTTAATAAATCAATTGAGAAAATACCAAATGATTCTTATTTTTTAATATTCTCAGATGATATCAAATGGTGTAAAATGAATTTTCCAAATGATGAGAGGTTTATTTTTATAGAGAACAATAATGATTATGAAGATTTATTACTTATGTCATTGTGTGAAAATAATATAATTTCAAATTCAACCTTCAGTTGGTGGGGTGCTTATTTAAATAAAAACCCTAACAAAATAGTTGTGGCGCCAGAAAAATGGTTTGGATTTGGAAATTCAATGAACGATACTAAAGATTTGTATTGTGAAAAATGGATTAAACTATGATAGATCAGAAAAAAATATTAGTAACCGGTGGTTCAGGAATGGTTGGGAAATTTATTAAACAAATTTTACCAAAAGCATTTTATCTTTCATCTAAAGATTGTGATCTAACTAAGTGTGATGAAGTTGATAATTTTTGGGGGAAATTTAAACCTGAGGTTGTTATTCACTTAGCAGCAAGGGTTGGTGGTATAATGGATAATATTAATCATCCTGCTCAATATTACGAACAAAATGTACTAATGAACACTAATGTTCTCTATAACTCAAGAAAGTACAATGTCGATAGATTGATTGCTATTTTAAGTACTTGTATTTACCCTGATGTAGTTGAGAAATATCCTATGGATGAAGATATGTTACATATAGGACCACCTACTAAAACTAATTTCTCTTATGGTTACGCTAAAAGAGGTTTATCTGTACATATAGATTCATATAATCAGGAATATGGTACTAATTATCAATATCTTATACCATGCAACTTATATGGTGAGTTTGATAAATTTGGTGATAATAGTCATTTTGTTAGTTCATTGATTAAAAAAATAATTGAGTCTAAGAGAAACAATCAGGACTATATTACTTTATTTGGGACGGGTAAACCATTGAGACAATTCCTATATACTAAAGATTTAGCTGATATTATATGTCAGTGTATTTTTGACGATATCAGATACAACTTCAATGTCGCAACTAATGAAGTTTACACTATTGAGGAGATTGCTAATATTGCTATCGAATCAATAGGTGACGGTAAGATAAAAAGAATAATTTTTGATCCATCTAAACCAGATGGTCAATATAGAAAAGACGTGTCTATTAATAAAATGTTGGAAACTTTACCTGATTTTAGAATTACTCCATTACATGAAGGAATTAAAAGAACCCACGATTATATCATAAAAAACAAGGTTTTTTGATTGATTTTCTTACTCATTTACCATATATTTTAATATGGTAAAATTAGTTAGTGACACAATAAATAGAGACGACATTAATTCATTGATAGAGTGGTTATCAAAAGATCCTATCCCTAAATTAACTAAAGGAGAATTAACTATAGAGTTAGAAAAAAAATGGGCAGAAAAAATTGGTACAAAATATTCTGTTTACGTAAATTCAGGATCATCATCTATCTTACTTAGTTTAGCGTCTCTATTATATTCCAACGTTAGAAATAAAAAAATAGTAGTCCCCTCATTAAGTTGGGCAACGGATGTGAGTTCCCCTATGATATTAGGTATGGAACCAATAATGTGTGATTGTAATTTAGAAGATCTATCTGTAGATTTAAATCATTTAGAAGAAATTTTCATTAAAGAAAATCCCGCGTCTTTTATCTTGGTATCACCTTTGGGTCTTGTACCAAATATGGATAAAATAGTTTCATTATGTGAAAAATACGATGTAAAACTTTTTGAAGATGTGTGTGAAAGTATGGGTTCAAAATATAAAGATCAATACTTAGGAACATTCGGTTTTGCATCTTTTTTCTCATTATATTTTGGTCATCATTTAAGTACAATAGAAGGAGGATTTATTAATACAAATGATGAGGATTTCTATCATATGTTAATCATGATGAGAAGTCATGGATGGGATAGAGATCTACCATCTTGGAAACAAAAAGAATTAAGGAATAAATTTAAAATAGATGATTTTTCTGCATTGTATAATTTTTACGTACCTGGCTTTAATTTAAGATCAACAGATCTACAGGCGTTTATAGGGTTACGTGCAGTAGATAAATTGGATGAATATTCTAAAATAAGAAATAAAAATTTCTTTACGTATCTAAATAATATTAGTTCCAACCTAATAAACATACGTGTTAATCACGATGATTTTATTTCAAACTTTGCATTTCCAATTGTAAATAAAAATAGGGATGTTATAGTGAAAGAATTAATTTCTAATAACATTGAGGTTAGACCATTAATTGCTGGTGATATGTCAAAGAAACCAATGTGGTATACACAATACGGAGAAACTAATTTACCAAACGCAGAATTGGTTAATAAGTATGGGTTTTATTTACCAAACCATCAGGACTTATCTAATAATGATATAATCAATATAGTTAAAATTTTAAATAAGTTTGGATAGGTTTGTTAAATTACCAAGATCAAAAGAAATTATGAGAGGTTATTTTTCTTATATAACCGAGTCATTAATAAATCTAACTTATCTATTAGAAAATAATGATAGAGAAATAATTTATTACCATGATTTAAATAATATACCAGGTTATGGTGTTGGTAATATTTTTGACATATGTTTTAAACAAAACAGTAATGATTATTTTAATAATAAAAATGAATACATTGATATAGAAAAAGTACAAAAAAAATCTTTTGATGTTTATGATTTAAATTCATTAGGTGACAATTTTAGAACATTAACTGAAAAAGTCGTAAAAAAATATTTTATACTGAAAGAGGAATATGTAAAATTGTTTGACGATAGAATAAAAGATCTAGATTTTAAAAACATTATAGGTGTACACAGGAGATCAACAGATATTAGATTTCATATGCCAGTCGTTCCATTAGAAAATATTTTTTATGAGATTGACAATAGTTCGTACAGTCATATTTTTTTGATGTGTGATAATCTAATAGATTATGAGAAATTTAAAGAAAAATATGGTGATAAATTAATTTGTTTTGACAATTATTTATCAAAAAATAGTTTTTTACCATTTTTTAAAAATAAAAATACTGAAGACGATATAAAAAACCACATTATTGAATTGATATTTGGTGTACTTACATTAAGTAAAGTGAAATATTTTATTTGTAGTCGATCAAATATATCATCGTTTGTTATTTTATCTAATTCGGAATTAAAGTATAAAATTCTATAAAAAATGAATAAAAGAGCATTAATAATTGGTGCGAATGGTCAGGATGCATCTTACCTATCTGAGTTTTTAGTGGAAATGGGGTACGATGTTCATGGAACAGTTAGAAGAAATTCAGTACCTGAATCACAAACTACAAGAATTCAAAAAATATTTGACGATAAACTAATTAAACTTCATTATATGGATTTAACTGATCCATTAAGTGTTGAAAGTGTAATCAATAATTTAAAACCGGATGAATTATATCATTTAGCGGCACAAAGTCATGTTCAAATTAGTTTTGATTTACCAAAATATACTTTAGATGTTAATGGAGGAGGAACATTATCCATTTTGGAAGCCGTTAGAAGATTCTCACCTAAAACTAAAGTATATCATGCGGCAACATCTGAAATGTTTGGAAATTCTTGTGATCCAGATGGATTTCAAAGAGAAACAACTCCATTAATACCCGTATCACCATATGGTTGTAGTAAATTATATGCTCATACTTTATGTCACAATTATAGAAACGCATACAATATGTTTGTTTGTTCAGGTATTTTATTTAATCATGAATCACCAAGGAGGGGTATTAACTTTGTAACAAATAAAGTTGTAAACGAATCTGTTAAAATATATAAGAATTTATCAAATGAATTGGTTTTAGGTAATCTAAACGCCAAAAGAGATTGGGGTCACGCAAAAGATTACGTTAAGGGGATGTGGTTAATGTTACAACAAGAAAATCCCGATGATTATGTTTTGGCCACAGGAGAATCGAGAAGTGTTGACGATTTAGTTAACTACGTTTTTGATAAACTAAAATTAGATAGACAAAAACATTTAAGATCAGATAAGAAATTTGAACGTCCAGAAGAGTTACACTATTTGAAAGGTGACTCATCTAAAGCAAGAAAAATACTCGGTTGGGAAACTGAGTATTCGTTTGAATCTATGATTGATGAAATGATTGAATATTGGTTAACTAAATAATTTATCTATCTTTTTTACTTTCTTATATTGAGGTGGGTATGCCATCCATAAAATATCATTTGGATATTCCCAATTATTGTAGTGGTCGACAATTTTACTTGAATATGTTTTATATTCATTTGGTATATTACTATTAATTAATTTAGTTTCTAAATTATTTCGAACATAAGATCCATGATGCATTTCAATCTCTTCTCTTGAAAATATCTTATGATTACCAATTTTTATTCTTCTTGTAGGGTCAATTAAAACAGGAGAAGGACCTCCAAATGTGTAAAATTGATTTGGTTCAATTTTAAATATTAAACTGACGTAATAATCTTCCGGTGGATCTAACTGGTATTCCCAACTTTTATAATAGGTTTTCATTTGACAATATGTTGAGTCAAGATCGTTCTCTATTACTTTATTTTTTAGATATTTAAATTGATCCAAAATATAATACTCATCAGTATCCATTGACATATGGTGAGTACATCCATTTTGATTTGATAAAAACAACCCTATGTTTCTTTTGTATAATTCGTTATAATGACCTCCCATTTCCATTTGAGGTGTGTATTGTACTAATTGATCTATCAACCCTTCAGATTGTAATCTTTCTAAAAGAGGTAATAATTCAGGTGAACATTCTTGATTAAAATTTGATACAGTTTGAAAAACCACACTTATAAAATCAACCTCAGGTCTGATGCATCTAATCGAACCCTCTAATAATTCCTCACCATCAAATACATTATAACTTATTCCTAAACGCATATTAAAATTTTATATTAAATAGATCTTCTGTTTCAACGATAGTTGCTGAAGGTACTACCATTCCAACAGTTATTCCTTTTTCACCAGGTTGCCATTTATTAAAATGTTCTAAAAAATTATCTATATATTTTTCATATAATACTTTTGATGATGAGTTATATACTTTAGAATTTATATTCTTTCTTACATAACTCAAATGATGCATTACTAATTCGTTAGGTTCAAAAATCCTACATTTACCTTCATTCATAGACCTTGTTGGATCTATTTTGACTGGAAACTTATTACCTAAAATATAAGTTATATTTGGTCTTATTTTATATATTAAACTTACATAGGTTGTATCAATATGTTGTAATCTGTAATTAGAACTCTTATAATAGGTTATATATGTGCAAGCTGATGAATCATAGTCACCATCAATCATTTCTTTTTTTAGACGTTTAAAATCATCTAACAAGTAATATTCATCAGTATCCATTGACATATGATGGGTACATCCTTGTTTAAGTGATAATTCCAACCCAAGTCTTCTTTTATTTACCTCATTGCAAGGCGGATGATCATTTAAATCAGTTTTAAAATGAACCAATTCATCAATCAAACCTTCTGACTTTAATCTTTCTAACAATGGTTCTAATTCAGGAGAACAAAAATTTTTATAATTTGATATAGTTTGATATATAACACTAATGTAGTCTACCTCAGATCGAATACATTTAATTGACCCTTCTAATAATTCTTCTCCATCAAACACATTATAACTTACGCCTAATTTCATTATATCTTTTTTAGAATGAAAAAATATCTATCATTAGGTGAACCTTTCTGTCTAACAGATATGTTTTTTTCAATTATTGTAAACTTATTTTGAATCATTTCATTTAGAATATTTTGATCAGGGAAATGACAAGGTACTTCATTTGGTAATCTACTTAATTTAAGTAATCCTTGATTTGGATTCATTTCAACTTCTAAAAAAAACAAACCATTCTCTTCTAATATACTATATATTTTATCAATGAATTCTTGTTGTCTTTCTCTGAAATAATGAAAAATAGATGCAGATAAAATAACATTAAATTTATTGTTGAATTGATATTTAAAAATATCTTCTAATATGAATTCAATATTAGGTTTCACGAAAATTCTTGAATTCAATATTTTAGCCGACTTAATAAACTCAGCACCTGAATCAAGACCAACAATTTTATTCTTGATTATATTAGAAACTCTAAAACAAAAATATCCATAATTCGATCCGATATCTAAAAATTTATCATCCTCTTTAACATACTGTTCTAATTTAGATAAACTATATTTTTCAGGTGATAAACTATCGTGACAATCGTATCCTATTATATCAAAACACTGATATACAATTTTGTTGTAATGTTCTTTTAGAATATATTTTGAGAAATCGT
>Ga0075473_10000854_pt1 | contig 12836 bp, 23 predicted proteins | sample DEB19_08_DNA_FD_76340 | JGI IMG/M metagenome (GOLD analysis project Ga0075473, IMG submission 76340) | Aqueous microbial communities from the Delaware River and Bay under freshwater to marine salinity gradient to study organic matter... | ecosystem: Environmental > Aquatic > Marine > Coastal ... | reverse complement strand
TATCACAATGTAAGCCAAGAAGATGAGTCAGCACTTTACCGGTAAGTACATAAAGAAAGATGGTAAACTGGAGTTTATCTCCATGGCCCAGGCTAAACAGTTTGAACTGTTTGTGTCTAGAATCCCGGACCGAACTATTGTAGAGGTCTTTTATGAACAGACCCATGATGACGGAACACTACCCCAGCTGGCCAAGCTCCATGTAATGATCAAGGAGCTGGCCATGCATATTGGGGAGTCTGTAGAGAATATGAAGCTTCTGATTAAAGATAGGGCCGGATTGTGTATTTCCCGGGAAGTATCCGGTAAAGAATATTTTCTGGCCAAAAGCTTTGGAGAATGTTCTAAAGAAGAACTATCCCTGGCTATTCAGGCAGCTATAGATATCGGAACAGAAGTTAATTATCACTTGGGGTGACCTCTTCAGGAGTGTCTTTATCAGGTACTACCTGGTCATAGGTCATCCCATTTTTTTCTGCTACATTCTCAATGTTGCTTAATAAAACGGTTAATGTAAAGACATGTTCCATCCAGTCTTCTTCAAATTTTTGTTCTCCTTTCTTGACCTTCTCATAGAAGCTATCCAATTCTTCCTGGGGAAGGTCAGCTGTAATAAAGATCAAAAGTTGCTGGATGCGTCTGACAAAATTAGGACCTACATCTATAGGGATAATAGCGTCCTGCTTGAACATTTTTACAATTGGCATAAGGTACTTGTTTATACAAATTTAGACATCTTTTATGACAGATACTGTAGACCTTGCAGAAATTAAATGCAAGCTTATAGAAAAACTGGGACCCAGCGGATGGGCTCAGAAACTCAGAGGTTTTATCCAGACTTCTGACTTTGACCGAATCCTGGACAAATTACTGGAGGAACGTAATGCCGGTAAACGGTTTACTCCCCCTCTCAAACATGTATTCAAGGCATTTGAACAGTGCCCGGAAGAAAAGCTTAAAGTAGTCCTTGTAGGTCAAGACCCCTACCCTTATTTAAACGTAGCCGATGGTATGGCATTTAGTTGTTCCATTACCGGCAAACCACAGGCTAGTTTAAGACATATATTCCAGGCTATAGAGGATACCGTACACCAGGGTTTTCCTACTTATCAGGATCCTAACCTAACCCGTTGGGCCAACCAGGGAGTACTGTTACTTAACACAGCATTGACTTGCCAGATAGATAAGGTAGGATCCCACTATCATATCTGGAATGAGTTCATCATGTACCTGATGGATACCCTGAACCTGACCCGTACTGGCCTGGTGTTTATCCTCATGGGTAAGCAGGCCCAGGAACTGGAGTCCTACATCAGTGACCATCATTATGTACTAAAATGTGCTCACCCGGCCTCTGCTGCTCACACAGGAGGAACATGGGACTGCAATGACGTATTCAATGAAACAAACAAGATCCTTAGTAATACTATAGGCTCTGTAGAAAAAATCAATTGGTAATATCAAAACCCTATAAACCGTAAAATATGGCAGTTAAAAAAGTAGATCTCTACGTCACTCAGCTTATTGAGGACCTGAATAATGGCCTGACCTGGAACAAAAAAGATGACCTGGGTTATGGATCCATAGAAGTAAAATACGGAGCCAATGAAAAGCAGATTGCTGCTATCCGTAAACATCCTTTGCTGAAAGATGCAGAGACCAATATTGTGATCTTTAATGTCATTGATGACACAAAGAACACGACTACAAAAACAACAGAACCAGACATCGTACCTATGGCTGATCTGAGAACTAAAACAAGTGTTTCCGAAGAACTGGAAGCATTTGCCAACCTCTAATGAGTGGACTAAGACCTAGTCCAACAGCCAGTGCTACGTTATTCCCTGTAGGTACCGTAAGGACAGGGAATAACGGCAATCTCTGGCAGGTTAAAGCTAACGCTGCAGGTATACAACGATGGGTACCGTACTCTGGTAACGTAAAGAGTACAAACCCATTGGCCTATACACCTCTTGCAGCCCAGGCTTCAAGTCAGCCACCTCCAATATCCAGTAACCCTGTTGTAAGTAACCCTATTATTGACATGTCTAAAATCAAGAACTTGACTAAAAAAACTACTCAGGAAGTTCGTACCATAGAAACTTCACTGATCAACAAAGAAGAAACATTCAAGATGTTGGCCCTGGCAGAGTCCACCCAGCTCCCTTGTTTACTAATTGGTGCACCCGGTGTAGCCAAAACTAAAACTGTCCTGGAGTATGCCAAAGCCTGGCTGAACCGTGACGGAAAGATGACCCCTCAGGACTTTGCCAACAAAGTATATATCCTGGAAACTGATGAAGGTACTAAAGCATCAGAAATCAAGGGCATGCCTGATTTGGGTGTATTGTTCACAGAAAACAAGTATGAGCTCAATGCTCCCATTGCAGATGCTGAGATCATCATCATCAACGAGGTAGATAAGGCTAGTTCAGCTATCCGTAATGCCATGTTGGGTGTTATGAACGAGCGGTTCCTGTTTAACGGCAAGCATAAGATCCCCTGTAAGTGGAAGCTTTTTATTGCTACCTGTAACGAGATCCCCAAAGACGAGCAGAACTCTCCTTTCTGGGATCGTTTTATGCTCAAGCAAACCGTAAACCGTGTATCTGCGGGTGAGATGGTAAAGTATTACACCAAGGGAGCCCGTAACTACCGGGAGAAATTCCAGATCAATGTACCTACACAGGCTGAGATTGAGCAGGTAGAGGTACCGGCTAACAAGCTGGAAAAGTATCTGGAAGTCGGTTACCAGAGCAGTTCAGACCGTACACTGACCTTTGTACCCAAGCTTACCAAAGCGGTGTCTTACATATGGGATATCAGCGTAGACAAAGCCCTGGTCAAGACTGCCCAGATCATGATCTCTCAAACAGCCGGTTCTGAACTGCAGAACAAGCTGATGAGTCCAGAGATTAAGGCTGTAATGTCTAAGGTAGAAATGCTGCAGAGCTACACTACCAACGAACAGCTTGAGCTGGCCATTGCAGAGATTGAGAGCCTGATTAACACCTATACTTCCCGTGGCATCATGGATGTAACACAGGTGGAAGAGATTGAGCTGTCCATGCAGTATGTCCTGGCTAACCACCCGGCCAGAAAAACTGTCAATGATGCAGAAGCATTTGAGAAAATGAATGCTGCTGTAGACAGTCCGTTTTAAAGTTTATGTTTAATCCAGAGTACGGGGTAACACCCGTACTCTTTTTATTATCCCTATGATAACACTAGGAAAAAACCAAGAAAAAGTCCTTGATGCTCTATTGTCTGTAGAAAATACAAACCTGGATGCCCTGGTTGAACTAACCGGTATCAAGAAAGACAAGGTCCGTAACATTGTGACTGAGTTTTCTCAGGCAGGGCTGGTCAGGATAACCCCGGATAAAACTATTTCTTATGTAAAAGAAAGGTTTAAAGCTTCTAAGAATCCGGAAACTGACTATTGGGAACCTTATAAACCCAAACTTAAAAACCTATCTAGACTGGTATGACCAAGTACAAAAATGTCTATACGATATTAGAAAAAGTAAAGAAAGGTCAGATTGACTCTCATTACAAAGATCAGCAGGGCTTATTCGGAAAACTGAACTTTTACAAAAAGCCTGACCTGATTAAGCCCTATATCCATTACATAGACCAGGATAAAATTGATGAGATTGTAGACAGGTATATCTGTAATGACCAGAATGTCCAATCAGAGTTTAGTCATTTTATAAAAACTACCTCGTTTAAAAGCCTAGATGATACCAAAAAACCTGATCTGAAAGCTTTTGGAAATAAACTCAGGGAAAACTACAAGAACATGCCTGAACATTTGAAATATGATGTGTTCAAGCTATTCTATAACAAGATGGATAAGCTGGAGTTTGAGGAACGTACAGACAATAACAAGGTCAGGTACAAGTTCCTGGAGCATGCCAATAATCCTGTAGCTAAGATCATGACTGAAGGATCCAATCTTAAGTCCGCCATCTTTGCCCGCAACATGATGATGTACTATCTCATGCGGCTGACTGAAATGGATTATGTAGATCCCAATACATCAGAAGACATTAAGCAAAGCCTGAATGGATCCAATGAGTTTGACGATCAGGATGAGAACCTGAGCAAGATGTTTGATGACAAAAGGGGTAAATCCATGATGGAACGCCTTATGCAGGATGCCCAGGATACCTGTAAACAGCTGGACGATGCTCTTGACCAGGAAGTCCAGGAACAGCTTTTTGATGAGGCTGACAGAAAAGATTCCAGTGGGGAAAGCATGGCATCTAAACTAGATACTGACTTTATCAAAAAAGTAACGGCAGATATCAGCAAGATGAGGCTTAACATGGGTTCTTTGAAAGAAAAGATCAAGAAACTGCTTGACAAAAGTGTTTCTTATTTCTCTTCCAAGAAAACTACTACGGAAGAAGATCTGTTCAACTCAGACAATATTGCTGGACTGGAGGATTTTGTCCTGTTACATCCCAAGCTCAGGAAGATTTTTGCTGAGGACCTCACGGTAAAAGACACAAAGTCTATTGGTAAGATAGACATCTATATTGATGTTTCAGGATCTATGAATGAATACTGTGGTGTTAGAGACCTGGAAGGTAGAGAGCTGACCAAAATACAGTTTGCCAAGTCTATTACGGCCAAAATGAAAGAATTGGATCTTCTTAATGAAGTCTATCTGTTTGACACCAGGGTAAAAAAGTACAAGTCTGACATCATCAGCATCTCCATGATTGGTGGAAATGGTGGTACTAGTCTAAATAACGTACTGTTCTCCATAAACAGTAAGCCGTCCAATGCCATTGTACTGACAGATGCTGAGGATCACTGTAATATTTACTCCGAAAAAGCATTCTTCATTGGAGTAAAAGGATCCAGGTTTAATCATTTTACCAAAGATGTGGTAAAAAACTACTCTGAAAACGGGCAAATAGTTGTGTTTGACGGAGAAAAAATCTACAAAGTAGATACTGCAGGTAACACAGTTAAGTAACTGATTGGTTACTATATTACTGTTCAATAAAAAAGTCAGGGTATAATAACCCTGACTTTTTGTACTTTACTGCACCTTAAAACCTAATATTTAACAAGTCATGAGCACGAAAAAACAGGTTAAGAAAACAGTAGCAGCTCCTCAGAAAAAGAATCAGCCCATACCAGATGACAAAGCTTTGAGAGAAAAGACCTATAAGTATGCTGTAGAAAAAGGAGTTATGATCACTACCATGAGACAGACTTTTTCTCAGATGCAGTTTCCTTTTGCCTTGATGAATGTGGGAGACAGTTTTTTAATTCCGGTTAAAGATCCAGGCTCAAAAAATCCTAACACACTGCATTATGCAGCTAAGATGTATGCAAGGTATAAGCCTGGTTTCAGTATTACAACCCGCTTACAGCTTGACGGTTGCAGAAGAGTCTGGAGGATAAAGTAATTATCTTCCCTGTCCCTGGTATGCCTTAACCTGTTTGTCCTTTGGACCACGGGTTTTGGCATGCTTACCTGGTCTACGCTTGCCGAAAGAAATCTTTCCGACAATCTGACCAATAGCTGATTTTGTTTTCTTTGCCATTCTATTTACTCTCTGTATGTTCTAGTTTCTTTATCCTAACCTCATGATTATTAAGGCGGCTGTTTATAATTTTTTCATCACCGAGTATGATACTATCCTTTTCTTTCAGCAGTTTTTGTTCTTCTAAAAGCAAAGAATCATAGTATACATTCTTGATAAGCACTTTTGTTTCTTCTGTCCGGATATAGTAATCAAACAAGAACAGCGTAAATACCATCAGGCATATCACAGATACGGCAATCAGTATAATTTCTTTTGTTCTCATAGTATTAGTTGTTAACTGTCTCCTGTAATCTTTTTAATAGAACCTGCCATAGATCCAAATATGACAGATACAAATGAGATCAGGAGCTCCCGGTTACTCTGGGGCATTTCCGTACTCATCAGCATGAAGAAAATGGCTATAGCAAAACCTATGATCACCAAGGATCCTACAAAAGGCACCACTTTATTGGACATATCCTGCTTTACAGGGGATTTCTTTTTAGGTGCTGGCATATCAAGCGATCTTTAACAGGTTGTAGTATTCATTAAAATGCTTCTGGCGGTCGGCCAGGCCTATAGTACCTCCATTTACACGTTTGGTAATGGCTGTAACATCTCCAGGAAGAGCACCCTTGTCTGCCAGGGCATTCAGATTATTCTTACCCCAGAACCAGCCTGCAGAAAGCAACGGATACTTGGTAGCAACCAGGTCAGGATTTTTCAGGATATCTTCTGGTACAGCTGCATCAAAAGCCGTATAGTTTAACTTCCCAGTTAGCTGGATATAACCCCGGCCACGGAAAGCAAAACCATCTCCAGAAGCTTCATCCCCATTACCCATACGTCCACCATATACTTTATTGGCAATCTTTTCAGGATTGCGGGCATAAGCCTTGGCAGCTTCTACTGTAGGAAAATATTTAGGAAAGATCTTATTCAGTCCTTCAGCGGAGTAGTTCAGGTTCTCCCTGACTGCCTTAAAACCACCGGACTCATGACCGGCCTGTGCCAGAAAATGAGCCAGACGAAGAGGTGTGTTAATAGCGTATTTCTCTGCAATGAGGGGAATTTCAGCAATGACGGTATCAGGGACATGTCCCTTTAATACTTCAAGTTTCATAGGTCAGTATGGTTAGTTAGAAAAGTTTCCAGTAAGCCTGGACTCCGTAGGTAACCTGCTTGGCTACCGGGTCCACAACTGCAAACCCACCGTACATACGGTTTTTACGGTCTTTGTACATCAAGCCGAGATTGATCTGAGGCTGACTAACCGTAAGAGTTGTACCTGCACCCACAAAAAGCATCCTCTTGGGCGGATTGGTCTTGGTAATAGTCAAGGTCTCCTTGACAGTAGGCAGGGAATAACTGATGTCAAACCCCCGACCCAGGACCAGGTTTTTCTGCAGGGTATCTTTGATGATAATCAATCCCTTTATTTCAGGGATCTGCAGGCTGTCCTGGTATATGTTCTTATTGGTAAAAAGACCAGCCAGGGCCAGGTATTGAGCTTTAAGACTGTCATAGTCTGCATGAGGCTGGTAGTTTGTTAACTCTACCGTATCATGTATGACTTCCTTTACTTTAATCTTCTTGACAATAACACTGTCTTTTTTCTGCCAGATGGTGTCTACCACCCTGACAGTATCTATTTGGGGCTTGCTAAATATTCCACTATCACATGACCGTACACCGGCAAACCCTATAAGAATGATCAGTAGGGCTAAAACAAGTCTGGTCAATAGTTTCATGTCATTATGCTGCAGGCTCATCCTTGGACTTTTTGCTGAACTTATCAATAGAGTCAGCACCCATGCCCAAACAGGTGATAATCATAACAGCCTCTACCAGGCCGTCAGACGGCTTGATATCTCCATGGGAGAAACTGTTTACCATCATGGTAATACACAGAAACAAACTGCCCATAGCGGCAACTACAGGCTTTATAGAGGTAGAGCCACGCTCGTCTTTAAAGAGCTCAATGACCCAGGATTTAAAATTCATAAAACAAGAGGTTAGTGGTTGGAGGAAATACTGGCCCTAAAGAACTTCTTTTGATAATAATCTTCAGGACGTACAAAAACTAAATACTTACTTACAGGATCGGCAGGTTTTTCATTGTTACTCACCGGCTTATTACGGTGGTACTCAAAAACCTCCCTTTCCAGGTTATCTATACGGGTCTTGTCAATGTTTGTCTGGGCTATCAGAGCCTTGACATCTGTTTTAATCTCCCGTATATCATACCACAGCATCGTGGCCAGAACGGTAATAAGAGCCGGAAACATCCAGGCTTTTATCTTCTCCACTCCTGCAGACATAGCTTCAAGTTTTAAGCAAGCTTGAATTCGTAAACAGATCCTGCTGGCTTCTTGAGGCTGATGATAAGACTGTTGGGAATAATCTTCCCGCTCTTATCCTTACGGACAAAATACCTCAGCTTCTCAGGATGAACCTTACTGGAGACAACGTCTTCAGCCGGGATCTCAATGGATGTTGCAGGTACCTTATCAGCACTCATCATAGTACCCGGAATCGGGTAACCAAGAGCGTCTTTCTGGGCGTAAAATTTGGCCATGGTGTTTAAAGTAAGTTGATAAACCTTTGATATGTAGACCTTCTACATAGTCTACAATATAATATAGGTTATTTTGTAGACTTTATATACATTTACACTCTAAACTTTATAGATTTATGACTAGACAAGCTTCAATGAGCTTGGAGGCCCTGGAGGATATGGTTACGCCATTCCTGCCCATGATCTTCAACAAACCTGCCCGGCTAAACAGTCGTGACAGGAACCGGTCCCTGGTGGAAATCCGCATTATTTACGTACACCTGGCTAATCAAATGAACCATTATCTGCCGGAAGTAGCCCAGTATCTTAAGAAAGACAGAACGGTGATGTTATACTACATAAAACAGTTTCGTAACCTCATAGAAACTGACCCCTTATTCAGAAAAAAGTACCAAGAAATAACTGACCATATCCAAACCTATTACCCTTATGAGCCATCAATTGTGGAGCACCTTGATCAGACACGGCATTACGCCCAACCAGGTCTATTTCCTGGACTGTTGCCGGTATAAGATCCGGGTCGGCAGCCTAGTCAACGAGCAGGCTGAGGCTAACATAGCCAAGGCTAAAGGATACCTTACAGATGAGGGTGTTTTAACCCCTAAAGCTCTGGAAATACTGGATGAATTTGAAACTTACCTGGTCAAGACCAAGAAAAAAGTAGCCACCAGTGTACTGGGAGAAGGCTTCATGGACAGGATCAAAGAATACCTGAGTATTTTCCCGGCCCAGAAGCTCCCTTCAGGGCAGCTGGCCAGGCAATCTCCCCAGGAACTCAAGGACAAGTTCATCTGGTTTTTCAAGACTTATCCTGAGTATGACTGGAACATGGTCCTGGATGCCACAGATGTGTACGTGTACGAGAAGAAGAAAGAAAACTACATGTACATGGCTACCTCCAGTTACTTTATCAAGAAGGCTGACCAGGGAAATAAAACCTTCCGTTCAGCCCTGGCAGATTACTGTCAGATCCTGATAGACAACCCGGATTTTCTCAACAACATCAGATAATCAAACTACTCAATGACAGACTTTCACAAAGCTGTCCAGAAGATTGGACTGGCTGTACTTTTTACGTTGCTGAACTATTTCATAATCAGCAATTTTATTATAGAACTCAGCTTTGTAAGATATTTTATTGTAGAGCTTGTATTGGTTTTTTCCTACAAGTTCTATAGTTTTACTCTTTCAAGCCTCAACCTACAAGACAACAATGAACAATGACGTAATGCAAAATGTCAGGGAAATCTTTGACTCCCTGCCTGTGGCTTTCCCTGAGAGGGATGAGTCAAAAAGCATGAGGATCATTAACTATGAGATCCTTAGCGGTATTATCCGAAAGATATATAATGATGACCTGTACCAACAGGGATATGAAAAAGGTTTTGATGATGCTGCAGAAGTATCATCAAAAGTAATATCCCGAATCTTCAGTAAAAGTGACACATCTTATGCAGAAGAAGCCCATGCAGAAAAAGCATAACAGGCGTAGCATTGTCCAGGTACTAGAAAAAGCCCAGCGGTATGTAGAGTACCGCAGGTCTGGAGTAATTAAATCCCTGCTGACACCCTGGACAGGCTTAAATAAACGGGGTATTAACGGTCTGGAATGGGGTAGCATACTGACTATAGGAGCCAGGCCCGGTGCAGGTAAGACCATGATGGTCAGCCAGCTGGTACGGGAAGCCCGTAGTCTTAACCCAGGACAGGAGTTTAATATCCTGGAACTGCAGTTTGAAATGGGTGATGAACAATATGGCACCCGGCAGTTTGTAGGCAGGACAGGAACTTCCTATGAGAAGATCCTATCTGCATATAAGCCGGTTGATGATCTCACAGTAAAAAGCATTACGGACTATATCCAGGAAAAGAAAAACCTGGAAAAAGCCGGTTTTATACATGAGGTCATTACTGAACATCTGACCCATACAGAAATGGAAACAGCCATCATGGAAGCTTACGTGGAGTATGGTTCCAAGCCCATGATTGTAACCATTGACCACTCCTGGCTGATCAAGAAACGGATAGAGGAAAAGGAGAAGATTGCTACTATCTATAACACTACTGAGATGCTCATGAAACTCAAGAACCGTATTCCGGTTATTATCATCATGATCACCCAGCTGAACCGTAACATAGATGAAGCCAGCCGCAGGATCCCATCCTCTATTGCCAACTATCCTACCAGCTCAGACATCTTTGGTGGTGATGCCCTCATGCAGGGTTCAGACATGGTGATAGTCATCAACCGTCCCTCTAAGTCAGACATCAAGTCTTACGGTCCTTATGCTTATGACTGTAAAGATGAAGATGTATTCATGCATTTACTAAAGGTCCGTAACGGTAAGGATGATGATAATCTCATGTTCTTACGTATGGATGGAGAACGTCAGCGTCTGGTAGAAGTACCTGAACCTCTGGCTCACCGTCCTGAAGGAGCGTTTGTCAGACGTAGTGAACGGGCAGGCACTACATCCAGGTTTGTATCAGCAGAAATCGGAAAAGAACTATAACTAATAACTATTTTATGAACACAACTTTCAGAACTACAGAACTCACAAAAGAAGAAAAGCAGAGAAAAGTTGAAGGTTTCAGACAGTACCACGCTGAGCTGATCCGTGACCTGGAGATTATCCCCAGTGACTTTAATGTCAAGATGCCGTTCTATGACCGGCACGGACGTAACGTGGTAGGTATTTTTGCCTCTGAGTTTAAAAGACCTAAAGGGTTTTACTTTGAACTCATTGACAGAGAACTGGAGCCCATTGATAAAGAAAGGACCATTTACAGGCTTCCCTATAATGAGTCCTTTGACCAGGAGTATGAGATGAACTCCAAAGGATCCTACCTGGTACCGCTGGAAGAACTGCGTACCGTTAACATGACATCCCTGGCCGTATCAGGTCCGGATGCCATCCTTACAGAAAAGATCAGTACCAAGCCGATTTCTACTTATAAGGCCCCTGCTCCTATTGAAGATGCTCCCTATGCGGAAATGACCATCCGGGATTATGTGGCCATCCATACCGGCAGACCGGTAAGCAAGAGAGCTTGGCTGAACGAACTCATTACAAAAACTAAATAAATCCAACATAACTTATGGCACAAGGTGTATTAATCATTGCTGATCCGGGATCCGGCAAGTCAACCAGTATAGAAAATCTGGACCCAAAAGAAACGTTTATTATCAACGTGGCTAACAAGCCTCTGCCATTCAAAGGCTGGCGTAAAAAGTACATAGCCTGGTCTAAAGATAACCCTTCAGGAAACTTGTACAATGGTTCTACGGCTGCTAATATTGAAGCTTGTATGGCCTATATTAATGCCAAGCGTCCTGAGATCAAGAACATCGTTATAGATGACTTCCAGTACATGAGCTCATTTGAGTTCTTTGAGCGTGTAGACGAGAAAGGCTACGAGAAGTTTACCCAGATCGGTGCTAACCTGGCCCGTATTGCACGCATGCCTAAAGACCTCAGAGATGATCTGACTGTTTTCTTTCTGACCCACTCAGAAGAAACAACAGATGCTGAAGGCAGACGCAAGACAAAAGCTAAAACTATCGGTAAGATGGTAGATGAGAAGCTTTCTCTTGAAGGTCTGTTCAGTATTGTACTGTTTGGCAAAGTGAAAAAAGACCCTAAAGACAGTGTAATACGGTATGTATTTGAAACCCAGAACAACGGTGAGAATACCTGTAAATCACCAAAGGGTATGTTTAGCTCCTTTGAAATAGCTAATGATCTAAAACTGGTCAGCAAAGCTATCCAGGCTTACGAAAACTAATCTTAATTTTTTCTAACAATTTAATTTTTATCAAACATGTTTAACACAAAAGGACAAGAAGTAAAGAGTGAAGGTGGAGTAATGAAAAGCCTGCAGCCAGGTGTAGTATATGCTCATATCTACAGCGGTAGTGTACGCACGTCAAGTAAGGGGGACAAAAAAGTCCTAGAGCTGATTCTGGAAACTCCTGCTCTGACCAACTTTGAAGGCTGGCCAGTAGACCGTAATGATCCGGAAGGTCCTAAATTCCGTGGTCAGAGTTCACGTGTATCCGCAACAATCTGGACAGATCAGTTTAACGAGAACAGTGTTACCAAGAACGAAATTATTGGTAAGCTGACAGTCATTGCTGACCAGATGGGTAAGCGTAAAGAACTGGATGGTATTTCCGCCAACAGCATTGAGGAGTGGGCTGAGAAGGTTATCAACCTGCTAAAAGGTACTAATGCTTACTTCTTCCTGAAAGGTACAGAAGAAGAGTACAACGGTAAGACAATCATCAAACTGTCCCTGCCTAAGTATAAGTTCTGCTCTGCAGACGAGAACAAGCTGGACAAGTTTGACAAGTCTAACGTGTATCACTATAAGCCTTTGCAGACTAAGCCGGTCTCCAGCTTTGAGCCTGCCAATGACTTTGAAATGTAATAGTTTGTTTGTTGTTTACTAGGAAAGCACAGGGGAAGGGAAACCTTCCCCGTGTTTTTCTTATCTAACCCCCTGACCTATGAAATCAGAAGAAATAATCCTTTTAGTATTTATAATAGTCATACTATGCTCAGTACCAGTTATTGCGTATTTGGCTAATGATGATAAAAAGTAAAAACCATGTTTGCAACCAAGAACCTGGTATGTCATATCAATGAGGTCCCTATACCATGGATCTTTGAACACTTCTGCAGGTTGCAAGAAAAACTAAACGGACA
>Ga0075473_10000853_pt1 | contig 12846 bp, 13 predicted proteins | sample DEB19_08_DNA_FD_76340 | JGI IMG/M metagenome (GOLD analysis project Ga0075473, IMG submission 76340) | Aqueous microbial communities from the Delaware River and Bay under freshwater to marine salinity gradient to study organic matter... | ecosystem: Environmental > Aquatic > Marine > Coastal ... | reverse complement strand
AGAAGCTGCTTTACCAAATTTTGATACAAGACCTAAAATTGCGGGCAATGCAACAGCAATACTAGCTACTGTTAATAAACCTTCGTTTTTCTCATCTGTTTTATCTTGTAATGTAGAATCTATGTTTTTTACAAGATCGTTCATTTGAGATTTTAATTGAGAAACAACTTCTGCTTCTTGTTTATCTTCTTCTATCAATAATTGCATTAATTTCATACATATAAATATCAATTATTTTCTAATATCCATTCTCCTCCAAGTATTTTTGTTTTTCTGTTAGCTAATCTATAAACACTCATTTCATGAAAATTATATTTTTTATAAAAGTCATATTTAGTCGACACTACTAATTCTTTTGTTTTTATATTGAAAAAGTGATAAAGTTTATTATCCCTATTTTTTTCGTTTACGCAATCTTTTTTAGCTAGACTTAAATTTTTTCTATGCTCATCAGATTTTTTCTTTCCTTTTAATGATTCGCCGACTTTTTTATTCCACTCTTTTGTGTGTATTATATTTTTGAGCTTTATCTGAAGCGTTCTTTTTGTTTCATCTGAATGATTTTTTCCTAACATTCCACTAGATTTTCCCAAATGATGATTTCTAATTTTATCTCTGACTTCTTGAGTGAAAATAATTTCTGCTCCTCTAGCATTATTATACCATTCATCGCTAGATAAATCAATAGATTTTAAATAATCTTGTTCGTATTTCAAACATTCTTCTTGGGTGCCTTCAAAAATTATTTCTCTCTTCCAATCGTGAAGTCTATTGAAGTAATCGTTCCAAAATCTTTGATTAGATGAAGACGAAACATATCCGTCGTCTATTGAGCCTTTGTGATAACCAACATATTTACAACCATTCGTGAGATTACGCCATATATAAACAAAAGAGTCCTTCATGTCTTTTATATAAATATATAATGTTTAAATAAAAAACAATATTAATACATTAGATCTCTATCTTTTATCTCTTCTAAAAATTCTGATCGATTCGACAAATTAAAATTGTCTGAAAATATCCATGTGTATGGTATGTTTTTAGTCGGTCTTTTTGCTCCATGTTTTATAGCAACCCATTTCCACCACATGCAGCTCTTATCCTCTACGTTCAAATACTTCTGCCTTACCATCGGATTATTAGGATGATTTACTAAAATATCCATCTGATTTAACCAGGTTTCTGCGTGTTTGTTTTCTGGCAAAAATATACCATTTTCATCAACAGTATATTTGACTTTACCGTTTAGATTGTGTCCACCAAAAATCTGATGTAATCCATCAAAATGCCCAGTACCTCCAAAAAGTACAGATTCAGGATCTACTAAATGAGGATACGACATAGCTATGTAACGAGCGGTATTCTTACACGGATAAAGAGGACTTCTAAATCTCTGATGAGTTTTAAAATAGTTTTCTAAAGCTTTCGCAAACTCCATCATTGTCCACGTTTTTCTCTCTCCTCTTTCCACTCTACCCAAAAGAGCATCATGCAGATGATCAGCCGCCATAGCGGGTCCACTCAATAACCACTCTTTTACGTTAGTGCCTTTTGGATAATATATTTGAAATAGATCATTTCTAGCATGTCGATTGTCTTGAAAATGTAAACGAGTTGCATCTACACCCTCATTCTTTAATTTCATAAATGTTCCCCAATGTTCGTTAGTAAAGGAAAACACTAGAGTTAGAAATAACCTTTGTCTATTATCAGTCACTGATTGCATCTCTTCACAAAACGGATGTTCATCCCAATGGAGACGGTGACTAAAAATCTGATATTCGGATCTAAGTAAAGAATCCTGTCTGTCGTCAAATACTCTACAGAACTCGAAAAATTTGTCTATGCGATCTTCAAGAGGCCAATCTCTCATCCAAGAATCTTTGGGCTTTTTTCCTTTGAAGTCGACCTCACACGTGTTTTGATACAATATGTCAGTCATTGGATTTCTGTTTGTAATTTGTGTTCGTTAACCATTTCTTTGTATTTCTCTGGAGTTATTCCTGCTGCTTTGATTATCTTATCGTCAGAAGGATGATCAGTAATATCCTTAAAAGTAAAGATTAGCCCAAGATCAAGCATTGCTTTTTGTCGCCCGTACGGATGATCTTTTATTTGACAATTGTTCCACAGATTATCGTAATCTAAGTGTCTATAGTCAGCGCCAGGTTTTACGTAATTTTCTACATATCTAATAAAATCGCATGTCACATCTTCACTATTGTAAGGATACGCACCTGTATCTTCGTATATCTTTTGTGTAATTCTGTCTAAGAATGCTTCTTGAGGAACGCCTTTAATTTTGTGTGCAAGATAATTCAAACACTCAATAGCGTTAGTGCCGTAGTAGAAAGGACTCTCTTTGTTTATGTATTCTGGAAACCAATCAGCGATATCTGCTATAAATGCCGCGTATTGAAATTTGAATGCTCTGAATCCTCTTTCTTTATTCCATGCAAACATAAAATCTCCAATCTCTCTAAAATTCTTTTTAGTTCCATTTGACTCTAGAAACTTAACAACATCTCTCGCTAATTGAGGAACATGCTCGCAAATAAAATAATCTCCTCCACGATTGTATCCTTCGATAGGTTTTGGAAACGCTGCAATCTGGTAACCAACGGATGTATAAAACGGTTGTTTGTGATTCTTAATGACTTCAACCATCTGCTCTATATTATCGCATTGATGCAAATGAAACAGGATACTATTGTGATAACCGCTTGGTTTCTTCGCGTAATTAATAGCAGATCCTGTTAAACGATGTACAAGAAACAGATACATCCAGTCCTCAATGTTTAGAACTTTCTTTCTGCCTGTCCAATTTGTGGCAACTATTTTACGGGGCTCTGAAGCCAAACCGGCTTCCATGCGTTTCCAATAAGGATGCTCGTCTGTCCATCCGTAGAATATGTCATTGACAATTTGTGAGAATCCTGCATACTTACGCTCTACGACATCGTAAAGATGTACGTGTTTCATAAGTTCGTCGTCAATTGAAGATTCTTCGTGGGGAATGAGGCCTAAATTGCACTCTTCTTGTTGGCGTTTCGCTTTCTCAAAATACCGCAGAAACTCTGGGTAATAATGAGTTACTTGTAATAAACTCATAACGTTTTTATTTTATAAACTATTAAATAGAACTAATTAAATCAATATGATCTCTTCCTACAAGAGCTATAGCTTTAAATCCTTGACTCTCGTATTTCTTTAATTTACGAATTAAATTTTTATCTCTCTCTTTATTGTACGAAGTGACAGCTAAAGATATTTCTTGTTCAGGTTGCCCTGTATCTTGTGGAAAAGATAAATCATACATTAGTTGTTTATCTTCTGCGTCGGGATTCATAGGATTTTTTATTCCAAAAGTAGATAGCCATCTTAAACCTTCTGGTGTTATTAGTCGACTTACTTCACTTGGATCTACATCTTGTCCCACCATTGCTGCATAAATTGAAGCAAGCGTTTTTTGTTTCGACAAACCTGTTGAAGATTGAATCGCTTTAAACACATATGCATTTGGATTTGTTACATCAAACTCTCTTCCATCCCAAGAATCATTTATTACTGTCTTAAAATATTTTTGAACTATTGGAAGTATGATTTCTCCCTCACTTCCCTCAGGATAAACATTATTAGAGTCTCCACCCTCTCCCATAAAAACCACTTTATCATCAGGAGAAAAATTTTTCATTATGTGATCTATAATTTTTTTTATGTCTGTAGAACTATTGTGTCTAAGTCCATATATTATAGATTGCTTTGATGAAAGCATTTGTATTTCAAATAATATATCCTTCAATTTAATCATTGTAATTTTGCTGATTTTAACTCATCAGTGAGGTCTTGCATAATCTTTTTGGTAAATTCAACAGAGTCTTTACCTAAAAAATTTAATCCTGATATGTTAGTGATATCTCTGTGTCCGCCCGATTGTTTTGTTATTAGATCGTACGCTGAAATTGTAATAGATTCCAACTGTTGCTTCTCCTCAGGAGTTAGGTATCTATACTGTTTGTTTGCAATAGCGTCAATCAAATCTTTTTTGTCTGCGGTAGGAACACCTTTTATTGCATCTCCAAAAAGAGCAATCAAATCTTTCATTGTGAAACCAAAAGATTTTTCTGATCCAGCTCTTTCGATATCAGATTCCATATTCTTTTTAATGTCTCTAAGTGAAAGAACTTTGCCTTCTAAGTACGATTTGTGTTTCGCCAATACCTTTTTAGCGATATCTCCAAGATTATATGGATTAGTTCCTTTCTTGAACGGATTTTTTGCCGCTTGTATCAGGCCCATAGGATAACCAAGTACCATGTATTCAGCAGATGGATTCATCTTAAATGGCACGTATCTATCGTATCCACCGCCTTTCATGCTACCCAAACCGTACTGAACTAGCACATTTCCTATCATACCGTATTGTCCGTTGTGAAGTTTAGCTACATCCTCAGGAGAATTAAGTTTAACTCCCATTTTTTCTGGACTCTGAGATTGTATGTAATCTTGTTGTGCTTTAGCCAAATCTTCAGGTTTTAATCCCGCTGCTTTAGCATTTTTCATTGCTACATTGTAAATACTAGCAAGAGATGGATCTGCTTCTAAAACGATATTTTCTAAATATCTGGGTTTATTTTTAAATGCTAGTATGATTTTATTAGCAACTAGTCCCATAGCTAATCTATTCTTTTGTGCGCCTTTTTTAGGATCAAATTTAAAAGCTGACGCTATGACTTGATCTACATCTATGCCTTGACTCGCGAAGTCCGCAGAATCTACTGTTGAAATTATTTTAATGTCTTCGTTAGGAAATATATCTGAAGGAGAAATCTCTTGCGATATTGTTTCTATGTTAGACGGTTTCTTTTTAAATTTAGCTGCAGTCCCTGCTTCCACACCGCTTTGAGATTCGTGGTGATCAGTGTGAATAGTAACGTTTGGTTTTCCGTGTGCAAAATCCACAAGAACTACCATATGACCAGGAGTAGGTTTTGGTGCGGCGTATTCTCTACCTCCGTATTGTATGTGTTCTGCATTTACTACTTTAATTCCATATCTCTCTAAATATGCTTTCATTCCAATAGCAGAAGTCACACCATCAAGATCCATATGAAAATACAAATCAGCTTTATCGTTCTCTTTTGCCAATTTATTTATATTACGAATACCAGATTCCGCCAGATATATTTCGTTAAGTAAGTCTTTTAATTTAATCATCAAATATAAATATTATATCACGAAGAATAAATTTTATCAAATAAAGCCTTAACCTTTTCTCTATACTCTTCCGCATTAGTTCTTATTGGTTGCACCATTTCCGTCCATTCTGTTTTACAGTGTCCTATACCCAATATCTTAATACATTTTGCGCCTTTCTGTTTTAAAGCCAATTTCTCAGTAATCTCTATAGCTTCGTTTTGTGTTCTTGCCATCACGCAACAAACATAATCACTACATCGATTCCAATTATTTATAAAGCCTCTATCATCTTGGAAATGCATGTAATATACACTCATGGGTCGATATTCTGCTCCCTCTCTAGCAATTCTCTCAACTTCTTTTCTGGCCCAATCAACATACCAATTTAGTACATGATCCTCTGGTTCTACTTTATAATCGTATAATTGAAACACTCGCCATGAATCGAGAGCATATTTACCTACGCCTCGCATCTTTTCTAATTCTTCAAGTGGTATATTGGTTCCACCGAATTTTTCTACTGCCGCAATCCACTGTTCACTGAAAATTTTCCACGCTTTTGCTCGTCTGTTATAGAAGCCCAAAGGACGTATCATGTCTGCTATTTCGGACTCACTGGCTGCAGCTAAAGATTCTGCATTGGGAAACCTATCAAAGAAAGCCTCACGAACCTGGTCGACTTGTTTGTGACTTGTTTGGTTGAGCATAAAGCATACCATTAACATTTTAAATGGATCTTCGCGGTATTGTTCCTGTCGAGTATCATATGGTGATATTTGTAATTTCATATAGTCAATATAATAAAAAAGCCCCAAAAAGGGGCTTAGTATCTTTTACGTAAAAGTTAATTAATCTACTTTTCTAAGTGTGTCGATTAAGAAATCGTACACTTCATCGGGTTCGAATCCATCATCAAGCAAATCTCCCATAATTCCTCTTGCTCCTGTTATAAACATTTTGAGGTTGTTTTGATTTACGAGATTGTTCATTCTCTGAATCGGAGTTTCAAATTCAGAGTCGTCATCACCAAAATCTCCCGAGTGACTAGCATATCCAAGATATTCTTTAAGTGAAGACGCTCCTATTTTCATATCTTTAGATACAGAAAGTGTCTCTATAGGAGAACCCTCGTCATCGTATAATGTAACTGTATCTACACCGTCAAACTCATAATCAGAATAAGGTTCAGTTGTTGTATGTAACCAACGTTCTATTTTATTAATCATATCATTAGAATCGGCAGCGCCTTCAGTAAAATTAGAGCCATCTAAATCCTCTACATCAGGTTCATCTGTAATCATATAATAAACATCACTAATATTCAATCCATATTCATCAGCCAACATGTCTTCAACTTCTTCTGATTGTATATTTGCATCTACCAATTTAGAATATATTTTTCCAGATTGATAATCCATAACGAATAGAGTTTTCGTCCCAGCGAGTCCCGTATTTGACTTATTTCTTAGAGGCGATTCATTAATGCCTTCTTCAAACATATCGTTATAATTCGCAGCAGACATACCTGTTTTTGGATCTTCCTCACTATATGAATCTATTCTATCATAAGCTTGTTGAAGATATTTTTCTCCATCAGGAAGAGACATTAGAAATTTTTCAGCTTCTTCGGCTCTTTTTTTATACGGAGCTCTATAATCTATTTGACTTGGCAGTGTGGCAAATGCAACGATATTATTAATAGCTCTTCTAATTTGAAGAGACATATCAGATTGATCAATACCTTCTTCAAACGGTTCTGACATCGAAGTGTCTTCTCCGCTCTTTGCAAACTTTTTAGCTATACTGTTAAGATATGGTGCAATGGCATTTAAATATTCGTCGTATCCACTAAATTCGTCTTGATCGAGTACTTTTATCACATCGTTAGTGGCATCTCCGTACACATGATCTTCAGTGGGATATTGTATTTCAATAGGAGTTCCTTCGCCATCCCATCCAGGAGTAGCAGCTACTTGCACTAATACATCAGGATTTGACCAAAGAATTATTCCTGGGTGTTCCCAACTTGCAGTCCAACCTTTATACGCAGGAAAACGATCTATATCCGCAATCCAAAGATTTGGATCTTGTTGGTCTTTTTTTACAGCAGCTTTCATGTCTTCAAATCCCCAAGGATCACTTTCTTTTATTGGCGCTTCTCTAATTGGCTCTATTCCTCTAACGCCTCCAAATCCTTCGAATGCTTCATTGATTTTTTTCTTATTTGCGGTAAGAGGGTTGTTTCTTAAAAATTTGTGTAAATTAAAATCTTTCATTGTTTTTTATTTATATCAATAAATATTAGTTATTTCTTATCGAATAACCAATCTAATTGCCAAGGTTTGCCATCTACAAGAACAGCAACAATTTTTGCTTTTGGGTTGTCTTGATGTATTTTAGTAATAAACTTTCGTGGATATTTTACTTTTGTAAAAATCTTTTGAAATCCATCATCGTAAATAACTGTTACATCTGAGCCCCCTGGTTGGAGAGAAAGTGGATTGGTTCTGAATTTATCAGCAACCTTAATTGATCTAAATGCCATAAAAAAAATTGGTTTAAATTGTTATCTATATCTTCTTTGTAAAGCGTTATTAAGTATAAGAGTATCATCCTGAATAGTTGTACACGTCTGACTCGGGCCGATTATCCAACCACCTCTATTGGGGAATAAGGAATTACCCATATAACAATTCGGACGGTATTCATTTATCCGAGAGCAAAGTGTATCATATACCTTTTGGTGTCTGAGTCCGATGGTGTGCCCGGTTTCGTGAATGATTGTAGATATTTTATCTATGTTGTAAAAGTATAGGTCTGCGAATACAAATGCATCATCGAGTAGTGGGTCTGACCAAAACAAACTACCAACATATGCTACACCTCCAACGCCTGGATATAGTGAGTTATCACCTGTACCGGCGGTACTTACTATGCTTGATACCGTATGTACTATTACTTTGTTACCCGTATAGTTTGTGTATTCAGTAGAGTCCGCAGTGAACTTTATGCGCCAATAAAAGTATGCCCTATCACAATGATATATGAACTTTCTTATCAGATTTGTATCGTATATGACCTGCTTCGTAGTGAAAGTTCTTCCCTGATTCCAATACGGAGTGTTTATAGTTGTTGGAGTTATTTTAATCCAGACAAGTCCTGTCCAATACTGACTGTTTAGGTCTACTAATGGGTAGAGTTCCGCATCATCAGGAATAGCAGTGGTCAATATACCTCTACCATATGTTGAGTCCGTTGAGATTGGTACATCACATATTTCTAAAACGGGTCTATTTACTTGTTGAATTTCTTCAGTTTGTTTAGTGCATGCGAATAAAATTGCTGTCAATACAGCAATTGTTAATAGGATGGTTTTTGTAAATTTCATAGTTAAATTCGTTATGGTTGTCCTACTTTTATATATGTAGTAGACCAACCGGAATTTCCTCCAGCATCATTTGCTTCAGCAATAATCCACATTGTCATTCCTTCGGTTACAAAAGATGGCATTGTGTATGTTGCTGCGTATGGGCCAGTTGTCATACTTATGTAATACCCATTAAAATCAAATCCTACTTTTGTCACCCCAACATTATCGGTTGCGTTAGCCGTAACTGTGAAAGTTGCTCCAGGCGCTATAACTGTTCCAGCAATCGGACTAGTGATAGTAATCACCGGTCTTTTGTTATCAGGTTTTGTTGAAGGTCTTTGTGCTGTAGTTTCGGTACTTGTAACAATGTAATCATCCTTATCATTACATGCAAATAAGATTACTGATAATACTACTAATGTTGTCAGAATTGTTTGTGTGAATTTCATGGTTAGGTGTTTTAGGTTAAAAAATATTATATCCCCTGCTTTCACAGAGGATATAATTTAGTGCATTTGTATTGTTTCAAAAAATGCTATAAGTAATCTATTTAAGAACTTTCTCATATTACATTCATATACCAAGCTTGCAAAGCAACTCTCGTCATATGGTCGTAATCAACCCAAAGGAATCCGCTTGAACACCTGTTTGGTCCCCAAGTTGTCATACATTTGTAAGCTCTCTTACTATCATCAAATCCTACAATAGTAAGTGCAGTTGAACCTAAACTTGAACCGTCGGATGAACTCCATACGAATCCAGGTGCTGAATTATATGCAGTATTTTCCATTCTAACAAGGACTACAAGTGGTTTTTTATTGTTAAGAGTTATCTTCGTTAAACCCTTATCGATAACATAAATAAAATCTCTATAAATTGAATAATTAATTTTATTGCGTCTTGCCTCACTTACCATTGAGTTTGTGATAAGAGAAGATGAACAACCATTGGTATTACTGTATGGTAAAGAAGACCAGAAGCAAGTTCCATTGTTTGCTAAATAGGTATAGTTATCATGTAATCTAGTTCCTCCACAAACACTTCCACCCAATTTAACCGCGTTGTAAAGCATTTCAGGACTCATTACATTCGTTGTGTTGCTGAATGACGTAGAGTTTAACTTGTAATACTTAGCGATTGAGAATTGGTTGTAACCCACTGCTATTGATGTAGTAGATTGTTCTGCTCCCTGATTTAATACAGGAGGAGTCACCATTGAAAACGCAGTTGGAAACCCTGCAGGCAATGGTGTTTGATATAGATTTTGAGTTCTATAAACTCCTATGCTTCTTGCACCCGCATTTCCTGCATTGTCGTAAACATAAAGTAATAGAACTGATGATGGGTTGTATTGAAATTGTTTAGGAGTAAATATCCAACTGGTTTGTGCTGGAGTGGAATTCGGTAATTTATACTCATATCCATCGTTATACACATACATTTCAGTTCTTGCAACACCACTACCACCAGCATCAGCGGCTGTTACCGTAATAGTCCACGTTGAAGGACCATTTGGCATTAATTGTCCAGGTGTTGGAGAAATAATATCACAAGTCGGTGCTGTTACATCACCGCCAGTAATGTTGTTTACTGTTAGTGATTCCCTAGATCCACGTAACATAAAATCTTTGGTAGGAAGTGCTGGCTTTTCATCCTCAATTACACCGCCTACAAATTGTCTTTCTTGCTCAGTTTGAGTTGGATTTAGATTGTCTTTTTGACAAGACCAGAGTATCAAACTCAAAGTTAATATTGATAATATCTTTTTCATAATTGTTTATTGTTTTTATTAGTTTCCAAAATAGTAAAGAGCTCCTGTTACTGCTTGCCAAAAGAAATCATAGTCAATCCAAACAGCACCTTCATTAGCCCAAGTATTTCCCCAAGAGTTTAACATTAGGAAAGCGTGTTTGCTGTCGTCATATCCGATAATGCAACCCGCATGTGGTCCACCGTCTTGGAAGTGAGGGAAGTTCCATATATAATTCGGAGCAACATTTGAAGTTAATTGATGGTCTAACTGAAATCCGTGTATTCCAACATAACCTCTTGTGATGTTATATTTTAATGCATTGATATCGGCAGTTGGTGTACTGAATCCCCAAAGACCTTTATTGAGGGCTGCGTTATCTCTGATTGCTTGAGTGAACATTAGTGTATCACATCCGTTCATATAACTAAAAGGAAGTGCTGCCCAAGTTGGTACGCCCCTATTTACAACAGTACCCATATTGCCGAGTACTGATGAACCCGAACCACAACCTGCACCTCTTAATGCTATGTTGTATATCCACTCAGGTGAATAAACATTGTTATCATTATAACCTCCTGTTAATCCACCTCTAACATACTTTTGAATGGTGAATGCTGAATTAACAGCGAATGCTGCACAAGCACCTTCACCACCTTGATGAATGTATTGATTTTGTTTTGGATAAGGAAGAATGAATGAAGTGGGAAGTTGAATAGGTATTGTACTAAATTCAGTATTACGAGAGAATACCGTATTTACGATTGTTGTATTACCCGCAGCATCCCATGCTTGCCAAGTCATGTTGTAAGTTCCATCACCATAGGGGAATTGGTATGTTTGAGAAATGTAATTCCAATTACCATAACCTTGCTTGAAAGGTCCGGCTGTATCGATAATTACATCACCTCTAATCGTTACCTTTACTCTTGCTAAAGCCGTTTCATCATCAACAAGAGCGTTAAGAACAACATAGGAATTAAGTGATAAATTGTAGACTTGTCCATTTACTGGATCTATTCCTACAATACGGGGAGCTGTCCAGTCGGTTTGTGTAGTTCCACCACCGCCGGTGCTACCACCAGTTGAACCGCCAGAACCAGGATTTCCTCCTTGTCCCCATCCACCACCTTTGGTGCTTCCTTTGGCAGCAGTTCCTTTCATTAGGAATTCGGCTTCATCCGCACGCATATCAACAATCTTTTTTCCGTTTTTGTTGAATGCTAAAGTGCGACCGTGCTCAAGAAACTCTTGTGAGATTTTCATTGAGAAATTCTTTTTGAGTTCTGGAGGGTCAGGGAGAACACCACCACCTTTGCGATAGTCATAATTTTGAATTGATTGCTTTTCACCTAACTCCGGTGAGTTCAATTCTGTTTTGTTACATGAAAATAGCGTTAGTAACAAAAATGAAAACAATAACAATTTTTTCATAATTGCATGATTTTTTGGATTAAAAATAATTTTCCTTTGAGGTGTGTACATTGTTAACAACCTGAATTTGTCTGGATTATATAACTGCAACTATTATACCAAAACAGCAAAACAGACTAATTCAATAATAAATATTTAGTAATTTCAAATTTTATTTGAAATGAGTAGGCTCAGGTAGAATCGAACTACCATAGTCTGCTTAGAAGGCAGATATTTTATCCATTAAATTATGAGCCCAATTTATTAAATAGCAACTAACTTTACGTTTTTATACGACGTTGGTTTGTCTTTTGGATTGATCAATATATCTATTCTCTTAGAGAATCTCTTATTCATAATATCGTGAATCACATATACTCCATCCATTTTACCTGCGCCCTGTATTTTAACTCTCTGTCCGTATTTGAATCGTCTTTTTAAATCTCTACTGACTGCTATAATTCTATGTTTGCGAGGATTACGAGGATGCAATTTAAAGCCACTAGCGGTTATTAACGGCGTATTATCAGTTTGTCTTGGATCTATAGTATAAGTAGTGAGATAAACAGTACTAGAAAATTTTGTGCTTTTTGATGATTTGTGTCCGCACAAGGTTACGAGTAATGTCAATAATAAAACAACGATTACAGATGTGATTAACATTTTTTTCATATAGTCTCGTTTTAGTACCACCAACGGGACTCGAACCCGTGATTTGTCCGTGAAAGGGACACGTCTTAACCCCTTGACCATGGCGGCGAATTATTTTACCAACGTTATATAAACTTTATCTATATTACATTGTTTCATCAATATATCCAAAAAACCTGGATATTGTATTATTGCTTCTAACATAGTTACCACTCCTAGATTCGAACTAGAACTAACAGAATCAAAATCTGTGGTGCTGACCGTTACACTAAGTGGCAATATAAAGCAAATCTTAGGGGTCGTATTATTCCCTTCATTAGCCTATCCGTAGTGTTATCACTAGATGGGGAGCGAGGATTTGCTTTGTAGCAAGGATGGGACTTGAACCCACACGGACATTACTGTCCAAAGGTTTTTAAGACCTTCGCGTATACCAATTTCGCCACCATGCTATAAAAGG
>Ga0075473_10000849_pt1 | contig 12854 bp, 18 predicted proteins | sample DEB19_08_DNA_FD_76340 | JGI IMG/M metagenome (GOLD analysis project Ga0075473, IMG submission 76340) | Aqueous microbial communities from the Delaware River and Bay under freshwater to marine salinity gradient to study organic matter... | ecosystem: Environmental > Aquatic > Marine > Coastal ... | reverse complement strand
CATATTCAAAACATACTTTATATCATCACTTTGTAATTTTTCACCTTGATCTCTTAATTCTTGACCTAATTTACCAGAAAACTTTTGTATTTCAGACATATAATCCGATCTCTTCCCCTCACCACCCATTTCATTTGGTGTTTCACCACCTTCTGGTGCTGGTGGCATATCACTACCTTCTGGAGAAGGAGGTGTATCACCACCTTCTGGTGCTGGTGGCATATCACCACCTTCTGGTGCTGGTGGCATATCACTACCTTCTGGAGAAGGAGGCATATCACCACCTTCTGGTGCTGGTGTCATATCACTACCTTCTGGAGAAGGAGCAGCCCCACCTTCTGATTTTGATTTTAAAACATATTTTGTCGCTTCTTGTAAAGATTCTTGACCACTAAGAAGTTCCATTCTTTTAAGGGCTTCCGAATAAGAAGAAAATCTATTTTTATTTTTCATAAAAAGACCACCAATGTAGTCTAATGAACTTTCATTTATTCCTTTCTTTACATAGTAACCATCTTTTTCTTTCACTATACCGTATACAACACCATTAATGGATTCTTTAATTGTTTCAGGTTTATTAGACGAATTAGGTTTTTTTGATGAATTATAATACGTTAATTCAAGTATACGTTTAAGTTTATCGTCTCCCGATAACTTCTCGCTACCTAAAGGTTTTAAGTCTCCCATAATTTTTTTTTAAAAATAAATTTATTCTTATTCTATAAATACAAGAATATCTATAAAAAATTTGTGTTTATTGTTCCTTCAGGGATAATTTTTTATCTGTAAGAGAGGTTTTAAGATTTAAAAGTTTTTCAATGTAACCGTTTCTTCTAAGCAATTTGAATGTTAAATTTTCATAAGAATACTCTCCACCTGTTTCTAAACCACTTTTTCTAAATTTTTTTATTTTATCTCTCAAAACATCTACTTGTTTAGTTACATTTTTATTTTTACTATCCTTGATTAATTTATCTATTTGTTTTGCATATTCCTCACCTTTTTTAATTATTTGTTTTTCATCAATACTCTCTTTGGTACTTTCAGGTTTTACCAACCATTTATTATTTAAGATTGAGTATACACCAGATGAGGTATGTTCTTCATTTACATCCTGTACATACAACTCGACATCATAACCTTTAATTTTTATATTATGTTTTTCATTCCAAAGATTTTTCTTTGAATCAAAAAACTCTTTCATCATATTATGAAAACTTATTGAATCTGTATTTTTTTTACTATCAAATTCATCCATATCGATAAGGATGTGTAAATCAATATCAGAAAACTCCGACCAATTATAATTCGATAAAGAACCTGTAAAAATAATGTCATGTACAAAAAATTCAACACCAATGTACTCAATAAAAGCATCAGATATTTCCAATAATTTCTTTCTAATTTTTGGATTTAGTGTACTTTCATTGTCCCATATTTTATCGGACAAATGATCTTTTGGTTTAAAAGATTGAATTATTCTTTGATCTAATTCTTCGTCTTCAAATAATTCATCAACAAATGTTTTTTTCTTTTTAAAAATATGATTTAATAGATTCATCATATTTTCTGAAGAAAATCCTTGAGTACCTATTGAACCATTAGGTCTTTTTAATACTTCGACAGGTGTTAATTTAAATTCACCGTCAACTGTTGACGGTATTTTATCTACATTTAATAAATTAAGTAAATTTGCTCTGTGGTTACCATCGGATACAACATATGTATCGTCAGGCATTTTTGATAATTCGACCGGATTAGATTCTACGAATTTTACTATTTTTTCAACCTTATTTGGTTGGTCTCTTAATGATAAAATTAATTTTTTAAATTCACTCATTTCAATTTGGTATACTTATATTTCTTAGCAATTTCTGCGTTGAAATATTTTCCCTGAGATTCTGATAACCTAAATTTAGTAAACGTTTCCCAAGGAACTTTATTATACTCATAAATAGACCCATTATTGAATTCCATCACTAAAGTTTTTTCTTCGGTATCATAAGAAGCCGATTTTAAATTTGATGATTTGATTTGTACATCAATCATTTTTCCTTCAATTTTTTCACTTATTATACTCATATTTAATGTTTTACTATAATATAAGAAATAAATATTAAAATAAAAACCCCCTTATTGTTGGGGGTTTTCTTGATCGACATTCTGAATTTCCTGTTCCTGATTTTGTAATTCCGCATCCATTGCACGGACCATTGATTTTGTCAATTGATTATAGATTTCCTGACCGTATCTTTCTAAAATGTTATTTTCATCTCTTAAATCTTTAAATTTACCACTAACTAAAAACCCTAAAACATTTTCTAAATTTATCGATCTCCAAGCACCTTTTGCTGCCTGTTGTTTAGCACTAACTTCGTCAATATTAGGATCTTGTCTAAGAGTTTTTAAAGTTTTAATGTAGGAATTGATATCGATTACCTTTTTTAGGTTATTATTCATTTCAACATTTTGTTGTTTTTCTGTTTTTTCCCTATCACTCCCGACATACGATGATAAGTTACTTCTTATCGCCATATGTCTTACGGTACCATCTTTTTTAACAAACGCAACACTTACCGTTTTGTTTTTATCTAATGCATCTCGTAAATCTTGTAAATCATTTCTTTCTTGAAAATCTTGATAACTTATTTCCTCCACATCTTGAGTTTCTTTAAGTATCATTTTAAGTTGAGATTCCGTAATTTTAATTTTATTCATTTTCTTTTTAATATAAATATTAAAAAACCCCGAAATTTCGGGGTTTTAATTTAATTTAATTTAATGAAATCAACTTCTCCAAAGATTTTTTCTTAATTAATGGAATTGTTAGTTTTAAAACTCCGTTTTCCACTTTACCTTCAATCTTGTTTTCATCGATCTCATCAGGTAAGGTGTATACCTTGGTGAAAGTGTCCACAAATAAAGAATCTTCTTTTTTATCATAACGAATGTTTAATGTACCATCTTTTATACTAATTTTTAAATCATCTTTTGTCAAACCTGGTACTGGCATAGTCAAAAGATATGTTTCACCATCCTTTTTAATCCTTGATTCTGGAATTAAAAATCTTGATGGTAAATCAAACACCCTATCTAATGTGTTTGAAAAAATTGGATCTTTAAATAATGTAATCATAATTAATATATTTTTAATATCAGATTTTCAATTTACATACCAATATAATTTGTCTTGACACAAAATATAAAATGACATTATATTTTATGACTTTTTATTAATTCTGTCATATTTATTAATAAAATTAATATGAAAGAAATTACCATTAAAATGTCCAAAAAATTATATGATAGAATTATTGATATTAAAAATCAATTATCTTTTAATGAATCTCAAAATGTTAATATTGACGATATGATTGAGGAGTCATTAATGTCATATTTTAACATAAACATAATAGATTTGAATAATGATGATTATATCGAATTTATTGATGCTGATATAATTGACACAATAAATAATAATAAATTAAAAAATAATTTTTATGTTTATGTTTATTATAATTTAAGAAAAAAAATAAATAAATATATAAATAATATATATTTTGAATATGAACCAATATATGTTGGCAAAGGGATTGACAATCGTATGTATGAAATAGAAAATAGAGATCAAAATTTAAAATTAAAAATAGAAGAATTAAAAAGTACCAATCAATTTAAAATTGAAAAAATTATTGAAAATTTAAGTGAATGTGACGCAATTAATTACGAAATGATTTTTATTAATAATTTTGGTAAATTAAACGATGGATCAGGATGTTTATTTAATAAACAAAATGGATATACAAAAAATCAAAAAATAATAGATTATGAAAATTATAATTTAAATATTGAGTATAATTTAATTAAAAATATTGTAAATGAATTAAATAAAGAAAAATATATAAGTAAAGCATCGAAAAATTTGAATATGTCAGAAAGAACTTTACATAGAAAAATTATTAAATATAATATTAAAAAAGATAAAAAAACTAAAATTTGGTATATAGATAAGTAATTTGTTTTTTAATGTTTTTTTTCTTATATTCTAATAAAACTAATAAAAATATGTCGATTGATTTCTTTGATGAAGGACCATCTTCAAATCCAATTAAAAAAATAAAGAAAAATACTAACACTCCGATTTTAGATAATTTTAGTAGGGATTTAATAAAATTAGCTCAGGATGGTAAAATAGATCCTGTTGTGGGGAGAGATAAAGAAGTTAAAAGAATTGCTCAAATTTTATCAAGAAAGAAAAAGAATAATGTTGTTATTGTTGGAGATGCTGGTGTGGGAAAATCTGCTTTGGTTGAAAAATTGGCATTAATGGTGAATAGAGGAGATTGTCCAACTAATCTTATTGATAAAAGAATAGTTTCTTTAGATTTAACCTCGTTAGTTGCTGGTACAAAATATAGGGGACAGTTTGAAGAAAGAATAAAGGCAATATTAAATGAATTACAAGAGGCCCCTAATGTAATAGTTTTTATTGATGAATTACATACTATGGTAGGTGCGGGAAATGCGAGTGGTTCAATGGATGCTGCTAACATATTAAAACCGGCTCTTGCAAGAGGTGAGATTCAATGTATTGGTGCGACTACATTTGATGAGTATAAGAAAAATATTGAAAAAGATTCTGCTCTGGCAAGAAGATTTCAAAAAATAATTCTTTCTGAACCAACAGAAACTGAAACTATTGAAATATTAAATAACTTAAAAAGTTCTTATGAAAATTTTCATAAAGTAAAATATGAAAATGATGTTATTGAGACAATAGTAAAACTGTCTAAAAGATTTATGACCGATAAACAATTTCCTGATAAGGCAATTGATGTACTTGATGAATTGGGTTCAGAAAAAAAAATATCCAATAAAATACCCGAATCGATTGAAAAGTTAAAAAAAGAAGTTGAGGAAATAGGTAAGAAAAAATTGGATGTTGTAAAGACACAAAACTATGAATTAGCGGCAAAATTAAGGGATGATGAAAAAAAGGTTATCAATAAATTGGAAGAAGAAAAAATTAAATGGTTAGAAAGACAACAAGACAATAGAATACCAATTAATGTTGAAGATGTTTATCAAATTATATCAAATATAACTGGAGTACCGATAACAAAATTGGATTCTAAAGAAACTGAAAAGTTGTTAAATATGGATAAAATATTATCCGAAAAAGTTATTGGACAAAATGAAGCCATCACAACAATTTCCAAATGTATCAGAAGGAATAGAGTAGGTATAAAAGACACAAATAAACCGATAGGTTCTTTTATTTTTCTTGGATCAACAGGTGTAGGTAAAACTTATTTGGCTAAATCTTTAGCAGAAATTTTATTTGGAGATCCCGAGAAAATGATTAGGATTGATATGAGTGAATTTATGGAAAAACATAATGTGTCTAAACTTATAGGATCCCCTCCAGGATATGTTGGATATGATGAAGGTGGTCAATTAACTGAAAAAGTTAAAAACAATCCATTTAGTGTAATTCTACTTGATGAAATTGAAAAAGCACATAAAGATGTTTTTAATATACTACTTCAAATTTTAGATGAAGGTCATTTAACAGATTCTTTTGGAAGAAAAGTTAATTTTACTAATACATTAGTTATAATGACCTCAAATGTCGGTGCAAAAAAAGTCGCCGATTTTGGAAATGGTGTTGGTTTTGAAACAAGTGATAGCGAAAAAAACAAATATGAAGTCAAAAAAACGATGATTCAAAAATCATTGAAACAACAATTCAATCCCGAGTTTTTAAATAGAATTGACGACATTATTTTATTTAATCCTCTAAATGAAGAAGTACTTAAAAAAATTATTCAAATAGAGATGAATAAATTATCTAAAAGATTAAATGAAAAAAATTATAAAATTACCTTTGATAAATCTGTTTTAGAGAAAATTTATTCATTAAATAAAGAAGAAGAATATGGTGCAAGACCTATAAAAAGAATAATTCAAAATCTATGTGAAGATTTTTTAAGTGAAGAGATATTAAAAGGAGAAATAATTGAAAATAGTCCTATCATTATAAAGTACAAGGACGATAAATTATTAATCAAAAAAAAATAATACTGAATTTTTAAACTTTTTATAAAGATCTATATATTTATATTCTCGTAGGTTCTCTTTGTCGATTACCTTCTTTTGTTTAAAATAGTAAGTGGTGTTGAAACCATTGAAGACCTTAAAGTCCCGACATATAGTTGGGACTTTTTTAATTTTCATTTTGAAATTTGCATAGTTTTTGTTATATTTAATAAGGTATGAAAAAATATATTTTTATTTTGATGTCTATTGCAACATTTGCACTAGCATCTTGTGGTTCCGGGTCAACCACAACCGAAGAAACAACAGACTCTACTGCAGTTGAGACTCAAGTAGTCACTACAACAGTTGTTGATTCTACTTCAACAACTGATTCAACGAAAACTGTTACTGATACAACTTCAGTTAAGTAAAACCTTGGCCGGTGAAATTCCGGCCATTTTTTTCATTTTTTATTTAACCTTTTATGAAATTTTTTTATTCTTCTTTTAAAGACAGGTGGATATTTCATATTATCCCATCTATTCATTTATATTATGAAAATCATAATGATGGGATAAAAGGTATATATCTATCATTCCAGTGGTTCAGATTTTTATTTGTTATTGGATTAAATAAATCTTAAAAATTTATGTATAAAATTTATTTAGACGATGTTAGAACTCCAATAGATTCTAATTGGGTGGTTGTAAGAGATTATGATGAATTTATTAATAAAGTAGATGAACTTGGTTTAGAGAATATTGAACTAATTTCTTTAGATCACGATTTGGGTGATACGGCGATGCGTGAGTATTATACAAATGTTACTGATAATTTTTATATAGATTATGGTAATATAAAAGAAAAAACAGGTCTTGACGCCGCTAAATTTTTAGTTACAAAATTTTACTTAAAATATCCACAAAGATTGAGTATGGGTGGATTACAAAAAAGAAATGAAAAATTTATATTCCCTAAAATAGTTGTACATTCCGCAAACCCTATCGGTGCACACAATATAATGGGTTATATAAATAATTTTTATAAGAATGAAAGACAACCACAAAATTGTGTAAGAGTACAAATATTACATAACACAATTGATGACTATGAATAAACCCACCTGTAAAATAAAACTTGAAAAAGATTATGAAAGTTTTAAAATGTTTTATGATGAAAATATTATTCTAATATATAAATCAGTAATTAACCTATTTGAATTATTTAAGAATAAAAGAAAAAAAGTTATTAAACTTTCTGTTGACGCAAAAATTGATGGATTAAATTGGGGAACTGATTTTGTATACCGTAGGACCGATATTAATATCTTAACAAGAGATCTTTTACCTTATTTTGAACACATTGAAGATTATGAAACTTGTGTACAAATTAGAGACTTATATAAAGAATTAAATAATTAACTTATTTTTTTATTTAAAATTCTTTCCAAAGTATCTGCACTGAATGTTATTGTTGTAAAAATCATTATTATATTTAATAATTCAGGTGACGGTTTGTAGTAATTTTTATTTATTATGACCAATACTGTGAAAATTAATAATAATAATATTCCAACAATTGTTTTTTTAGAAAATCCACAACCTTTCATTTTCAGTATTTAATATGAATATAAATATATAGTAATTTTTGTTTTTCAATTTTTTTTACTATACTTTATTTAGATCTTTGAAGCCTTGGTGGTGGAACTGGTAGACACGCAGGACTTTAATCTTTTTTGTATTCCGTTCATATTTATTAAATATGAAAAGGAAATATACAAAAGAATTTTTGGAACCTATAGTTAAAGAATGTGGTTCTATTAGACAAGTTTTAAATAAACTTGGGTTGAAAGAAGCCGGAGGAAATTATGAGAATATCAAAACTAGAATTAAATTATTTGGTATTGATACATCACATTTTCACGGAATGGTATGGAATAGGGGTAAGGAATGGTCAAAAGTAAAGGATCTAACATCCAAATTAGTTGAACATTCAACCTATACAACAGGTTTACCCACATCAACCCATAGATTGAAAAAACAATTATTAAAACTTGGTTATAAGGATCACATTTGTGAATTGTGTGATTTAACAGAATGGAAAGGTGAAAAAATACCTTTAGAGTTACATCACATAAATGGTAATAGGTTTGATAATAGGATTGAAAATTTACAACTTTTATGTCCCAATTGTCATTCTTTTACTGACAACTATAGGAGAAGAAAAAAATGAGTGCACAAAGAGAAATCTTTGATGTAGAACTCCGTAAATTCGGTGAACCCTAAAAATGGGAATACCGAGCCAAGCTCGAAAGAGAAGGTGTAGAGACTAGACACGGAGCACCTAAATCGAAAGATATGGTGAAGGTATAGTCCAGACCACAAACAACTTTTGTTGGTAGTGAAAACTATAGTGGTAAGAAAATCCTGTGATCAGTAATGGTCGTGCGGGTTCGATTCCCGCCTGAGGCACAATACTATCGTTCTTTGACATATAAGGAGAAACAAATTATGGAAACACTTTCATTTATTTTAGGAATTGCTTCTGTGGTGGTTATCGCAAATGTGATTGTCACCGTTGTAAGCTTTGTTAAGGTGATTAAAGTCACAAAAGAGTTCAATGATTTCACTAAAAATATGTCATACGAACTTGACATAAGAACAAAAGACATCCACGATCAGATATCACGTGAAATTAATATCCTTAATCATAGGATTGATAACTTAGAAAGAGAGATGTTCTCTCAAATGGATTCTCGTATGGATAAACTCGATAACAAGTTTAAGAAAGATATCGAAAATATCTATATGTTAATCAATAAATAATAAAAATTAAAAATTAGTCAAAGAACGATAGTATATTTTGGTCCCGTAATTTAATGGATAAAATATTTCTCTTCTAAAGAAACTATAGTGGTTCGATTCCACTCGGGACTACAGATTATGACCAACATTCATTTACATATTAATTCAATAAAAGAGTTAACTAAAGAATTAAATAAAATAGGTATTGAAAAGTTTTGTTTGAGATATAATAAATACGATATTTTGGTTGGTGACAGTGATGCAATTAAGTTTATTAAAGATACTATTAAACAATATAAAAAAGATAAAATATGAAATGTATAATGTCTGTAAAGGGAACTAAAAACACCGAAGTTGGTGTGATTAAAAGAGTTTTGGATAAGGATGCGGATTCCGAAGTTAAAAGTGGATATTGGAAGTATATCTCAAAGTCTGAGTACAAAAAATTAAAAAATGTGGATAAATCCTCAGAAAAAATAAATACGGGTGACGATGTAAAAAACGAGAAAAAATCCACTTTAAATAAAAACACAAAAAGAAAAACAGGACAAAAATCAAGTAAAAATTGATTTTTTTTCAAAAAAATTATATATTTACTATATAGGTTAACAATATTATTAACCATAAATTTTTAAACAAAAAAAAATGAAAAAAGTACTTTCGATTTTAGCAATTCTTGCAGTTGTTTCCTTTTCTGCAAATTCACAAACATTAACTTCAAAAAAAGGAGAAAATTATTTACCAGAAAAAGGTGATTGGTCTATAGGTTTCAATATTGATGGAATCTTCAGTTACCTTGGTAATTCTTTTAACGGAACATCCGATAATTCAGTACCAGGTGTTGACTTTTTAAGTGGATCATATTTCACAGGTAAAAGGTTTACTTCCGCAACTACCGCAACCCGTTATTCTGCTAACTTGAGTATTAGTTCAAGTAAAACAGGTGAAATTAAATCAAGTGGTTTTGATGTCACAGCAGGTCTTGGTAAAGAATGGAGAAAAGGTAAAACTCGTTTACAAGGATTTTACGGAGCTGATGCTCTTGTAACTTACGGATCCTCTAAAGTTGGTGAAGATAAAACAAACAACTTAGGTGTAGGTGTAAATGGTTTTATTGGTGCAGAATATTTTATTTTCCCTAAAATGGCTCTTGGTGCACAATACAATTATGGTGTTGGTTTCACTTCCAGCGAAGATGCTGCAGGTGTAAAGTCATCAAGTTTTAGTTTGAATGGTGTTGGTTTAAATGGTGGTTCAATTTTGTTGAATCTATATTTCTAAACCAATTACTTATCGGGACGATTTAAAGTAAAATTTTAATTAAAATGTGAGATCCTAAAAAAATCTCACATTTTTTAAATAAAAACCGTTAATATATGAAAAAAATTTATTTTATTCTTGGGGTTTGTCTCCTAACAGCCCTAACCGCATGCGAGAAATCCTCATCAGTGCCTGCACAGCCCAACTGCACAGTGATAGGAAGATGGATACACCCGCTCGGGAATACACTTGAGGAATACACAGATAGCCTGGTATATACGATTTATTCGACAAATGGTCAGTTTGGAACCATTGCTGATGCCATACCCAACCCGAATAAATGGTGGATGGAAGGTGATTCTCTTGTTACAAGGATAAGTGGCAGTACTACTGTAAAAGCGTATGTTGAATTTGGCTGTAATTGCAACCTGATGAAATTGACCACAAGCAGCCCTTTTGGAAACTTTACAGGAAATTTCTGGAAAGAGGGGTTTGACAGCACGAACTGCCCATAATGTTTTTCAAGACCTCAAATGTGAGATCCCACATTTTTTTAAAAAAAATTATCCAAATTTTTTTTTTTCAAAATATATATCGTATATTTGTAAAAGAAATCAGTAATAAAGTACTGAAAATATTTTAAAAAAAGTTTTACAAAAATTTGGTTTTTTGAAAAATTAATCTTACTTTTGTAAAACAATCGGAAACGATAAAGTTCTTTGATTTAAGATATTGTTCTTTTGTGAATGTTGATTAATTAACCTTCGGGTTGATTATGAGATACTTATGAAAGAATATTTGGCGGTCTATAGTCATTAAATAAACCGAGAAATCGGGATAAAGTGGGGTACTTTGGTTTAAGTATTCTGCGGTTCTCGCAAGAGAACTCGAGTAGACAAACGAGATATCATTTAACCTTGAGTACTGAGGGTGACACTGTAGGGAAAGTGGTTGAATGACCAAGCGATGTGGGTCGTTTGGTTGAGGTGGGAACACCAATAAGAATAACTCGTAGGATTATTGCAAAAAGTATTGTTATCCAACTTTATTATTGCGTTTTCCAATACAAGAGTTGATTTAAAACCGAAAGGTAAGATTTCGTACAGGTGGTGCTGTTGTTATCCTTAACCTTTACCTACCAAGGTAGGAGTTATGAAGTCGACTTGAAGTATGGAGATGGGGACATCTCAGGAGGTAGTTCGATATTCATTCGTTCAAAAGATGAGTGAGTCGGTGACGGACCGCTACCTTCTCCATCCACAAACCACCTTCTTTGTTAATTCAAATTCTTAACAAGAAATTAAAATAACAATGGAAAAGTGTTCGTCAGTTATCGGAGACAGGTGACTACATAGTAATGAGTTGTTCATTGCCACAGGAGTTCCCAAGACCGATGTGATTTTTATAAAAGTTCTCTAATCTCGCAAGGATTAATCAGGGTGGCAACCTTGAAGAGTAATGAGTAGTAAAAGAGTATCCGATGACTCAAGGATTGGTTAATCTAATTGACCGTCACTGATTGGTACATCTCAAAAGGATGTGGATAAGAGAAGAAACAATAATGTCTCTAAAGTCAATCACTTAAAACTTGTAATCTCAGAGTTTTATTAAAAATATTTGTTTCCTGGTTTAATAAAACTATGGTGGTGGAGAACGGAAAATATTAAAAAGCCGTGCAGTTCCCGAAAAGGTTAGATTATTCTAACCTTTTTTTATTGCCAATAATTTACTATATTTTATTATGGTTAGAATTATTTGTATATCAGATACACATTCTCTTCACGAAGGGATGCTTTATAATTTGGATAAATTAATAGATCCAAGTAAAAAAAATATCTTAATTCACGCTGGCGATTGTACTAATGTAGGGAGAGAATTTGAAACTAAAGATTTTGTTAAGTGGTTTGAGAGATTGGAAGGTTTCGATCTTAAATTGTTTATTGCTGGTAATCACGATTTTTCTTTTGAAAAAGAACCTGATTATTTGTATGAATTAATCAATGAAGAAAAATTACTTAAATCAAATGTGGTTTATTTGGAAGACGAAGAGTATCTATTATCATTACCAGAATTTGAAAGACCAATTAAAATTTATGGTTCTCCCTGGCAACCAGAATTTCATAATTGGGCATTTAATTTACCAAGAAATGGAAATATTCTAAATGAAAAATGGAACAAGATTCCGACTGATACTGACATTTTAGTAACACACGGACCATCATATGGAATATTGGATAAAACACCATTTAATGATCACGTAGGTTGTGAATTATTAAGACAAAGATTGTTAGAAGTTAAACCCCCAATACATATATTTGGTCATATTCACAATTCAAGGGGTGTTATGTCTTATAACAATACCGTGTGTGTAAATGCATCTATTTGTACTGAACAATATCGACCCATAAATAAACCAATTATATTAGACATATCATCAGTTTATGGTGATATGGTTATAGATAAAATAGAAGAATAATTTTTTTAGAATATCTGATATTTATCTTTATAAACAACACATATGATCAATAAAATTATCGATTTTATTAAAAACCTTTTTTCTGAGGAGAATGTTAAAAAAAATAGATCCAGAATTGAAAAATTGGAAACTGTTTTAGAACCAATAATCAAAAAAGAAGAGTCTGTTGTTGAAGAAGTACAAGTAGAAAAAGTTACAAAAAAACCAAGAAAACAAACTACAAAAAAAACAACAGCAAAAAAGAAAAAAGAAGATTAATTATTTTTCAGTATATT
>Ga0075473_10000848_pt1 | contig 12859 bp, 5 predicted proteins | sample DEB19_08_DNA_FD_76340 | JGI IMG/M metagenome (GOLD analysis project Ga0075473, IMG submission 76340) | Aqueous microbial communities from the Delaware River and Bay under freshwater to marine salinity gradient to study organic matter... | ecosystem: Environmental > Aquatic > Marine > Coastal ... | reverse complement strand
AAGGATTTAATATGATTGACCAAGAAGTTGCATCCCGCGTTGCCGCGTTCAAAGGTAACCCACAAGCCCTACAGCAACGATATGCGGCATCGCAAGAGTTGATTGACTTGCTTGCACTGCAAAAGATTAAGTCGATGAAAGAAGCCGCTGCACGTGAGATGCAGATGCAGTTGGCACAGCAACAAGCCGCTAATGGTGAGTCCAACGAGACCGTTGCACAGCAACGCGAAAAAGAAGTCATGGACATGACCAAGCAAGAACTTGTCCAACAGCGCGGCGACCTTGCACAACAGCAACAGCAAGAACAGCAACAAGCCATGCAGAAGTTAATGGGCGGTATTGCAAGCGCCCAAGGCGCGTCAACTGCAATGCAACCACAAGCCATGGCCGCAGGTGGTATTGTTGCGTTTGAGACTGGCAATAAAGTCGAAGACCCAGCACGCAAACGTAAAGAAGGTGAGTCGTTCGAAGACTTCCGTAAACGTATTATTGCGCTTGACCAAGCAGAAATCCAAGCACGTCTTAAACAAGAACGCGATGCAACTGAACGTGCACGTTTGGAAGAGTTAGCCCGTCGTGGCGGTGCGGCTATTCCTCCTAGTCCTTTTGGTATTAAACGTGATTTGGGTCTAGGTGCTATTGCCCCCACTCCTGCAAAGTCAAGTGAACTATCTAAAGACATTTATTCAGACTACGGCAACGTTCAAGGTGGGCGTGGGACTGGTACTGGCGAGGCGGGATCAAGCTTTTACGTTGGTAAACAACGCCCTGATGATTTCCCAAACCTTCCACCCGTCGCATCGGCTAACGCACCTGCTCCACAAGCGGGCCCACGTCCTCCTATGCCTGCCGCACCTCGTCCTCCAGTACAACAGGGTTTGGGCGGCTTGCCTAATGCACAGATGGGCCCACCAGAAGAGACGCTCGGTAGCGCCCTGACCCGCGAGTCTATTGCGGCGATGAAGATTGACCCTCGCCAACGTCAGTTGGAGGAGGAAGCACGAATTGAAGGTCGTTTAAAACCTACGCCTGAGCAACGCGCCGTATACGAAGAAGGTATCGCAGGTCTCAGAGGCATGTACGAACAAGAATTTGATCCTGAGATGCAACGTCGTGAAGGCATTAAACGTTACCTACTTGGTATGGGTGGCCGCAGTATGGGTGAGTTTGCAGGTGGTGCAGGTGCGGCTATGGACTATGACACTGCGCAGAGGAACTTAAAACGGTCTCGCTTTAGCGAGTTGCAAGGTAAACGTGAGGGTCTCATTGGCCTTGACCGCGCCGCAGTCACCGGCGGCATTGAGGCTGGGTTTAAAACAAACGAGCAAGCTGCGCAAACCAAACGAGCCGGCCTTACCGCTGGCACAGACGTGTACAGAACTGAAACGCAGTCCGCAGACAACGCCGCAATGCGTGAGATTGAAAGACTCAAAATTCAAGCACAAAACGCGGCAACTGCGGCGTCCCGCGAGTCAAACGACTTGTCACGTATGCAGAGCCACCTCAGCACTGTCTTGCACAATCGCTCGCTTGCCGAACAAGCCGCACTCAAGCCGTTTGTAAAACAACTCGGCATGGTTGATATGATGTTGCAGGGCAATCCCAAAGATGCTAACGCGCTCAAACAGAAGCAAGCCCTTGAGTTGCAGATGGAAGCGGCTCGGGATGCGGCAACCAAAGACTTCGATATTTTGAAATCTCAGATTGAAGCAAGGATGTTTGGCGGTAAAGGGCCCATCGCAGGTGCTAAAGTAGAGAAATTAAGCAAATAAGGAGTGCCCATGGCGCTGTATCGAGTTACCCTGCCCGATGGGTCTGCTTATCAGGTTGAAGCACCGGATAACGCGTCTGAGCAATCTTTAATTTTTACTGCCGCACGTCAAGCACGTGAGGAGAAATCTGCCGACATTAGGCGGCGTATGGCTGAGTTCCGTAACCAACCGGAACCCACGCCCGAAACCACGTTCGGTGGGAACGTCAAGGAATTCTTTAAGGGAGTTGTCCCCGGTGCGATTGGTTTGGCCGAGACCGCAGGAACTGGTCTCGCATCTTTGTTGCCGGACGAGACTGAGAAGTCCGCACGCGAGAAACTCAAAGAGATCGCAGGCATCGCCAAGAAGCCATTCGAAGCCGGTGTAGGTTACGAGGACTCTATCGGCCGCAACCTTGGTCAAGGTCTGGGCTCAACACTGCCATTCTTTGCGCTTGGCCCTCTCGGTCTAGCCGGTCGTGCCGCAGGTTCAGGTCTTGCTGTTGCCGCCGGTGCGGGTGAAGCCCGTGAAGCCGCTGAAGCCAAAGGTGCAACAGGTGAACAACGCCGCACTGCCACATTGCTCGGTGCGCCGACTGGTCTGCTTGACATTCTTGCTCCCGAGATCAAACCATTCAAAGGTCTGCTGACCACTGCCGCCGCACGGGGTGGTGTTGAAGGCGCAACAGAAGCCGCACAAAAAGTTGCACAAAACCTGATCGCCAAAGGCGTGTATGACCCACAACAAGAAATCTTTGTTGGTGCAGGTGAAGAAGGTGCGTATGGCGCAGGTGTCGGTGCATTGGCTAGTTTGATTGTCGACATGACCATCGGGCGTAAGGCTCGCCGCGCCCACCTTGGTCTGGACAAAGAAGAAACACCTCCACCCGCAGGTGAGGAAAAGAAACAAAGCACTCAACAGCAACAACTGTTGGCGCTACCGCGCCCTACATTTACGTCTGACGAGATCGCCGCCGCACAAGAACAGGACAGACAAACTTCTGATCCGTTAGCAAATCTTGATGAGTTTTCCCAAAAACTTGCGCGTCGAGGTAAAGAGGCGGCGCTCGCGGAAACATTTGCACAAGAACCCGAAAAAGGTCAACTTGGACTTCCGGGAATGGAGCGCGCCGATGGTACTGTAGAGGTGCCGGGTCGGGGGCGTGTGGCAAGTGCTCCTACAGCAGAAGCGCAAATTGATGAGGCCGCGCCAATTAAGGACGAGCGGCAAGGTGAGTTGCCACTGGTAGGTGGTCGCACCCAAGAACAACAGGTCATCGAGATGATTGCTGGCGAGAAAAATCAGCAAGAAGTCGAGCGCGTACAAAAAGCCGCTGAGGAGCGCAAAGCCGCAGAAGACAAGGCCAGTGAAACCGAGCGTCTAAAGTTCGAGTCTGACCTTGCCGAACTGGACGACAAGATTAACCGCAAAGAACAAAAGTCTACCGAAGACCGCAGACTGCAAGTTCTCCTGCCAATGATCAGCAACCCTGACATCAAAGATGTCGGTGCGGCTTTCCAAGCCGAACTCAAGCGTCAACGCTATGCCAACACTGCCCTGACAGAACGTGAGCAGGAGTTGATCAAACGTTCCAATGATTTCAAAGCCGCTGAACCTGTGGCTCCTGAAGTCGAGCCATCTGCACCTGCCCAGAATCAGGCTATGGAAGCACTCATCCCTGAAAAGAAAACAGGACGCGTGCAAGAACAGCCTAGTTTCCCGGGCATGGGTAAGCCAAAGGGTGTCGCCCCACAAGCCTTCTCTGAAGAAGAACTTGAAGGTCAAGAGGCCACGTTTGGTACAGTGCTGACGCCTGAGATTCTTGACCGTACAGGATTGCCAAAGCAGTCAGGGTTCTATAAAGAACTCCTCAACAAAGACATGGCTGACCCCGCACAACAACCTGCGGTTGCCAACGTGTTAGTGCGTGTACGTAGTAACCCTAATCTGTCTCCCGCAACAAAGCAGGCGATTGAGAGCGTTGCTATGCAAGCCTTTGGTGGTCTTGCCAAACAGGGTGAGATGTTCGGCCCTCGCGGTGCCGTGTTGCGCCCCGCCGCTACCAAGGAGAAAACAGATGCCGCGCCAAGAAAACCTTCTGCCCCTGATGCAGATACAAGTAAAGCAACTGGAACTAGCGATGAAGGTGGTAAACCAAGCGAACAACCGAAGAAGCCTGTTCGACCCGCTAGTGATACCGCAAGAACTGAAGCACCTGCAAGCACTGGAGTGGCAAGCGGTGAGCGATCTGCTGGAGTCTCTACAGCGGGAAAAGCAGTGGGAGCAACTCCACTAAAGACAGAGAAAAAAGCCGAGGCCAAAGCAGAGCCTAAGACTGAGTTCAAGACCGAAGAGAAGCCTGCGCCTAAGAAACAACTCACGCCCCGCGAAATCTTAGATCGTGCGGAAGCCGCACAACGCGCCGCAGATGCAAAGGCCGAGCCAAAGGTAGAGAAGAAAGCCGAGCCAAAGGTAGAGAAGAAGACTGAACCCAAGGCTGAGGGTAAGCCCGAGATCAAGGGCGTGGTCAAAGACTCTGCCATGTACGATGCACTGGCACAAGAAGATAAGGCCAAGGCCATCGACTTCCTTGCAGCGGACATGTACAACGCGATGTATCCTGAAAAGAACGCATCCAAGGTACTCAACGAGATCAACAGCCAACTGGTGGCTGGTCAAATTCCTGATCCCAAGTTTGGTAAAGAAGGAGCGTTCGTTCCCGGGATGGGCGGTAAGCATGCCAAGGCATACTTTGATTCCCTGAGTGACGCTGACCGTAAACTCTTGGTCGATCGCCTACAACACTACTTCATAACAAGTGAGGTAAAGACTGCCGCACGTTTGGCTGAGATCAACGCACAGCAGGCTCTTGACCGTGCGCTACAAGAACAAATGGACGGCAAACTTGACTTGGCCAAAGACGCCGTAGCCCTGACCCGTCCGTTGCACCCTGCCATCATCGCGGTTGCTAAATCCGGCAATCTGCTCGGTGCTTTGCGTATGCTCGCCAACCAAAACCTTGGACGTACATCGACTGTTGCAAGTCGCTTGTCCGAAGTTATTGGGGGTACAAAAATTAAGTTTGTGAAGGGTCTGAAGAACGCATCCGGCCAGCCCGTCGCAGGACAGTACGACCCCAAAACTGACACTATCAGCATCGACGCTGATGCAGTATTAGATGTACATACACTGTTGCATGAGGTGACTCACGCCGCCACGTCGCACATCCTTGCAAACAAGTCTCACCCTCTGACCAAGCAACTCACTGAGTTGTACAACAACGTCAAGGGTTCACTGGACACTGCATACGGTGCGCAATCACTAGAAGAGTTCGTGGCTGAAGCGTTCAGCAACCCTGAGTTCCAATCAGTCCTGTCGGCCATCAACCCTATGGGTGCGCCTATCTCGGCATGGCAACGCTTCAAGACCGCTGTTGGTAACTTCATGCGTCGTCTGATGGGTATGGACTCTAAGACCGCCGGTTCTGCACTGGATGCTACCGATGCGCTGATCAACGAGATTCTTTCTCCTGCTCCCGAAACCCGCAGTGGTGATATGTTGTACGCCGCCGCTATGCAACGCAAGGGTGGCAAACTGCTCGACGCTTTGAGCGAAACCTATCACGAACTGCCATACATCAATGCAGAGTGGAAAGGCCGCATCAACGAGTTCTTCACGGGCACTTCGCCCAACACAATCAAGAACATCGTGCGCAGTGCTTTGCCGCTGAACGCTTTGGTTGAGTCCGCACAGAAATACATCCCCATGGCGGGTAAGTTAGACGTGCTTGTGGGCGAACGCTCAGGGTCAGAAAATGCACGAAGCCAAGCCATCGAACCAATCATTGAGCGCGTGGAGAAGTGGGCAAAGACAAACTCTGACAAGGTGGATGCGCTTAACAACGTCATCTACACCAGTACGCTAGAGCAAGTTGACCCATCCAAGCCCCGCACCGAATACGCTAAGGACGCCGAGAAGTTGAAGGCTTGGGATGCCATGCAAGCCGACTGGCGCAAACTTGGCGAGAGCGGCCACTCTGTGTACAACCAGATGCGTGACACGTACAAGAAGATGTACGAACAAGTTAAGGACGTGCTTGATGCACGGATTGACTCCGCAATCGACGACAAAGGTACTGCCAACAAGGTCAAGGCTGAGGTCTACCAGCGACTGTTCGCCAGTGGCCACATCGAGCCATACTTCCCGCTGACGCGTTCGGGCAAGTACTGGCTGTCCTACAGCGCGGTTGACCCCCGCAACGGCAACAAAGAGTTCTACGTTGAGGCGTACGAGACTAACTATGCTCGTGACCAAGCGATCAAAGAACTCAAGGCCGACCCATCCGCTAAGGCAGACGACATTCAGAAGTTTGCCAACGCGAACCAAATCAACTACCGCCGCGCACCTGCCACATCCTTTGTGAACGGGGTGCTACGCACGCTTGAGGCTAACAAGGTCAACGCTGACGTCACTGAAGAAGTGATGCGCTTGTTCCTGAACACTCTGCCTGAAACATCTTTTGCACAGTCGTTCCGTCGTCGTAAAGGCACCTTGGGTTTCCAACACGATGCTGTCGGTGCGCTTCGCATGAAGACGTTCAGCCTGTCTCGCCAACTCTCCAACATGGAGTACGGTCAGAAGTTTGAGAAACTCCGCGCTGAGATCAAAGACTACGTCCGTAGCCAAGGCAACCAAGAGGAAGCCGTGCAGTACATGGACGAGTTGGATGCACGTATCGACTACGCCATTAGCCCCAACGTACCGCAGTGGTCTAAACTGGCCACATCGCTTGGCTTTAACATGACGCTTGGTTTCAACGTGTCGTCAGCCATCGTCAACTTGGCGCAAGTTCCGCTGGTGGTGATGCCCTACTTGGGTGGTAAGTACGGATACAGTGAAACCACACGTGCGATTGGCCGGGCCACACGTATTTTCTCCGGTAGCGGTTTTGACCGCGAAGTCGAGATGCTTGTGCCTACCGACAAGGGTGAGAAGAAGGTGAAGGTCAAGGCTTTCCCATCCATGGACAACTATGACTTCTCTAAGAACCCCGAGTTAAAGCACCTTGAGACTTTGGCTAAGGTAGCCGGTGCACGTGGTCAGTTGAACCGCTCACAGATTTATGACATCCTCGACGTGGGTGAAGAGAACAATCTGCTGACCAAGGTCAACGCCGCATCGGGCTTTGTGTTCCACCATGGCGAGCGTATGAACCGCCAAGTTGCATTGATTGCCGCTTATGAGTTGGAACTCAATCAGATGCGCAAGGATGGCCGCAAGATTGACGCTAAGGCTGAACAAGAAGCCGCTGACTATGCAGTGTATGTAACTGAACTTACCAACGGTGGTACCGCTGCCGCCGCTGCGCCACGTATCGCTCAAGGCCCCTTGGGTAAAGTTCTTTTCATGTACAAACGCTACGGCGTCTCCATGTACTACATGATGTTCAAGACCGCACGCGACGCGCTCCAAGACGAGAAGCCCGAGGTGCGCAAAGCCGCCATGAAGCAGATTGCCGGTATCTACGCATCTGCCGCCTTGATTGCAGGTGCATCCGGCTTGCCAATGTTCGGTGTTGCCGCCATGGTCTACAACATCTTCAAGGGTGATGACGATGATGACTTTGACACCGCCGCACGCAAGTGGATGGGCGAGTTGTACTACAGCGGCCTTGGCAACGCAGTGTTTGGTGTGGAGATTGCCAACCGCGTCGGCTTGAGTGATCTGCTGTTCCGCGACGTTACTACAAAGCCAAGCGACAGCGTCATGCTCAGTCTGATGGAACAAGCCGGTGGCCCTGTGCTTGGCGTCGCAAGCCGAGTCGAGCGTGGTCTGAAGTTGATCAACGAGGGTCACACAGAGCGAGGCATCGAGCAGATGCTCCCTTCTGCAATCGGCAACATGATGAAAGCCGTGCGATTTGGAACCGAGGGTGCAAACACCTTGCGTGGTGACCCCATCACTGGTGAGATCGGCCCTTGGAATACGTTTGCACAGTTCTTTGGTTTTGCACCGGCCGAATACACCCGCCAGTTGGAGATCAACAGTGCGGTGAAGAAAGCCGAACGTGCCACAGTGGAAGAGCGCACCAAGTTGCTACGGAACTTCTACATTGCCACCCGAACCGGAGACTCTGGTGAACGTGCCAAGGTATTCTCTAAGATGTTAGAGTTTAACAAGCGGCACCCATCCATGGCGATTACGCCCGACACAATCGACAACTCCATGGCACAGCACATGACTACCTCGGCAGAGATGTACCACGGCATTACGTTGAACAAGGCACTGCGCCCCGAACTGATGCGTAACATCCGTGAATACGACGACGAGGAGTAAAAAAGCCCCCGCTTATGACGGCGGGGGCTAAACTCCATAAGGAGAACGAAGGACAGCAACCTGTCGGCCGCGATGGTATCACAGTCGTCTCCAAATGCGAACCCCCCACATCTTGTTCTCAATGCGGGGGCGGTATTCAACCACCCAATAACGTCTTTGGGTGATGTCATAAACCTGCCGTACGCACTCCAAAGTATTTATACATGGTATAAATACAGACCCACCGATTGGGAAGTTATCCCAATCGAGGACAAACCGCACCCCATCGGGTGCGAGATCGTCAAGGTGTAGCCTGTTTTTGGAGGAGCGCGGCGGTTGTCGCCATGCTTTGCTCAGTTTCATCGTCCATAAAAGATGAGCAGTCCACAGTAATCGCATCGACCGGCGGCCAGTTTGAATGGGTGCCTTTACCCAAGCGAACCTTTTCCTTCTTTGCTTTCGTGCGTCCTGTTTTTAGACCGTCAACAAACCCGCCGTAGTTGATCTGTTGTTTACCGCACCACTCTTTGAGCGGCTTGGGCAGAAGGTACAACCTCTTGATGTCGTACTCGTATCGCGCCACGAAGTTCATCCGTGGGACAGCTTCAGGGTGAATCAGGTGATCTAGCCCCGTTGCCTGTTTACGTGCATCGTCCGTACTCTTGATACGCAGGATGCCGTTGTAGTGATCGGCCAAGAAGTCCGTGAGGATGCTCTCAACATCAACACCCATCTCAGCCATGTCGGTGCGTGCGTCTTGCATGACCTTAATAATCCACTGCACGATCGGTGCAATCTGCCAGTCAATCAAGCCTAACTTCTTAGCCAACATCAAGCCCGTGATTGAACGTGATGCCAAGACAGACCAAAAGCGGTTGTCGGCTTTGAGGCCAGCGGCCACGTCAATCTTGCGCTGTGTTGTTATGGCGAGTTCCTTAGCTGCCTCCAAATTCGTCATGACGTACTGAAGGTATGGCACTGCCGCCAATCCGTAGTGTTCCTTTAGTGCGGCACTAAACTTGTCGGTCTCTTCTTTGGTCTCAAAGTTCACGGGCGTGGCCTTGTACTCCAATACCCGTTGGGCTTCTGCTTGTGGCAGTGCCTTGTAGAGAGCCACACGCTCGATCATGCTTGTGTTGCCCGTTGTACCGAACAACGTTTTCCATGGCTTACCACGTACCCGCTCGACGTTACCCTTGGGGCCCATCCGGTTGCGTTGCATACCGCTTGGCAATTGATAGGCAAAGTCCGACAGGTCTTTCGGTGCGGTGTTGGTCATCTCATCCATGTACACGCACAAGTTCTTGTAGACCTCAGCGCGGTTCATTTTTGAGTTGTAGGTGTCACGCTCTTGGAGCATGAGCAGATCAGGGTCACCCCATATCGAGGCACCTGCCAACATTGCTGTTGTCTTGCCAAGACCGGAGCCTTTACTGAATATGTGAAACGCCGCCGCGTTAATCGGTTGGAACTCCATCAGCACCGCACCGAATGACATGCCAACAACGAATTGGTGCATCTCCATACCGGCTTTGTTGTAGAACGCCAAGGTCTTCTTCCACTCTTCCAACGAACCTTTTGGGTTGAAGGCAGGGAATAAACCTGCGGTTGCGCTTGACGGAGAGTTAATCTCCACTCGGTCTTTGAACACTTCCATGTTGCCGAGGCAAAAGGATGTGCCCTTGTCATCTGTCCAACCAAACTGTCTGCGTGCTTCGTCTGCTTCAGCCGTAAACTGTAACTCGTTTACCCATCTCATTGTGTACTCCATCAACTCGCCCACGTTCAAGACAGCAACGCCATGCGAGGCTAAGTATTTTCTGAACTCATCTTTCGTGCCCACCGCAGTCAGGGGTAGCGTGAACTCACGCACTCCATCCCTTGGTAGGTGCAACCGCATCACCAACGCTTCACCCATCTCGGGGTCTTTCAAACGACGAACAACGTACAGGTCATTGAAATAAACCATGACGTCTTTGTCTTCGCCCTCGGCGTTCTTGGAGTGCTTGAACACCCCGCCGTTCTTCCCACGGAAATACGGGTGCGGATACTTAGGAATGTTGAACTTGATGGGCGTCGCGTTGTGGATACCGAGGGGCTTTTGCACCACCACGTTATCCGCTTCTTCGGCCTCTTGCACTTCACGCCCAAGGGATATAGGGGACTTGATCTTGCCCCAATGTTGACAGTTCGTGCAGACATCAGGGCGGTACTCGTTAAAGCGTTCGCACAGGTATGGGCCTTTGATCAGGTCAACCTTTGCTTCGGTACGCTCGGCAGTGTATTCCTCATGGTTGCACGAAATCTTGTGGATGGCTTTAGCCCCATCAACACAGAACTTAGCAATAGATAGTGCGGCTCGCCACAGTGGTTCGGAGATGTTGTTTTGGTTCATCGCCGCTTCACCGATCTGTGCGCATCCACTACCCGCCTGAGTCTTGATCAGGATGGTCTTGAAGCGACTGACATAACTGCCCGACAGGGCTTGCATCATGGCATCCGCTTCGCGTGGTGTGTACTTTGTCTGCGGTGCAGGTACATCGTCTTCTCCAATCAAGTTGCAGAACAACTCGAACGGAATCGGGTCGGCGGGGGAGCCGACAAACGCCACTTCTTTCGGCGGCGTATCTTTGTGATTGTGCGTCAGGGGAACACGTAGCACCCGAGCCGCATCAGCAGTAACCGCAGGGTCACCATATAAGTTGTGTTCACGGCACAGTCTTTTGAACCGCTCCGCAACAGGAACCCATGTTTCACGTGAAACAGGTTCAGTCAATGGCCAGTACACGTGGATGCCACGTCCTGAGTTTACGAGTGTTGGCTTTGGCAGTCTTACTGATTTGCAAAACGTGCGCAGTGCTAACAACGCATCTGCTTGTGTTTCGTAGTCCTTTGACGGCCCACAGTCTAAATCTAAGAAGAACGACCTGAGTTGTTTTACGTTGGGTACTTTGCGAGACCCTGCCTCTTCAAACGTACCAAGTGCAAAATAAGCGTCATAACCTTCATTGTCCAAATTGTGAGCGGCATGGATGACTTCGTCGAGTGAACTGTAGAACTTCTGCACCTTGCGTTCGTCAGACAGACGCCCTGCAAAGACACAGTAGAACCCAGTGTCCCCCAACACTGCCTCCAAAAATGTTTTAGTTTCCATATCTGCCGATTCTCATAATAGGTTAGGGACAAAATAAAAGAGAGGTGGGGAGCGACCCCACCCCCATAAACTTTTAGTCGTCCCAATCACCCACGATGTCGGCAATGTCGGATTTCTCAGCCACGGGAGTTGCGGCTTTCTTAGTTACTTTGATGGGCTCATCCACTTCTTCAGCCTCAACCTTAGCGGGTGCAGGTTTCGGTGCGGGAGCAGGGGCGGCCTTCGGTGCGGCTTCAATGGCTTTCGGTGCAGGAATCACGCCGTCCATTTGTGACACGTTCAAAGTGATTGCCTTGATGGTGTCTTCGTGGTCACGCATTTCCAAAGCGGCCTTCAACTCATGCTCTTCCAATGCACGTACTGGCTTGAAGATCAACTTAGGTGTTGCGCTGTCAATGTCAAAACGCATCTCAGTCACGATGCTAATAGCATGTGTGTTATGAGCCTTGAGGTAACGGCCATAGGCTTGCAGTGGCATCTTCTTACCTTCTGCATCACCGAACACGGATGTTGATGGCAGGTTGATTTGATAGACTTCCTTCTTGTCCAACTCGCCTTCGATCATCACAGCAATGCGCTGTTGGAATCGGCAAGCACGGCCTTCACCGCTAGGGGCAGAACCCTTAACGTGTTGTGGGCAGTCTTTGCAGAATGACGCCTGACGCTGATCTTGTGGCACAGCGTTGTCGGGGCGTTGGGTGTCGGACGACCAGCATGTCGGCTTTGTGATCTTGCCCTTCTGATACACACCCTCAAAGAACATACGAGATACGGGTGCGGCGTTGACCAACACGACGTTCATTGCACGTTCTTCGCTCACGCGGACTTCCTTACCCCCAATGAATTCACGGAACGCGCCGCCTTCAATAGAGATACGGCGGTTGCCGCTACCTGTGTTACCTGCAAGGGTGCTTGTCAGGTTGTCTTCGATACCGCCGAGCAGTGCAAGGGCGGCGTTGTTGGGCTTACCAAAAAGTGTCAATTCGCTCATTTCGTTCTCCAGTTAAATATCTTTGTCAGTTGTTTCAAAATCAAGTTCGAGTTGGACGGGTAGTCCCTCGTCAGGTTCAATCATCTTCACGTCGTCCTTGGGTGCACCTGCTAGGGCGGCCACTACCTTAGACACACTGAAGCGGTAGGTGTTGCCTATCTTCACGTATGTATCCTTGGGGATGTAGCCCTGACGCAACCAAGCACGAACGGTTGAGACTGAGACTGTGAAGTGTTTAGCCAATGCTTCAATCGGCACAAACGGCTCTGTCATCATTTCCTCCGTACGGTTATGGTGTATTCGCTATCCACGTTGAGACCCGGTGGTAGCACTTCGGGGTTGGCTTCAAGGAACTGTTTCATGTTCCCTTGGTGCAAACGTTCATGCAGGAGTTCGGGCACGCCTTGCTCCACAATAAACTTACGCATGGACTCCCAATCGTTCGTCCAGTAGTTGACCTTGACAGTGCGGTAGAACAGACCTTCTTCGGTTCGCACACTCTCAATGTTTTGCTCTTTGCAATACTTCAAGAGTTCTGCCTTGACCTTGTCCATCTGCGCCTTGAGAGCCTTCTCGTTCTCTTCGTAGGCAATACGGGCTTCGTCATGCTTGGCCTTCATCTTGAGATACACCTTGACCAGTTTTTCA
>Ga0075473_10000844_pt1 | contig 12884 bp, 18 predicted proteins | sample DEB19_08_DNA_FD_76340 | JGI IMG/M metagenome (GOLD analysis project Ga0075473, IMG submission 76340) | Aqueous microbial communities from the Delaware River and Bay under freshwater to marine salinity gradient to study organic matter... | ecosystem: Environmental > Aquatic > Marine > Coastal ... | reverse complement strand
ACTTAAGTAAAAGTGGTAAAGAATATGAAAATACTCAGGTAGGTACCAGTCTTATTGATCACGACCCTGATGTTGAAAAAATACAAACCGCTTTACAATTTTTAGGGTATTCATTACCAGTTTGGGGTGTTGATGGTAAATTTGGACCGGAAACAGAAGCCGCTGTAAAAAGTTTTGAAGAAGCGACTGGATTAGATGAGGACGGTAAGCTTGATTCTACCGATCTAGAAAAAATGGTTGACGAATTAACCAAAGGTAAATTTGAGGATTACGACTTAAATAAGATACAAAAAAATAAAACAAGTAGTTTAATAAACACCAAAAAATTATCATTTAATCCGTCTAATGGTTTTATGACGAAGTCTAGACCAGGACATAAGGGTGTTGATTATAAGGCTAAAAAAGGTGAAAAGATTGTATTAAAACAAGGTGGAAAAGTTAAAAGAGTACATACAGGTTGTATTGAAGGACCAAAAAGGTGTGGGGGTGGATATGGAAACTTTGTTGAAGTACAACATGATCCAGAAACTTTAACCAGATACGCTCACTTAACAGAACCAAACATGAAATCAGGTGATGAAGTTAGTCCAGGAGATGTTGTTGGTACAGTTGGAAATACCGGACACTCATTTGGTGCTCATTTACATTTTGAATTTGAAAAAAATGGTAAAAAAATAAACGGATCACCATACGCTGATGAGTATTTTGGAATATCATTGGATTAATATATGAAACTACAATTAACAGAATATCAAGTAAAAAGAATATTAGAACTATTATCCGAAGAAGAAAACGAAAAAATAAACGTTATGTTCGTTGGTGATAGTTTAAGTGCCGCACCTGGATTTACATGGAATTATTTATTAGCTAAAGATCATCCAGATTGGAATGTTACACATGTTGTTAAAGGTGGTATGAAAACTGACTGGATGTTAAAAAACATGTTACCAAAACTAAAAGAAAAAAAATACGATAAAGTTTTTATATATGGGGGGACTAATGACGCGTTTTGGGTTAATGTACCGTTATCATCAGCTGTATCAAACATACAAAAAATGGTAGACGCAGTTAAGAACCAAGGAGGAACCGCTTACGTATTTTTGGGTTATGACGCTAAATCTGTAATGACTGATGAAGCTTTAAAACCAACAAAGTATTGTGACAAACCATGTATGAAAAAAGGTAGGGATAGAACAGCACAACTCCAACAAGATTTAGATAGTCAAATAACCGGAGCTGTTATAATACCAACCATTCAAGGTAACAGTAAGTGGACAGCGGATGGTACACACCCAGGACCAGCTCAACATCAGTTAATGAAATCACATGTTAGTAAACATATTAATAATGAACCAAACAAATCAAGTAGTGATTCAGAAAAAGATAGTGATGATAAAGAAAAAGATTCCGAAACAGAAAAAACTAATGACATTCCAGATTCAGATTCTTTTTTAAAAGGTTTATGGAAAACAATGTTTGGTATTAAAGATGGTGGTGACGTGAAAACTAAAGATAGTGATGAATCAGAATCTGATACTGATGGTGACACCGAAGAAACAATTGAAGTTACACCAGGTGAAAGAATTATTATAAAAAATCCGGGTATTAGTGTTAGAAAATACCCATCAGATCTAGAACAAAGAATGAAAAAAGTTGTTGGGGGTGACACGTTTAACCAGTTTGTAAAAGACGTAAATTCAATAGGGTTAGATCCAATTGTGGCTATGAGACAATTATATTCTGAATCAGCGTTTAGTCCCGATGTAGTTAAATGTAGTAGAAAATCAAGCGCGGGAGCTCAAGGAATAGCTCAGTTCATGCCGGGAACTTGGCCTTCATATGGTACAGGAAGTCCATGTGATCCGAAACAAGCGTTAAAAGCTTATGTTAAGTTTATGAAACAATTAATGAAAATGTTCCCCAATCGACTAGACCTAGCCATCGCCGGATACAATAGTGGTCCATATAAGAGTGCTTATAAACAAGCGTTAAAAAATAATACACCGTTCACAAGTTTAAAGGGTAAAATACCTAGTGAATCATACTCATACGCTTCAACAATTTTACAACCATAATGAAAGTAAAGTTAACTGAATATCAAATAAAAAGAGTGTTAGAATTACTAACCGAGGAGGAGGACACCAAATTAAACGTAATGTTTGTTGGTGATAGTCACAGTGCTGGACCAGGTTGGACTTGGAATTACTTAATAGATAAAGATCACCCAGAATGGAACTCAACACATGTAACTAAGGGAGGAAAAAGAACAGATTGGATGTTAGATAACCTTAAATCAAAATTAAAAGAAAAAAAATATGATTTAGTTTTTATTTATGGTGGAGCTAATGATGTTATGTCCCCATTACCAATATCAACACCAATTAAAAATATACAAAAAATGGTTGACTTGGTTAATCAACAAGGTGGTAAAGCGATTGTTTTAACCGGATTTGACAGTGAGTCAACATTTAACCCAAACAGAATAGCTACAACAAAATACTGTGACCGACAATGTATGATTGGATTTAAACCAAAAAGAGTAAAATACCAAACTGAATTAGCTTCATCAATTACTGGAGCTAAAATAATACCAAAATTGGTTGGGAATATTGATTGGAGTACCGACGGAGTTCACATGGGATCATCAAAACATAAATTAATGAAAGACCATGTTTATAGTAATACGGGTGATTTAAAAAATATAACGGTAGATAGTAAAATAAAAACTAGTGGTGACACTGAAACAAAAACAACTAATGACATTCCAGATTCAGATTCTTTTTTAAAAGGTTTATGGAAAACAATGTTTGGTATTAAAGATGGTGGTGACGTGAAAACCAAAGATGATGAAAGCGATAGTAGTGAAGATACTATTGAGGTTACTCCTGGTGAGAGAATTGTTATAACAAACCCAGGTGTTAATGTTAGAAAATACCCATCAGACTTAGAACAAAAAATGAAAAATGTTGTTGGTGATGATGTATTTGATGAATTTGTGTCTAATTTAAAAACGATTGGGTTAGATAAAACCATAGCTATTAGACAACTATACTCTGAATCAGCTTTTAGTCCAGATGTTGTTAAATGTAAACGAAAATCAAGTGCCGGTGCTCAGGGTATCGCACAGTTTATGCCAGGGACCTGGCCTTCATACGGTACAGGAAGTCCATGTGATCCGAAACAAGCGTTAAAAGCTTATGTTAAGTTTATGGGTAAACTTATGGGGATGTTCCCAGGTAGAATTGATTTAGCCATCGCCGGATACAATAGTGGTCCATATAAGAGTGCTTATAAACAAGCGTTAAAAAATAAAACACCATTTACAGACCTAAAAGGTAAAATACCAACAGAATCTTATACATACGCTTCATCAATTTTACAACCGTAACTTGACAGTATAAAAAAAATATCCTATAATTTATAACATGAAACTTAAAGGATATTTAAAGGAAAATTCTAACGGTGAATTTGTTGTTAGATTTGCTGACATAGTTAAAGAAATTAGACCAAACTTTATCGATTTACCAATTGACAATCTTAACGATTATGTTGGTGAACCAAAACACGGAGATGAAGTTACATTTACTGTTAAAACAATTGCTACCGGTACAACTGAATTTGATGTTATTGATATGGATGTCGCCGTACTTGATTTTGGTAATACCGAAATCAATAAAACACCAACACTACTAGATTCAATAGTTGAGTATCATGAAGATGAAGAAATTCTAAAAGCTGATGGATTTGATGACGCGGTCATTGGAATTGAACTCGGGACAATGAGATTAATATATTCAGTAAAAAAATGTTTAGAAATTTTAATGGTTGATGATGAAATGTCAGTTGAGGACGCGATGGAATACTTTGAATATAATGTTAGAGGATCCTATGTTGGTGAAAAAACACCAATATGGTGTGAAGATAATTATTTTATGTGATATTTATTATCATGTCACTAACTTCTAAAAAAATATTAAAAATAATTGACGGTAATTTAGGTAAAGATCCTAAAGTGGATGACGTATTATTATCAATTAAAGAAGAAATACAGAGTAAAATCAAAAAAGAAGAAATAGACCTCATAAATAGGTTATATACAATTGGATATTACGATAAAGAAATGTCCAGGAAATATAAAACCAACTACTACGAATCTGAAATGAAACCACTACGATTAAACACCCCCACCTAAAATGGGGGTTTATTTTTATGTGGTTATTGATATTTATTAATAAACTAATAATTAAATAAACTTATTATGTCCGGAATGAAAAATAAAAATGTAATTAACGATCATGAAAAAGAATATATTCGTATTCTACATGAAACTGAAAAACAAAAAAAAAACGGACTAATATTTGAAGCCTACGATTCTAAAACAAACACCTATAAAACCGAGGCCACTTTGGTTATGTATGGTGATAGCTATAGTTCTGAATCAGGTTCAAGTACAAAAAAAGCTTATAAATTTAGTTTCCCAAAAGGGTCACCGGTTTTTTTCACTAAAGTGGGTAGTTACACCACAGACTATATAACACTTGATGGTGGGACTATGGATGGGAAAAAAGTGGGTGTTACTTTAAATTGTGATCAAGGATATTTTAAATATTGGGATAGTGGTAAATTTGGATATGTAACACTTTATGATGATGGAACCATGTTACCTAATTTTGTGTCCAGAATGAAAAAAATGTTCTGTGTTACAAATACAACGGTAAAATCTAATAACACTAACATTAACAATAAAACTGATGTTGATACACAAAAGAAACAATGTGCTTTAAAATGTGAAGAACGATATCCATATTATTCAGTTGTTTGTGATGGTAGTAATTGGAACACAACACTAAAATCTTGGATTTCAGAAAAAGGTGGTAGTGATAATAAAGAAACATACATAGCTTTAAAAACCTCTTGGTGTTCTGGTTGGAGACCCGGACAGACCCAACAAACCTTGAGGGATTTTGTCGTACCAACATTCCCAGGATCTGAAACTACAACTGTAACACAAAATCAAAACCAGGAAACAAGTGTATATTAAAAACAATAAAAAAATAAATTAATAAAAAATGGATCAAAAATGTTTAGTAACAAAACCACAGGTAGACCCATATAATGTTTACACAACAAATATATCATATTTTTATGATTCCACAACAAAAAAGTGTGTATATGGACAAGGATCCACAGGGTTCTCAAGTGAAGATGAGTGTACTAAAGCTTGTGTTGGTACAGAAACTACTTCCGAGACAGCTGTTACCAAAGACCAAATAAAAGTTGGATTTAAGTTTTCTAACGGACTTGAAATATTAAAGGAACCAATATCATATGAGAATAATGATAAAAGTATTATTATTTGGTTACCAACCCAAGATGGTGGAAGTACCGGGAATGAATTTTCATGTGCTAGACATGAAAATGGGAAGTATTATCTGTACCCAAGTAAAAACGGTAAATATACATTAACTAAAAGTGAGTCAAAAGCTTTATATGACAAATATTGTCAGTCATCTAGTAATTATGTTGGTGAATTACGTGACTTTATTGTACCAATATTCCCATCTTCTGGGAATAATTCATTAGCTGATAATACTAATAATCAAAATATTACTGTATATTAAATAAAAAAAAATAAATATGAAAAATAAATTTTTATTAACTGAAGAAGAATCACAAAGAATAAAATCTTTACACAAGAAATTTGGGTATAGGTCTGGATTAATAACTGAAGCGGAATACTTAAATCAAGATAGACCAGGTGACCCATTCCAGTACCTTAAAGTTGATGATGGTACAACCACAAAGTACTATTTTAAAGGTATTAAAGGTAAACAACTTACAAAGTACCCAAATTGGACTGAAGCTACTGGCAACGGTCTAAATAAGATAAAAGAACTTGTTACATTTAAAACACAAGCTGAAACAACGTCTCAGTTATCAACGACACAAAAAACAGACGAAGAACTATACACTGAGTACTTCAATAACGAGTTTAAGAAAATAAAACCAGAAACACTTCCTAAAGGTAAAATTACAAAATTAACCGATGGTACCTATGGGTATGTTTTAGATGATGGGTCATACACTTTATTATCGGATGGGTACTCAATTAATAAAGATGGTGTTAAATCAACCAACAAATGGACAGAAACACCATTTGTTAAACCAGCGGTAAACCAAAATACTACTAATAATAGTACTGTTTTGGGAGATACTACACTCATTGATAAATTATCTGAATATTTAAAATCAAAATACCCAACGATACAAGTACCACAAACAGCACTTGACACATTGAAAACTTTATTGACCGGTATTGATGCTACAACTATAACAAAAATAATAGAGTTCCTAACAACAAAAACTGGGACTATTGAGGACCTATTGAAGTTAATTCCAGATTCGATCAAAACAAAAATACTTGAAGCTTTAAAATTAATACCAAATTTATTATCAACAACTAGTGGTAGTACAACACAAACACCAATTGGTGATGACACAACAAGAGCGGTATATTAATGGATAAATTAATTTTAAAAATATTAAAAGAGGAAACTAGACGATTACAGATAGAATCACATGATGTTTATTTGGACCGTGTTGTTACACTATCAAAATTAATTATCGAAAATGAGGAGGAAAGGGAACCAGATATGGTTTGGGATTTTACTGACGTAAAACAAAATATTGATAAATCAAAGGGTTGGGTTAGAACAAAAGAAGATGTAATTGAATATTTAAAAAACTTATTAAAAAAGTTAGAGAATGTACAATTACCAATTAAAAATAAAATACTTAAATATGTTTTATATTCATTTTTAGGTATTTTGACAATATCACAAATTACATCAATTGAAGATGAGGTTATTGGGACAAAAGCTAATACAAAACCAAATAAGGTAACCCAGGTTGTTAAACAAAAACAAGAAAAAATAGTTGACACTAAAATTAGACAAGTATCACCAGATTTAATTGACCATTTAAAAAATGAGGAAGGATCAATTTATGAAAAAGGTGAACCAGTGTTGACAGCTTACGACCTTGGTGACGGAGCTTATACCATAGGATATGGTCACGCGGTATTCAGTAACCCAAGACGAGGTGATAATGGGGGTAAATATAAATTCTTACCCAAGTATAATAAGATAATACCAGGGAAAACAACAATTACAAAAAAACAAGCTGAAATATTATTAAATGATGATATACAAATAGCTACCGAAAGTTTAAATAAAATATTAAATGATTGGGAGGAACAAGGTATCAAACCAAAAATAACGCAAGGTATGTATAACTCTATGATATCACTAATATTTAATATGGGCATTACAAATTTTAGAAAAAGTGACTTTATACAGTTAGTTAAAAAAGGTAGATTTGAAGAAGCTCGTGAAGAAATAAAAAACATAAGTTCAAATATGTTTAGAAAATATCCCGGATTAAAAATTAGGAGGGAGAATGAATATGAGATGTTTAAGTGATGAAAATACTACTAACAGAAAATCAAACTAATAATGTATTACAAATGTTGATAAATAGAGTCTTAGATGACTTTAGAAACGTTTGTGATGAAGATTATGAAGATGAGGAACCTGATTGGTTTCACGGTGATGAATGTGACTTCATGGATTATGTTACTAAAGTAAAAGTTGTTGAGTCATCAATTGAACCGGATTATAACGGATCAAAAATGATAATTGGTAAAGTTGATATTTATCATACAGATGACGATGAGTTTGATGATGAAGATTTTTTATATTATATTAAGGACACATTAAGAATTAAATATAAAGTTAGAGTCTCTCTTAAACTGAACGAACAAATTTTTTAATGGACAAACACAATGACATATCAAAAGATTATGGTTATGACTATCAATACGGATTCTGTCATTATTTTGCGTACGGTGTGATTGATTACTTTAAAGAAAAATTCCCAGATGATGACGTTTGTTATTATTTAATAATATCTGAAGAAAAAGTCGTTGAAACAGATGAGGTCATTACACAAAATTTAATCCACACATATATAAAAGTTAATGATAACTTTATTGACTCAAGGGGTGTACACGATTATAGTGACGTACAAAATAAAATAGATGAATACGAAGAGGAAGCTATTAAGTTTTTACCAGATGTTATGTCTATAACAATATTGGAAGGTGAAAGTGATGATATACCAGATATCTTTTTTGAAAACAATGAATGTAATCAGGATCAAGTAGAAAAAGATCTGGAAAGATTTAAGACCAACCCAGAAATAAAATCATTTGTGGGTAATAAAAACATAACTGAGTCAAAAAAATATGATCCATCCTATGAAGATAGTGAAAATGAGATGGAAATAAAAGCCACAGTCAAAGTTATATCAATATTAAACACAAATTACTTTAAACTGAAAAATAATCATATTGTAGCTAATAGTGGTGGTAGTACCGAAGCTAATTACATATACGACCCAAAAAATAACATACTGTGGTATGATAGAAGTTATCGAGACAAAGTAACAAAAATACTTAAACCACAGTTAAAAGATAAAGGATGGTTCACCCAGGATGAAATATTTAAAATGGCTAGTTTTAAATTCTTTGAACAAAAATTTGGATCAAAATATATAAATGGGAATACACAATTGGATAGTGCAAACATAGCTCTATATTAATATTATGGATGATTACATGCACAACATATTACCGGAGGATGATCATGAATACGATAGATTAAAGTCTTTTTTATCTATGTTTGACTTTAAAGGTGTTAAATCAATTCACACACACTTTAACGAGGAAGATGATATTTATGAAATTAAATTGGTGTACAATCATTATATGAATGAACCATTTTATAAATTTAATATTGAAGACACCAAAAACAAAATTCAGTTTTTAGTTAACAAATATTTGGAAATACCCAATGACCAAATATTAATTCAATCCGAGATATCTGAAAAATATTAATTAAACAATTTTTTTGTTTTCTTTTCTCTATGAAAATTAATAACAAATCTGTGTACTTCATTTTGTATTTCACCTAACACATGTTTAAAGCTGGTACCCATCAACTCAATAGATCTACCATCAATTGTGTGAATTGTTTTTGGTTGATGACGATCATCCTTAGATATAGATATCAAATCAATTTTACTTAGTAAACCTAAAGACTCAAATACTGATTTTGCCACATTTAATTGACCCTTACCACCATCAATAACAACAAGTGAAGGTAATTCTTGTTTCTCATCTAAAAGTCGTTTAAATCGACGATTTAACACCTCATCAAATGAAGAGTAATCATCAGGACCAGAAACAGTTTTAATATTGAATTTACGGTAGTTTGATTTATCCGGCTTTGAATTCCTATATCTAACAAGAGCTGATACCTGACAGTCACCAGATGTGTGTGAGTTATCGAAAGATTCAATCGTAATCGGCGAATTAATTAGACCTAACTCCTCTTTGAATTTACGAGATAAATTAGAATAGTGTTTAACTCTAAATGGTTCAAGAATTGATTCCAGTTCCGATAACTTATCCAACTTAATCTTAAAGTTTTGAGCCAACTCAAATTCATATTTGTCCGAGTGATACTTCATCATACGATTCAGTTTTGATCTAACATAACTAAAATCAAAATTGAATATCTTTCTAATGTCACTAATCATATCATTGTACTTATGTTTCAAAATACCGGATATACAAGGACCCTGACACCTACCAATATGAAAATCCAAACATACCTTGAACTTTTCGGAAGAAATGTTGTCCTCAGTTAATTCATAGGAACATGTTCTAATATTAAAAATATCATAAATCAAACCATGTATTTGATAACAAGTGTTTGAGTTAGTACACTCAAGTAAAACCTCACCAGATAACTTTGTTGAATTATACACCTCAATTTTAGAGAACTCCTCATCTGATAAAGTAACATACCAACGTCTCGAACGATCATCCTTACCTTTCATGTTGTACTTTGGTTTGTACACCTTAATTAGATCATCCTCAAGTAAAAGTGATTGAGGTTCATCATCAGTACACATAAACTCAACATCCTTGATTTCAGACACCATTTTATAGGTCTTGAAATCTTTTTGATTCTTATTGAAATAAGATTTAACCCTTTTGGGTAAGAACTTTGATTTACCAATATAGATAATCTGATCCTTACCATCTTTGAATAGATAACACCCAGGACTCTTTGGAATATTGTTTAATTTGTCAGATAACATACTACAAATATACAAAAATATTTTTATATTATATTTATATATGATGGAAAAAAAAATATTAATCGAGGAAATATCAAAAATTAGATCCATAATGGGTTTATATTTAAATGAATCACCACCATACCATCCGGATATGGACCTACCTAAAATAGCTAAAAAAGCTCAACACGGGTACCTTGAAGGTGATTCACCAGAATTACTAGGTAAGAATGTTTGGTTTCACACCAATAGACATAATATAAAAAAGAATCGAAACGGTGGATTTGGTGTTTTTGGACTAACAAGTAGAGGAAAGAAAGACGCTAAACCAGGTATCATCGGATATACTAATGATATTTTACTTGGTGGTAATATTACATTTGATATTAGTCCAGGTTACCATGAAATAATGAGGACAACCAAAGACAAGGGACAAATGTCTAAAAGACAACAAAAAGTTGGTGTTGGGGGAACCGTAATGGAATTACCAGACGACCCAATGTCATTCAAAGAAAACTCAACTGAAATAAAGTATAATCCGTTTTTGTCGGATTTTTTCTTCACACCAGATGGTCAAAATAAAATTGTTGGAGCTGATTATGTTTACGCGGAATATAGACCAGATAGATCATATTCATTACACGCGATCAACCCAGTAACTGAACCATTTGAACCAGGAGAGTTTAATCCTTAATTGTTTTTAAACTCTTCTTTGTATTTGGATAATAATCGATTGTTATTCTCAATCATTCTTAAAGTTTTCAAGATACTCTTTCTTGATTTACCCTTTTTACCTTCTTTTCTTGCTTTAGCCATTTTAATTCGTGTTTTAAATTAAATATCAAAAAAAATTTGTTTATTTAATTCTTTCCATTAATTTTATCCCATAAAACGATTCAATATGGGAAGTGTAATTAGTAACATTGATTGTCCGACATGTGGTTCGGATAATTGTTTTGAGGATTTCTATTATAAGACAGGTGAAATGTATTCGTCCTGTCCGGAGTGTGGGTTTTATCATAATGTTTTTTATAAACGTGATGAGAATGGAACACTAATAAAAAAAGATGAAAATCTTGGTCTTGAATATGACAATTTAATCATGGTTGAAGAAAAACAAGAAAAAACATATAGTGTGTATAGACTAAAGTTTACTGAGTCTGTAGCTACTGAAATTGGACATATTGAAAATGAAGATGAATGTGAACGATTTGTTAATGAAATTATGTCCATTAGTAAAAACGACGACACTATTGAATTGTGTGAGTTAAGTCGATTTGTTGATGGAAAAATAGTTAAGACCACAATAGTATAACACCATAACTACTACCTATGAGATGAACCCCCACCAAAAATGGGGGTTTATTTTTTTAAATAAACTTTGTAATATTTATATAAAACAAACGTGATAATTTACTAGTTTACAGTAAACACTCTACTGTAAACAAAAAATTAAAGAAATGAGAGAATTAATTAAAGAAATATTAAAGGAGGAGACCCAGGATGATAATATAGATAACATTAGGGATATTAATAGAGTTGTTAGAATTTTAGGACTTGTTCCGGTATCTAAACATGTTTGTGGGTTTACAATTAGTTTAAGTGACGATAATAGTATGATAATAATGAAATGGATTCCATCATCTTATCATAATGGGAACACTGACGTAATGGAAAATATAAAACTTAAAAAACTTGTGGAATCAAATATAAATGTTAAAAATTTTTCGTGGTTTTACATTTCTTCCACAAGATATGATTATAATGATCAATCCTGTGATCACATTAAAGAATTGACTAAAAAATTATCAAATGACCATAAGTGGGTGGACCCGAACAATCAAAAATGAGAAAATTAATTAAAGAAATATTAAAGGAAGAAACATCTTTAAAGAAAAAATTGGGAGATGTTGTTGAAAAAATGGGTTTGATTAAAGCTGTTAAGTCGGTTGGAGGCATTGAAAACTTCTCAAAAATCATGGGGTATGAATCAGATCAGATTGATGATATGTTTAAACAATTTTTAACTAAAAATACATTTACCCAGAATGACATCAATTCCGTTAGTGAGGTTTATGGTTGGACTGATGGATCTACAATGACATTCACATTTGACAAAGTTAACTTTGAACATATTCAGGATGAATTGGGGATTGAGACCAGTGTTATTATTTTAGACGGTACGTACTATGATCATGACATTGGAGAATACGTTAGATTTTCAAGTGGAGATAATCCATTTGAAGATTTCGCACAATACTTTGAATTTAAGGACTATGTTCAGGAAGTAATAGCTGAATTCGTATCAAACCTATACACAAAACTTAATCCAAGTGTTGGTGATGACATATGGGTTAACGTTGAATGGTAATATTATTTGACAATTTAAAAATATATTACTAAATTTGTTCTTATTTAGTCCATGAAGAACAAAATTTTATTAATTTTTCTACCACTTATTTTATTTTCTTGTCGAACGACATATGTTGAAGTTTACTATACTGAAAAATATCCAGTGGAGTGGACTGACACTTTAGTTGTGTCAACCGAGATGGGACAAGATACTGTACTGTTAAGTATATATGATACAATTGTTGTACCAGTGTATCAATACACATATAAGAAAAAAATTAAACACAAATGAATATGAAAACAATATTATTTTATTTTTTTAGGGT
>Ga0075473_10000838_pt1 | contig 12935 bp, 12 predicted proteins | sample DEB19_08_DNA_FD_76340 | JGI IMG/M metagenome (GOLD analysis project Ga0075473, IMG submission 76340) | Aqueous microbial communities from the Delaware River and Bay under freshwater to marine salinity gradient to study organic matter... | ecosystem: Environmental > Aquatic > Marine > Coastal ... | reverse complement strand
TGGGGCGGCGAGCGCGGCGAGCGCGATCGAGCCGAGCACCTGGGCGCTCGCGACGGGGAGCTCGTGGCGGAGGGCGCGGAGGGGGCGCGCACCGGCGATGTGCAGCGGCGCGTGGCCGTCCGTCGTCTCCACCCCCGCGCCCATCGCGCGCAGGGGTGCCGCGACCCGCTCCATCGGGCGGCGCGAGAGCGAGGCGTCCCCCATGAGCGTGACGGGCACCGGCCGGCCGGCGAGGGCGCCGGAGAAGAGGCGGATCGTCGTCCCCGAGTTCCCGCAGTCGAGCGTCTCGCCGCCGGCGCCCGGGAGGCGTGCCGCATCCGTGGAGCCGCCACCCCGGACCCGGTAGCGGACCGTCCCGTCCGCGTCCCGCTCGGTCGCGGTCACCGCGCCGAGAAGGCCGAGGGCGGCCGCGCTGCTTCGGACATCCGCGCCGGGCCGGAAGGTCGTCACCGTGGCCTCACCCGCGGCGAGCGCGGAGAAGAGGAGGCCGCGGTGTCCGATCGACTTGTCGCCGGGGAGCCGCAGCTCGCCCTCCAGGCGGTCCGCGCGCCGGACCCGGAGCGCGGCCCCCGCCGGGTGGGCCGGAGACGCCTCCGTCATGCGCCCGCCTTGCCGGACCCGGAGGCCGTGGCCGGGCCCGCGGCGACCCGCCGCTGCGCGGCGCGCGAGACGCGCACGATCGCCTGGAAGACCTGGCCGCGCTCGTCGGTCGTGAGGACGCCGCCCTCGGCGCGCGTCGCCCGGTCGATGAGCGCGCGCTCGCGGCTGACGTCGTGGCCGTGGTCCTCCGCCCCCTTGGACTGCTGGACCGCGACCGCCAGCTCCGCGCGCTCCTCGAGGAGGTCGGCGAGGCGCTGGTCGATATCGTCGATCCGCGAGCGGAGCCGCTCGATCTCCGCGGGCGGCACGTTCGCCGGCCGGGCGGAGGGAAGGGTGGGCTGCCGGAGGTACTCGAAGCGGCGGAGGTCGTCCATGATCTCGCCGAACTCGGCGAAGGACTGCTGCTGCTCCGCGTCCGACCACGCCTTCGGGGGCTCCGGATGGACCTCGATGAGGAGACCGTCCGCGCCGACCGCGGCACCCGCGAGAGCCATCGGCCGGACGAGCGGCCGGTAGCCGGTCCCGTGGCTCGGATCCACGATCACCGGCAGGTGCGTCCGCTGGTGGAGGACGGGGATCGCGTTGAGGTCGAGCGTGTTCCGCGTGGCGGTCTCGAAGGTGCGGATCCCGCGCTCGCACAGGACGACGTTCGGGTTGCCCGCGGAGAGGATGTACTCCGCGGCCATGAGGAGCTCGTCGATCGTGGACGAGAGGCCGCGCTTCAGGAGGACCGGGGTGCGCGACTGGCCGACCGCCCGGAGGAGGGTGAAGTTCGCCATGTTCCGCGCGCCGATCTGGAGCATGTCCACGTAGCGGTCGAAGACCTCGACCTCCGCCGGATCCATGATCTCCGAGACGATCGGGAGCCCCGTCTCCTCGCGTGCCTCGGCGAGGAGCTTCAGCCCCTCCACTCCGAGGCCCTGGAAGGCGTAGGGCGAGGTGCGCGGCTTGTAGGCGCCGCCGCGCAGGATCGTGGCGCCTTCCCGCTTCACCCAGCGGGCGGTGGCGAGGAGCTGCTCGCGCGACTCCACGGAGCAGGGCCCGGCCATCACCGCGAGCGGCGCACCGGGCCCGATCTCCACGCTCCCCACGCGCACGACCGTGCGATCCGTGTGGTGCTCGCGGCTGGCGAGCTTGTACGGCTTGCTCACGGCGAGGAGATCCTCCACCCCCGGCAGGCCGGCCACGACCGGGCGGGCCCGCTCATCGTCCTTGCCCACGACCGCGATGACCGTCCGCTCCTTGCCCACCACGGGATAGGGCTCGAGGCCGACCTCGCGGATCGCCGCCTCGACCGCCTCGATCTCCGCCCGGTCCGCGCCGGTCCGCATCACCACGATCATCCCTGTCTTCTCCCGTCCTGCTCGCGTCGTCGCTCGTCACCGGCAGCCGTGGCCGGGGAACAAAAAACGCAGGTGCCTTGCGGCGCCTGCGTTGCGGGCACGAGGTCCTCTGCCGCCGGGATCCCCGGCCGCCTCGTGTCCGCTAGGTAAACCAGTAGTAGAGGTGCGACATCCCCGAAAGCGTATCCGGCGAGGCCCCGCGTGTCAACGCGCGCCCCCCGCGCGGTCGAGCGCGACCCATCCGATCGCGATGAGGGTGAGCGAGTCGGTGATCCGCCCGTCCCGGCACATCGCGACGACCTCGCGAAAGGGGACCCAGCGGCAGGCGAGGTCCTGCTCGCTCGCCTCGCGCTCCGGATCGCCGTGCTCGATCCCCGTGGCGAGGTAGAGGACCGCCTCCTCGTCCGTGACCGAGTTCGAGAGGTGGGCGATCCCCAGCTCCGTCCAGTCGCGCGCCGTGGCACCGGTCTCCTCGCGCAGCTCGCGCATCGCCCCGGCAAGCGGTCCCTCCGCCCGGCTCGCGCCCCCCTCGGGGATCTCCCAGGAGAGCCGGTCCAGGGTGTAGCGGTGCTGGGAGACGAGCGCCACGCGGTCCTGCGCATCGAGCGCCACCACCCCCACGGCGACGCTCGCGTAGTGGACGACCCCGTAGATCCCCGGGCTGCCGTCCGGGCGGGTCACCTCGTCATGCCACAGGGTGAGCCACTGGTTCTCGTAGGCGACCCGCCGCGAGCGACGGCGCCAGGGGCCGATGGCGACCTCTGCCTCGCCCCGGCCCGATCCCTCGCTCAGGGCCGCGGACCTCGCGCGGCGCCGCGCAGCGCCGCCGCGGCCGGCGAGAGCGCCGAGCGGCCGCCATCCGCCGTCCAGACCGCGCCGCTCACGTAGGCAGAGGCGGGGGAGAGGAGGAAGGCAGCGATCGTGGCGATCTCGTCTGCGCTCCCCATCCGCCCGAGCGGGACATCCGGGCGGTCATCCGCCGGGAAGGCCGCGGGGTCGAAGGGGGTATCGATCGCGCCGGGGGCGACGACGTTGACGCGGACGCCGTCCGGTCCGCCGATCACGGCGAGCGAGCGCGCGAGCCCCTCGAGACCTGCCTTGGCGGCCGCGTAGGCCGGGGAGCGACCGGAGCCTTCCGTGGCACCGATGATGCTCCCCACGAGGACGACCGATCCGCGCGCCGCGCGCAGCGCGGGCCAGGCGAGCCGCGCGGCGTCGTACGGGGCGGTGAGGTCGACCGCGAGCGTCCGCTCCCAGTGGGCCGGGTCATCCCACGGCCCGCTCGGCGGGAGCCCGGCTGCGCAGACGAGCCCGTCCAGCCGTCCGGCCGGGGCCGCCTCCGCCACGGCGCGGGCGATCGCCGCGTGGTCCGTGGCGTCGCCCACGACGATCCGCGTCCCCTCCGGGGCATCCGGCCGCCGGACGAGGCAGGTGACGCTCCACCCGGAATCGCGGAGCTGCTCGGCCACGGCGCGGCCGATCCCGGACGAGGCGCCGGTGACGAGGACGGAGGGCTGGTCGCTCACCGGCGCATCGTAGCGGTCCGGGCGGGCGCCGGGCACGCTAGCATCCGCCCATGCCCCACAGCCCGTCCTCGCCGGGCGACGTCTACATCGTCGCCGCCGCCCGCACCCCGATCGGACGGCTCGCGGGCGCCTTCGCCGAGCTCCCCGCGGTCACCCTGGGCGCTGCCGCGATCGCCGCGGCCGTGGAGCGGTCCGGCCTTCCGGGGGCGGCCGTGGATGAGGTCCTCATGGGACAGGTCCTCCGTGCCGGGACCGGCCAGGCGACGGCCCGCCGGGCGGCCCTCGCGGCCGGCCTCCCCGAGACGATCGGAGCGGCGAGCATCGACCGCGTCTGCGGCTCCGGCCTGAAGGCGGTCATGCTCGGCGCCGCGGAGATCCGCGCGGGGGATGCGGAGATCGTCGTGGCGGGCGGGATGGAGAGCATGTCGTCCGCGCCCTATCTCGTCCCCGGTGCGCGGGCCGGCCTCCGGCTCGGCCACGGACGGCTCCTGGACAGCGCGATCGCGGATGGCCTCTGGTGTGGCGTGGACGATTGCCACATGGGGACGAACGCGGAGTGGGTCGCCGCCGCGGCCGGGGTGAGCCGCGAGGACCAGGATCGCTTCGCGCTCGAGAGCCACCGCCGGGCTGTCGCGGCCGCGGATGCGGGGCGCTTCACGGACGAGATCGTCCCGGTCAGGGTGCGCACGGGGCGCGAGGATCGGGTGGTCACGGCGGACGAGGGTCCGCGCCGCGAGACGAGCCTGGACGCGCTCGCCCGGCTCCGGCCCGTCTTCCCGCTCCCCGGGGCGGAGACCGGCGTCCACGCGACGGAGGGGACGGTCACGGCCGGCAACGCCCCCGGTCTCTCGGACGGTGCCGCCGCGCTCGTCCTCGCGAGCGGGCGTGCGGTGGCCGCGCACGGGCTCCGGCCGCTCGCACGGATCGCGGGCTACGCGCAGGCGGAGCGCACCCCCCGGGAGCTCTTCCTCGCTCCGCCCGCGGCGGTCCGCCGTGCCCTCGAGCGGGCCGGCGTCGGGCTCGCGGGCGTGGACCTCCTGGAGCTCAACGAGGCGTTCGCCGCGCAGGCGATCGCGAACCTGCGCGAGCTCGGGGCGGACCCGGAACGGACGAACGTGAACGGGGGCGCGATCGCCCTCGGCCACCCGATCGGGGCGAGCGGGGCACGGATCCTCGTCACCCTCATCCACGAGCTCCACCGGCGGGGTGGCCGCCACGGGGTCGCTGCGCTCTGTCTCGGCGGCGGGGGATCCGTCGCCCTTGTCGTGGAACGGACCGAGTAGGAGGACCCGATGGGCAACGTCGCGATCGTCACGGACAGCGCCTGCGATCTGACCCCGGAGGTCGCCGCGGCCGCCGGGATCGACCTCGTCCCCCTCCTCGTCCGCTTCGGCGACGAGGAGCGCAAGGCGCACGTGGAGCTCGGCCTGGATGCCTTCTACGACCGGCTCCTCGCGCCCGGCGCCCCCTTCCCGTCCACGGCCGCCTGCTCGCCGGGCGAGATCGAGGCGATCGTCCGGCGCCGCCTGGACGAAGGCGCGGAGGGCGTCGTCGTCCTCACCGTCGGCAGCCGGCTCTCGGCCACCCATGCGGCGGCGCTCCTCGCCCGCGAGGCGCTCGGATCGGCGCCCGTCCATGTCGTGGACAGCGCCTCGGCCACGATGTGCCAGGGGCTCCTCGCCCTCCTCGGCGCCGAGGCGGCCGCCGCCGGAGAGCGTGCGGACGCGATCGCCCGGCTCCTCGAGGCACGGCGTGCGGACACGCGGCTCCTCGTCATGCTCGAGACCCTCGAGTACCTGAAGCGCGGGGGCCGGATCTCCCCGGCACGCGCCGCGATCGGCTCGGTCCTCTCCGTGAAGCCGATCATCACGATCGACGACGGCGTGGTGGAGACGGTGGACAAGCCCCGGACGAGCGCCCGCGCCCGCGCCCGTCTCCTCGAGCTGGCAGGCGAGCTCTCCGTGGAGCGGCTCGCCGTCGTCCACGCCCGCTCGCCCGAGGTCGATGCGTTCCGGACCGACCTCCTCGCCGTGACGCAGGCCGATCCCGCGCGGACCCTCACCGCGCTCGTGGGACCCTCGATCGCGCCGCACTCCGGTCCCGGCGCCCTCGGCTTCGCCGCCCTCCTCCGCCGCTCCTGAGGGGCCCGGCCCGCGGGTGACCTCCGGACCGGGCGCCGGGTACTCCGGCACGGTCCGCGGCTTGCGCCGCCGCGCTAGTCTCGAACCGGGCGAGCCGGCCCGCGCGGGGCACGGCGCCCGTCCAGCCCTGCGAGGTGGATCGTGACCGCCGAGACCCCCACCGCCCTCAGCGCGTGGCGGAACGCCCAGCACCAGTTCGACATCGCGGCCGACCGCCTCCAGCTCGACCCGGGCGTCCGGGCCGTCCTGCGCGAGCCCGCGCGCGAGCTGACCGTCCACTTCCCCGTCCAGATGGACGACGGGTCGGTCCGGCTCTTCACCGGCTACCGGGTCCAGCACAACCTCGGCCGGGGCCCCGCGAAGGGCGGGATCCGCTATCACCCGGACGTCACCCTGGACGAGGTGAAGGCCCTCGCGATGTGGATGACCTGGAAGTGCGCCGTCGTGGGGATCCCGTACGGCGGGGGCAAGGGCGGCGTCGCGGTGGACCCCAAGCGCCTCAGCCGCAAGGAGCTGGAGAGGCTCACCCGCCGCTTCACGACGGAGCTCTCCGTGCTCATCGGCCCGGAGCGCGACATCCCCGCCCCGGACGTGAACACGAACGCCCAGGTGATGGCCTGGATGATGGACACCTACTCGATGCATGCCGGCTACACCGTCCCCGGCGTCGTGACCGGGAAGCCGATCGCGCTCGGCGGATCCGAGGGCCGGAACGAGGCGACGGCGCGGGGCGCGGTCTTCACGATCGTGGAGGCCGCGGCGCGCCTCGGGATGCCGCTCGCCGGAGCGCGGGCGGTGGTCCAGGGCTTCGGGAACGCCGGGTCGGTCGCCGCGAAGCTCCTCGTCGAGGAGGGGGCGCGGGTCATCGCCGTCTCCGACTCGGGCGGCGGCGTCCATGCGCCGGACGGGCTCGACGTGCCGGCCCTCATCCGCTGGAAGGCGGAGCACGGGGAGCTCGCGGGCTTCCCCGGTGCGCAGGCGATCACGAACGCGGAGCTCCTCACCCTCGAGTGCGAGGTCCTCGTCCCCGCCGCGCTCGAGAACCAGATCACCGAGGGGAACGCGGCGCAGGTCCGGGCGCGCCTCGTGGCGGAGGCGGCGAACGGCCCCACCACGCCGGAGGCGGACCGGATCCTCGCGGAGCGCGGGGTGATCCTCATCCCGGACATCCTGTGCAACGCGGGCGGCGTCACGGTCTCCTACTTCGAGTGGGTCCAGGACCTGAACCGGGACCACTGGAGCGAGGCGGAGGTGAACGCGAAGCTGAAGGAGATCATGGTCCGCAGCTTCGGCGAGGTCTGGGGGATGCACGAGCGGGCCGGCTGCGACCTGCGGACCGCGGCCTACCTCGTCGCCGTGGAGCGGGTCGCGAAGGCGACCGAGATGCGCGGGCTCTACCCGTAGCCTCCCGGCCCCCCGCGCGGGGGGAGCGTCCCCCGGTGCTACCATCCACCTATGCTCGATCACGAGGAGCAGTTCCTCTTCCGCGAGGAGATCCTCCACCTCGGCTCCGCCATGGGCGAGACGGGGACGCTGGACAACGTCGAGGACCTCCTCACGGACGTCATCACCAGCCCGCGCTTCGATTCCGAGGTCTTCACCCTCGAGCGCTCGCTCCAGGTGATGCTCGGCGGCCGCGCGGGAACGACGCTCGTCGGCCTCCTCACCGTGAGCCCGGAGGTCTTCGACCAGGTCGCGGAGATCCGGATCGCCGCGGAGGTGCATGAGCGCCTCGTCGCGTGGCGCGCGCGCTTCGGGCTCGCGATCGACAACGCCCTGAACTTCCTCAACAACCCGGACGGGATCCAGGGCCACAACTTCGGGACCCAGGTCGCGCACGTGGACGACCGGCCGGTCCTCCAGGGCCGCCTCACGCTCGTCCGCTACAACAACGAGCCCCAGTTCTTCCTCGCGGATGCGGGGGTCTTCTACGGGCTCATCGTGGACATCCTCGAGCGCCTCGGGCCGCACTCCGGTCCGGAGACGATCGATGACGAGACCCTCGGCCGGCTGCGGGACGCGGTGGCGCTCATCGAGCGCCGGGCCGGCGCACGGGATCGAGGCTGACCGCCCGGGCAGGCGCCCGGGGTGACGAGAAGGGGGAGGTGGCCGGAAGGATCGCAACGGACCGACCGACGATCTCAGCGCGGCGGGAGATGCCCGCCGACCGATGGAGGATGGAGCACGTGAAGAAGAAGTCCCTCGCGCTCGGCGCCGCCGGCGTCATGGCGCTCACGGCGGCGATGCCGATCGCCACCACCGCCCAGGATCCCGTGAAGCTCACGATCGAGAGCTGGCGGAACGACGACCTCGGGATCTGGGAGGATGTGATCATCCCGGCCTTCGAGGCGCAGCACCCGGAGATCGACGTCACCTTCGCCCCGACGCCGCCCGCGGACTACAACGCGACGCTGCAGACGAAGCTCGAGGGTGGCACCGCCGGTGACCTCATCACCTGCCGGCCCTTCGACGCCTCGCTCGCCCTCTACGACGCGGGCTACCTCGCCTCGCTGAACGACCTCCCCGGTCTCGCGAACTTCGGCGACGTGGCGAAGAGCGCCTGGATCACGGATGACGGCTCGAACGTCTTCTGCGTCCCGATGGCCTCGGTGATCCACGGCTTCATCTACAACAAGGACATCTTCGAGGAGCTCGGCATCACCCAGCTCCCGACGACGGACGAGGAGCTCGAGGCGATCCTCGCCCAGATCAAGGAAGACGGCCGCTACACGCCGCTCGCGATGGGCACGAAGGACATGTGGGAGTCCGCGACGATGGGCTTCCAGAACGTCGGTGCCGACCTGTGGCAGGGCGAGGAGGGCCGCAAGGCGCTCATCGCCGGCGAGGCCAAGCTGACCGATCAGCCCTACGTGGACGCGCTCGCCGAGCTCGCCGCGTGGCGCGACTTCCTCCCCGAGGGCTTCGAGGGCATCAGCTACCCGGACGCCCAGCAGTACTTCGCGACCGGCCAGGCGGCGGTCTACCCGGCCGGCTCCTGGGATATCGCCTTCTTCGAGGGCCAGGGCCTGGACATCGGGTTCTTCGGCCCCGGTGATGTGGACGGCGACGGCGACTGCGTCATCTCCGACCACACGGACATCGCGCTCGGCCTCAACGCGGCCAGCCCGAACGCCGAGGCGGCGAAGACCTTCCTCGACTGGGTCGCGAGCGCGGAGTTCGCGAGCCTCTACTCGAACTCCCTGCCCGGCTTCTTCTCGCTCTCGAACGAGCCGGTCACGCTCGAGGATCCGGTCGCCCAGGAGGCGCTCGACCTGCGCGCCACCTGCGACTCCACGATCCGCAACTCGTATCAGATCCTCTCGCGCGGCACCCCGAACCTCGAGAACGAGCTGTGGGCCGTCAGCGCGGCGGTGATCAACGGGACCCTCACCCCCGAGGAGGGCGCTGCCCGCCTCCAGGAGGGCCTGGACAGCTGGTACGCGGCGGACTGACCGCACGATCGGCCCCCGTCCCCCGGGACGGGGGCCGATCCCTTTTCCGGCCGATGGCCGCCCCCGCCTCCGCCCCGCGCACCCGGCGCCGGATCCCGTGGTCCGTCGTCGGTTTCCTTGCGCCCGCGCTCGTCATCTACACGGTCTTCATGGTGTTGCCGCTGCTCGATTCGCTGCGGCGCAGCCTGTTCACCGCGTCGGGCGAGCTCGCCGGGCTGGACAACTACGTCACGCTCCTCACGGACCCGGACTGGGCACCCCGCTTCTGGGGCGCCTTCGCGAACAACATCGTCTTCTTCGCGATCCACATGCTCGTCCAGAACCCGGTCGGGCTCCTCCTCGCCGTCCTCCTCACCACACGCGTCCTGCGTGGGCGGACCGTCTACCGGACGCTGATCTTCGCGCCGACCGTCCTCTCCGTCGTGATCATCGGCTTCATCTGGAAGCTGATCCTCAGCCCGCTCTGGGGGGTGATGGAGGGGGCGATGGAGGCGGTCGGCCTGGGCGACTTCTACCTGCCCTGGCTCGGCCTCCAGGGTCCCGCGCTCATCGTCGTCTCCCTCATGTCCGTCTGGCAGTTCGTGGGCATCCCGATGCTCCTCTTCTCCGCGGCCCTCCTCTCGATCCCGGACGAGATCATCGAGGCGGCGCGGACGGACGGGGCCGGCGCGTGGCGCATCTTCCGGAGCATCCAGCTGCCGCTCATCCTGCCCACGGTGGGGATCGTCGCGATCCTCACCTTCGTGGGGAACTTCAACGCCTTCGACCTGGTCTATACCGTCCAGGGCGGCCTCGCGGGGCCGGAGTTCAGCACGGACCTCTTCGGGACCTACTTCTTCCGCACCTTCTTCGGCTTCCAGCTCCAGCTCGGCGATCCGGTGATGGGCGCCACGGTGGCGGGGATGATGTTCCTGATCATCCTCTTCGGCGTCTGCCTCTACCTCTTCGGCGCGCAGCGGCGGCTCCAGCGGGTGGACCCCTAGATGGCAGGGACCCGGCAGGACCGGCTCGGCATCAGCCCCACGGCGGCGGGCAAGCACGCGATCCTCATCGGCTACTCCTTCATCGCGATCGCGCCGGTGGCGCTGATCATCATCAACTCCTTCAAGGAGCGGATGCCGATCTTCAAGCAGCCGCTCGACCTGCCCACCGCGGAGACCTTCACGCTCGCGGGCTACGAGACGCTCGGGAAGCGCGGTGACTTCGGGGCCTGGCTCGGGAACTCGGTGCTCGTCACGGGAGGCTCTCTCCTCCTCGTCCTCCTCCTCGGCGCGATGGCCGCCTTCGCGCTTGCTCGCTACCGCTTCATGGGGAGCCGGGTCCTCGGCCTCTACCTCGCGATCGGGATCATGATCCCGATCCGCCTCGGCACGGTGAGCCTCCTCGGCATCCTCCAGGGTCTCGGCCTCACGAACCAGCTCGCGGGGCTGGTCCTCGTCTACACCGCCGCCGGCCTGCCGCTCGCGGTCTTCGTCCTCTCCGCCTTCTTCCGCGAGGTCCCGCGCGACCTGGAGGACGCGGCGCGCGTGGATGGTGCGAACGACTGGCACGTCTTCGCGATGATCGTCCGCCTCGCCCGCCCCGCCCTCGCCGCCGTCGCGATCCTCACGATGATCCCGGTCTGGAACGACCTCTGGTGGCCCCTCGTGGCGGCACCCGGCGTCCCCACGCTCACGCTCGGGTCGCAGCAGTTCCTCGGCCAGTTCGTCTCGGACTGGAACGCGGTCCTCGCCGCGCTCACCGTGGCGATGATCCCGATGCTCGTCCTCTACGTCGTCTTCAACCGCCAGTTCGTGCGCGGTCTCATGGGAGGTGCGCTGAAGTGAGCGGCGAGCGGGTCGGGGTCGTGGGGGGCGGCTTCATGGGCGGCACGCACGCCGCGGCGTGGGCCGCGCTCGGCGTCCCGGTGACGATCTTCGCGGAGGACGCGGCGGATGCGGCCGGCGTGGCGGCCCGGACGGGCGCTGCGACCGCGGGCTCGCTCGAGGCGCTCATCGCGGGCGCCACGATCGTGGACATCTGCACCCCCACCGATACCCATGCACCGATCGCGCTCGCGGCGGCCGCCGCGAGGCGCCACGTGATCTGCGAGAAGCCGCTCGCGCTGAGCGCCGCGGACGGCGAGGCGATCGTGGCCGCCTGCGCCGCGGCCGGGGTCCGGCTCTTCGTGGCCCACGTCCTGCGCTACTTCCCGGAGGTGGCGGAGGCGAAGCGGATCGTGGACGAGGGCGCGATCGGGGATCCCGCGGTCATCCGCCTGAAGCGGGCGGCCTTCCGGCCCCGCAAGCCCGCCGGCCACTGGCTCTTCGACCCGGCGCGCTCCGGCGGGATGGTCCTGGACCTGATGATCCACGACCTCGACTTCGCGCGCTGGATCGCCGGCGATGTCGTCTCCGTCCAGTGCCGCTCGGCGGCGAACGAGCGGCCGGAGCTCGGCGTGGAGCACGCGCTCGCGATCCTCCGCCACGCCTCCGGCGCGATCAGCCACGTGACCGGCTCATGGGCCTACGCGGAGCCCGCCTTCCGGACGAGCATCGAGATCGCGGGGTCCCGCGGGATCGTCGCCTACGACTCGGAGGAGGCACGGCCGATCTCCAGCTGGCTCCACGCGGCGCCGGCGAGCGGCCAGGGGGCGGTGGGGATCCAGAAGAGCCTCACCCGCGAGGATCCCTTCCGCGACGAGCTCGCCGACTTCCTCGGCGCGATCCGCGAGGGCCGCGAGGCCCGCGTGAGCGCAGCGGACGGGCTCGCCGCGCTCCGGATCGGGCTCGCCGCGGTGGAGGCCGCGCGGACCGGCCGGGTCGTCGATCCGGCGGAGGTCGCGTGATGGCACGCCTCCGCATCGGCATCCTCTCCGCCGCCCATGTCCACGCACCGGCCTACCTCGCCCTCCTCGCCCGGATGGAGGATGTCGCGCTGGCGGGGGTCTGGGACGAGGATCCCGTCCTCGCCCGGGAGCGCGCCCATGCCGTGGGCACGGTCGCCGCGGCCACCCCGGCCGGTCTCCTCGCGGAGTCCGACGCGATCGTCATCGCGGGGGTGAACCGCGACCACCGCGCGCTCGCCGAGCAGGCTGCCGCCGCCGGGGTCCACGTCCTGTGCGAGAAGCCGCTGGCGACGAGCGCGGCGGACGCGCGCGCGATCATCGACGCCTGCCGGCGCGCCGGCGTCCTCCTCATGACCGCCTTCCCGAGCCCCTGGAACAGCGTCGTGGAGGCGCTCATCTCCGCGGTCCGCGAGGGCCAGGTGGGTGAGGTCGTCTCGCTGGAAGGGGTGAACACCGGGGAGATGCCGGACGTCCACGGCGCCTGGTTCGTCGACCCCGCGCTCGCGGGCGGCGGGGCGGTGACGGACCACGTCGTCCACCTCGCGGACCTCTACCGGCGGATCGTCCGCTCCGAGGTCGTGGAGGTCTACGCGGTCGCGAACCGGATCCTCCAGGAAGGCTTCGACCGGGTGGAGACGGGCGGGCTCGTGGCGCTCCGCTTCCGGAACGGCGTCTTCGCCACGATCGACTGCTCGTGGAGCAAGCCCCGCTCGTGGCCCACCTGGGGTGGGCTCTCGATCGAGGTCCTCGGGACCGGCGGCGCGATCGCCGCGGACGCCTTCCGCCAGCGGCTCGACCTGTGGGGCCGGCGCGAGGACGGGGCGAGCTGGCGCTCGTTCGGCTCGGATGCGAACGCCGCGATGCTGCGGGCCTTCGTGGACGCGGTGCGCACCGGGGGCGAGCCGCCGGTCACCGGCGAGGATGGCCTCCGTGCCGTGGAGATCGTGGAGGCGGCCTACCGCTCGATCGCGACCGGGGCGCCGGTCCGGCTCGACCCGCCGGCCTGAGCGGGCGGGTCAGGCGGCGGGGAGGAGCCCCCGCGCCGC
>Ga0075473_10000837_pt1 | contig 12939 bp, 14 predicted proteins | sample DEB19_08_DNA_FD_76340 | JGI IMG/M metagenome (GOLD analysis project Ga0075473, IMG submission 76340) | Aqueous microbial communities from the Delaware River and Bay under freshwater to marine salinity gradient to study organic matter... | ecosystem: Environmental > Aquatic > Marine > Coastal ... | reverse complement strand
ATCAATTTTGCCTATCCATTGTTCTAAGAATTTAATCTTTTTATTAATTACCGCAAAATCATTCTCAGAATTTGTTGGCTCAGAAACCTTTGGTGTTCTTAGCCACTTATCTAATTCTGGTAAATCTGATATAGCTGATGAGTGTTGCTCTGGTGGAACTTCGCCAATAGGTGTTTCAATTGGAGCAACTTCTATTAACACTTCCTCTGTTACAGGCGCAACAGATTCTACCAATTCTGGATTTTGTTCAATTATTTCCTGGCGTTTAGATTTTAGAGCAGACAGTTCTGCAAACAAAGAACCTAGATCTGTTTTAACAGATTCTTTAACTTGCTCTTCGATTTTTTTGGACTGTTTATATTTGGGATCTTGAGATTTCACTTCAGACAACTGAGAAAACAATTCCCCAAGATCACCCTTGATGTGTTCTTTAATCTCTTTTGCAGCAATGGCTTTAGGATCTGTTTTCTTACCCTCTGCCATCACCTTAAAAAAATCATTTAAATCATTCATATCGCAGACGCCAACACCTTTGCTGCTGAAATGATATATCGACAAGCGATTTCATCTGATGCTAGTTCTTGTTGCGCTCTAATATCAGCAATTTCTTGTAGTAAATATTGATATTCATCTGCGGATAAATCACCACGTTCGTAGTTGTCACGAATAACTAAAATCTCATTCGCAAGATTAGAAGATGGTCCACCCATTCCTGCGTGGTTTCTTAAGTCGTCCATAATGCTCATTATCTTCCCCTCCATGCATCTTCTACTACTTTAATGCGTGTCTTTTGTAGATTTAAAATAGACTCACAAAACTTTTCGTTCTTAGAGCTATTGGCTTTTAGTAATGCAGATTCCAACTGATCAATTGCAGGTGCTTGTGGATCACCACGAACTGCACTATAAACTTTTAGATGGTGGACTCTATCAATCAAATCACTCCATTGTTTGTCTGAACAATTGATCTTATTAATCTTAATATCAATCGCTATGATATGATCAAACATGACTGGATCATGTGGCTTTGGAAGTATTAATGAACACCCAGATAAAAATAAAGCGCATACTAATAGCAGGTGTTTCACTTCATAGCCTTTCTGAGATCATTATATAAAGCATCTTTATGATTCGGTTCCATCATAGATGGAAGATTAGAGTGGAATTCTTTTTTCTTACCAGCAGCGGCCAATTCACGCATCTTAGTACCAGAAACTCCAGTCACACCTTCTGAATCTGGGTCACGTTCACCAGCAGAGTGCAGAGTGATTGATTTAAAGTTATAGTAACCGTGTTTACCTTCTTTACCATTGTACGCTTTTAATAGTTTCTCATACTCAGGTAAACGATCTGAGCCAGCAACAATATGTAGATGCTCAACACCCTGTGCGTGTAAATCTGCTGCATGGTGCATAATAGTGGGTTTCTCTTTTGACGCACCTTCTATGTTAGTTCCAGGAAACGCATTTCTTGCATGAGTCACTTTAGTGTCAACATCAAGTGGGTTTTTCTTTGGGTCTTGACTATGCGACAAAACTAACTTGTGAACTGCATTATGCTGCGCAGCAACCTCATGGATCTTATTAACAACCTGCTCATGTCCAGCAGTTGGAGGATTCATACGACCATATGCAAGCACACCATGTTGACCTTCTGGTGCAGGTTTTCCACGTGCCTTTAATAGATTTTGACGAGCAAACTCTGCACGATTAACTAACTTAGTTGGTTCTGTCTTACCATTATGTGTATGACTGAAAACATATCCTTCTGGCTTAGAAGCAACACCGTTGATAGCATGAACATACTCACCTTCGTTAGATTCAAGAGTGCTAACTAATGCATTTTTGCCATCTTGTAGATGCTGGTGCATTTTAAACAAATTATTATAATGTTTCGCGTTTTGTTTAATATGGTTAAGATGACCTCGTAGTTCTTCTAACTTAGCACTCTTAGACTTTTCAGTTTTAAGTTTATCAATCATCTTCTGGTACTTACCAGCGATGTGTTCTTGTAAACCAGCAGCGGTCGGTTTTGAACCATCACGAACTGTCTGATTAATATATGTTGCCATATGTCCTTGATCACCAGCATGTGGCTCAACTGCGCTATACATCTGTAATCCATGTGTATCATGAATCTTTTTAGCTGCAGCCATATTTTTTATAAAGTCTTTTTGTGCTTTATCATCATATGTTACTTGGCTAGTGTCTAAATTAGCGGTGTGGTGATAAACATCTGGATGATATCCAAATGCTTTGGAACTATCATTAGAGATTGGTCCAGCTTTACCTTCTTTGTTATATTCTGTATGAACAACAATACCTAATTTAGACTTTTTAATAGTGTTGGCAATATCGCCTTTAGCAGTGTACGTGATAGTGTTTGGTGTGAAAGAAGCAGAACCATCTTTGTTGTGTTGAACATCTTCACCGCTATACATCAAGTCTCCTTGGTACATACCAGTTTTAGGTGTAACTTTTGGAAGATGTTCTAGTGCATGTTTTAATTTTTCTGCAAGACCAGGAGCATGACCATGATTACGATCAATGTCTTCTGGTGTGTAGTTAATCTTTGGGTTTTTATTGAATGCGGACTTAGATGCTACAAAGAACTTACCTGTTTCTGGGTGCCTACCAAATACAATAGAAGGCGATCCATCATACTTTGTAGTAAGAGCATTTGATTGTGCACCTGCAACCATATGCATATGAGCACCCATCAATGCACCATAGGCATGTTTGAATCCGTCATCTCCATGCATCAATGGACGATCTTCGGCATGGGTAATATGTTTTAATTTACCATCATCTTCATCTGCCTCTAAAAGAAGGTATGCGTTAAACCCAATCATTCTGGTTTCTCTCCTTTACGATTCATTAGACTCATGGAGCCAACATTACCCATCATTGGACCAGAACTACCTTTTACGTTTATCTGTGCTACATTTTTAATTACTGGGTTACCTTTTTTATCATACATTGGATTACCATTTTCATCATGTTCATGTCCTCTAACATATGCAGTTATACCGTCACCAGACTCAACACGTAAATTTTTAAATCTGGCAAAATGATCTTTTGCATATCCAGCTGCTTCGTGCACTTCCGGTTCAATACTTTTACCATCAGCAGAAATTCGATTATGTACAATCGTGTGTTCAAATACAGTGTTTGGAGCAAAACTTTTATAGAGAGTATTTCTTAAATCAGAATCATCAGTAGTTCCATCTGAATTAGTTTTAACTCTAGAATTTAATCCATTAGCAATTTTTTCAGTGATAGATTTTCTTACTTGAAGACTAGAGTCAACAGCAGATTGCGCACGATGTTTTGCTTTACCAAGCATCTCTTGTTGCTGCTCTGGTTTTAGACTATCGTAAGTACTTAACCAATTTCTACCATGCTCAATATATTTTTTATGTTTTGACTCTAACTTTTCACCACGATCTCTCATGGCTTCTAACTCTTCAATATGTTTTCTTAATCCTTCAACACCACCTTGTTTATCATCAGTCGCTATTGAATCTGCTTTCCATTGAGCATGGCGATCTTCTCTGCTTCCTTCATGATATCCCAACCCCCTCATTGCCTCTGTATGAGGTTCTTCCATTCTAGCAAATGTTCCCTCATCGTGACCAGACATCTTTTCTAGTGACGCGATTCCTGGATTTGCTAGGTTTGGATCGTTCTTACCGATTTTAGCAGAGATTGGTTCCCATCGAAGATGATTACCTTGATGATCTACAACCTGAACGATAAGATCAGCATTTGAATTAGGATCATGGATTTTAGTAGTTTTGTAGTGATCACCTGGAGTTAGATCACCATTCTTTTTGACAGTGTCACGATTAGAAGTCCAGTAAACTTTACCAACACGTTCACCTTTTTTAAAGCGTTCTTTTTTCCATGCTTCTGCTGCTCGCTTATTACCGTCAGAAATCATTGCTTGTTTTTCTGGATCCATTCTTTTTGAAATGTTTCCGTAGACGGTAGCAGGATCTCCGTTGTGGGCTGGATCTTCTTTACCAGAAGAACGATGGTGTTCTGGAAGAACTTTATCTTCAGATAAATGGCGGCAAAATTCTAGTTCATTGAACTTGCCCATATCATCGTTATCACGATTGTTCTTTGCTTCTAAAAGGAATTCTTCCCACAATTTCTGTTGTGGGATTGTTACTTCTTTTAAGAATGATTTGAATGTAAACATAATTAAACAGCTTTCCCTGCTGATTTTAAAGTGCTTAATGGATCGCTTTGTGAATCAAATTTATGAGCCTGTGTAGCAAATTTTCTTTCAATACCAGTTTCTGGATCTGTGTGATAAAAATGCGTCTGAGTTCCACTAGATGCGATTCTTATATTTTTAGGATTTTTAAAAATATGTTCAAAATCTTCTCCAGGATTAGATGCATGAAACTGAGTACCCTTTGCTGTTTCATATGATGTATGTTTTATAAAATTATGACCAGCACGTTGAGCAGGGGTTTTCTTGGCACTAAGAACATCACGAATATGAGAGACTACTGATTCGTGATCACCAGAATCTAGCTTATGTTGTAATTCAGCTGCATGGGAATGTGCAACTTGTCTAAGTAAAGACAGGTTTCGTTGTTTAATATCCGCTGCAGCTTTTACGTTTTTAGGGTGTTTTAACCACTCTTTTCTTTTATCACTATTTGTCAGAGATTGTAGTTCAGGGTGCGCAGTTAATATATCTTTTTTGTGTTTATTTGCTAATTCTCTAGCTTTACTACCACTAGATTCCATACCGAGAGAAGATGCAGGTACGTTTTTGCTAGATCTATCACTCACTTTTAGACTGATTCCATGATGAGTTATTTTACCAGTTTTTGGATGTCTGGTAGAAATGTAAATATCAGAAGAATCTTCTTTTTGTGTTGCCTTTTGACCAGTAACTTTTTCTGTGTCTCCAGGTTTAGAAGTGTGATGAACTGCTACAATTTCATGACCAGCTGGAAGGTGGCTTCTAATATGTTCAGCAGCCTTACGTGCTCGTTCATAAATTTTATTATAATCATCTGGATGTAGGGTAGCAGCTAGACGATCATGAGCCTGTTCTGGAGATTCTTTATGTTCATTTGGGTGCAGAGTCATGTGCTTTCCACCCAAAAGATGATAACCAACTAAATGCTCATGAAGAACACCCTTGGTGTTATTATCGACTTTACCCCTTTCTTGTTGGGATTCTGTTCCTGGCGCTGGTATTTTTGATTCAGAATTCTGTTCAAGAAGATAATCAATTTCTTCTATGATTTTATTAAGTTTTACATCTTCTGAAATAAAAGACTTGAAGTTTAACATCACTAGCCCTATTAGTAAAAAGTAAGTTTATTATACTAGACTTTGCAATAAAGTCAAGCAATATTTACTATTATTTAGGACGGCGAGATGCTCTAACTATTCTCTCGTACTTTCTCTCCCATTTAGCTATCTGCTGCATCAGTTTGGGGATGGCGTGATTGTTTCTATAGTCGAAATCAAATGCCTTTAAGAAATAATAAAGAGTCCTAGAATCTCTATATCTACGGGATCTGCTGATTAAAGTGTCTGTTGTAAAACTTGGTTTATAACACTTAAAGTCTAATAAAGTGCAGTGGGCGTATGCCTGTATTTCATCAAACTCTGAAAGGTATTTTCTCTCTTCGTTTTTCTTGGCATGTTTTACCTTTTTATAAGGTAACACGTATCCAGAACATTCATCCTGTCTTCTATCATACTGCATGAAGTGTATCATCTCATGCTGCAGAGTTTGAATGACTTTGTACTTGAATTTTTCCCAAGTATCTTCAGTGAATTGAAATGTACTAAATCGTTTTGTATAGATCTGAATTATGCACTGGCGTTCGTTGGGATCATATTCTCCACCAACTGCAACGTATTGATCATATACCTTTGCCTTAGATTTTTGATCCATCCACTCTATTCTGGTTCGCCACTTTTTAAAGTAATTGGCAAAGGAAGTGGGTTTGTTTTTATAACGATCTAGATCTTCCCATATTTTCGCTGGGACAAGTTTAGCCCTAAATGGACGCTCATAGAAATTGAGCATTTCCATCCAGTCAAAATTAGCAGTTTTCAGGAATTGCATTTTACATCCTGAAAAGGTGTTTTACATTACGAACTGCTTCTCCAAGAGAGCCAACACCTTCCCCTGTTCCTCCAAGTTAGTATTTGTAAACTCAGTAATATAGGGCATCAATTCAAAATTAGATTGAATCTTACTATATTTAGTTTCCCGACCTTTTAGAAACTGTTCGGACTGGTCGGAACCACGATCCTTGTAGCGTTGTTCCAAGATTCCCTTAGGTGCGGTTAGCATAACGATCTGCAGATCAGTATTCGGAAGACTCATGGCGAATTCCAGAAAGGACTGATTAAAGATTCGATCTCCTTCGAAAAGGATATTTGAGTTAGTTGTTTGTAGCCACTTATGGATTTCTGGCTGGACTGCCATTGAGAGGCGGTCTGTTCCAGCGAATGTTTCACCTTCCTGGTACTTACCGAGGATGTAAAGATCTAGTTCCTCATTATACATCGCTGAGATTAGTTTCGCAGGTTCACATTCAACCCACTTCTTACCTTCCATAAACTTACGAAACAAAGTGGTCTTACCTGTTCCTGGACTGCCACCGACTGCCACAATCTTACGCATTCTTAACCTCATTAATGAAATTCTTCAATTCTTCTTCAGTAAACACCCACACACGACCAATGAAGTGGTGCACATCTGCATCCTTATCGTGTTTCTTTGTAAATGTCATCTTTTTAATTATATCTCTTGCAGCATTCTTAGACAAATTTTCTTTAATTTCGTTTGCATAGTCTGGTGCAACTTCTTTGAGTTTCATTAATTCTTGTTCTTGTACTTTGTGGTCTATCGTAATACAATTCATACCCCACTTTTCGATTAACTGTTCTGTTAAAATATCCATAGCTATTTTTCCTAATTTAGAGCCAATAGGTACTTGATTTATGTGTAGTGGATGTGCAGTATTTACAGTAATTGTTTTATACATTAAAATCTCTCCAATCCAACTAACACTGGTTCTTCATCTTCAAACATCCATTCCAAGTTTTCTAATTTACCAGTATTCAGGAATGAACTAAATCTATCTTTATCAATACCACGATCTTGGTCTAGTCGCAGATCAATTGTTTCATTTCGTGCTTGCCATAGTACATCCCAATCAATACCATACCAACCATCTTTTTCTGCTTGCTTAATTTCCTCAGCTTGGCGATCAAGATAGTATCCAAGGTAGCGTCCATGGTGTGCACGGAAAATCTTCTTGAATGAACATAAGCAAGTTTCCATAGTGAAGAAATCAATTTCATTTTTTAGACTGGGGAATCGATCCCTCGTTTCCTCGAGAATAGACTTCGATTCTCGCTCAAGATCCAGATACTCTCCTGCAGTAAGTTTTCTATCCACAAGGTCTTCACGTCCCAAGGCATAAAGCAGACCATTACGATGAGAACGGGAACCATCAAAATCACTAAGCATGAGACTAGTAGGAGATACCCTAATCCCAGCAGTATGACGAAGATGCTGTAGATAAAACCAAGTGGAATAACGCCCAAACTTGTGCAGGCTAGACTTAATGCCTTCCCACAAGTTTTCAAAGTTTGCTTCCTCGTTGTCACCATAATAACTCTCCAGTCTTTCACGTTGGGTTTTGTTTCCAATAAACTTCTGATATGATTCGAACATGGCAGGTAAGTGACCCTTATTCCATTTCGTATCGGTTTGATATCGTAGTCGTTTGTAGTTAGTGGCATTCCACTGTTCCATACGATCTACGGTAGCCAACTCAAAGTCAGGGAATTCGTTCTTCAATACCCATGCTGTTGGAAGTTGATAGGTATTACCATAGAGCCATGCGAGCCAGATGCGTTCTTCATCATTGTGTTCATAACGATTATGAAGATAGTTAGTGCACCAAACTGCTGGATCACAGTCATCGTACTTCAACGACCATGCATACCATCGGATGAACGACTCTCTACGATTTTGTTGTAAACGATAATCCATTATTCTAAAAATTCTTCAAGTGATGGTTGTTCCATCAATGCTTCTCTTAGCCACGCATCTCCAACTGCATCAATTGCTGCCTGTGTCTTGGCTTTCTTTCTATCACTCCACTTGTATGTTTCTAATCCTTCTGCTCTAAATTGATCCCTTGCTTTATAAGGTGGGAGAGCCGAAACTGGATTTGCGATAGCAGAAACTCTAAATGCGACTTGCTCAGTGCGAGTGGCGAATAGAGGTTGGTCAGAGCGGAGCGAGCCTGTTGGGTCAACTGCCCAGAAGATGAGACCATTTCTGTAATGCCAAGTGACTGAAGATGGCGTACAAGATATTTTAAGTCGTTTAGAGCTTCGCTCTTCAACTGCATATTTGAGCCATGTGTCCCAGCATTTACTTGCGTATCCATTTCCTTCTTTACCTTCCAATGTTACTATTTCGTAAAGGTTAGCATAGCCATCACGATTGTGTGTTGCGAAAATCAATGAAACAATTTCACCATTATCTTCATATGCCATGGGTGGTGCTTTATCGTAGTTATGAAAACGATACCACAATGAATGTGCAGCCGATAAGAACTTAGTGTTCTTACCAGCTGGACTGTTTTTAATGAGTTCTTCTACTCTTGTTGAATTAACTAACAGCATGTTGGTAATCAACGGCATCTTCAACTGGGACTTTCTCAATCATCATTGCAAGATGCTCATCAAATGTAATGTAATGGTTCATCAAAACTTCAACTGGGAATCCCCCAACTTCAGCACGTTTAGCAATATCCGCTGTAGAAGTAATTATACTACCATTTGGAATAGATGTCAAGTATAATGGTCTCTTACCATTACGATAGAACCTTATAGTTTTGTTTGCATACAATTCAACTACACCCATTGACATATGGCTAAACTCTCGTAATGGATCGTCAGAATGTAAGACTAACTCACTATCATTCTTTGTGATGCAATCATAACCATACTTGTCTTTCCAGTTTTCTGGAAGTTCTTGAGTAATAACACCGTTGTGAACAATTGATTTATTGTCCTTGTATAAAGGTTGGTTATACTCTAAATCAGACGTAGAATAACGACAATGTCCTATTAGATAAAGATTACCATCGTTAGCTATCATGCTCGCAAGATTATCATCGTGTAGATGCTTGTCCACAAACTGATCTGCTGGAATTGATTCCTTGATAGTTTCGATTCCAGATGACCAGTTCGGTAGGAATGAGATACCTGTTGCATGCATTCCACGAATCTTGGACTCATGGAATACCCTACGAATCATAGCAAAGTCCTGCTTGGTGGGTTCAAGCACGATGGCACCAATAACTGCACACATCAAAAGAATCCTTCCAATGAATTCGCTTTCTCTGCTTCTGGATGATACTTCATCAGAACATCATGACCTAGTCTTCGTTCTAGGTATTCATACCATTCCTCAGAGTCCCACATCCCAGGATGGATGCCATTCCACAAATGACGATCTGTTCCATCTTCATACTTGTGACCTGGATGTTCTTTGTTGAGTCTACGTTCTTCAACATAGTCATAACGACAATCTTCGTATTCTTTGCTACCAAGTTCAAGCATCTTCTCACGGAAATAACAAACCAATGAAACACGTTCTGCTTCTTCGTCATTCAAAACGATTGGTGTGTTGCCATGGATAACTTCGTGATTGTTAATCAGAAGCAAGTCTCCAGGTCTTACATTTACTGCCACACGATACTCAGGAGCAATCAAATAGCCACCAGAGTAATTACCATTGTTAGAAAGAACCAACAGATTGGATAATCCTGCATTTAAGTCACCAGCATCTCGGTGTGCAGCAGTGCGGAATGTTTTGTTCACTGTAATCGTAGTGAATGGTGTTCCAGGAACCAAGAAGCGAGGATCCATCTTACGTGCTGCCTGCATCTGATTCTCATAACGCAACGGTAGCAATTTCTCAAATCCTCTAGCAAGAGTCTGTAGGAATGGATAAGCCATCGCAAACTTCTCTGGTTCACGTGCAGTGTAAGAAGTCGCACGACCATAAGGAAGTCGAGGATAACGATCGAACCATCCAGCAATACCAGAGAACACACCATTGGCGTATGTAGTGGCACAGACGTATCGTTTCTCAATTCGTCTGGCTTCAGCAATCTGTTCTGCTGCAGGTAACTTACGAGTTGCTTCTACCCAATCAGCAAACACAAACTTGTCTTTGGTAACTGCATTGATACCCCACACGTTGTTTCGTGTAGATGGTTTATCAGTCTTACCTTCGTGTTTGCGTTTGATTTCATCAATTGGATCTACTCCAATCATTGCTTTTGGATCTAAGAAATAATCAAGAATGTCTGATTCATACTCAGTCACCCACTCACGATTACCCAATTTCTCTGCACGTGGACCAGCTGCAGCACCACGATTCTGTGTTTCAGTTGCTGCTTCACGAAGTCCAATGTATGCCTGATCTTGTTGCTCTTTAGTAAAGAAGTTCTTACGGAACTTCAATACAATTCGCTCTTCAGAATGTAGTAGTTCTGGATGTCCAGGAATCTCTGGCATGTATACATCCATGTCCTCTTCAATTAGAAGATCGTAATGTTGTTCGTCTACGAACTGTCCAATTAAATGTTCGCAGTCAATCTTTTTATCTGCTACAACTACCTTTACCATTTCTTCTCCTTAAAACTTAAAACCTTCAAAGTTTTCTGTTCTTTGTCTACGACCAAATGTAGACTTGTCAAACATTGGTTCATCATCCTGACCAGCATCAGAGATATTCTCTTGTGCCGATGCTTCAACATCATACAATTTCATCTTCGCTCTATCAATACCAACCACAAATCGTTTAAAATAACTTGGATCGTTATATCGATTCTTCAGCTGTTTAACAAGTATCTGATTTAATCCCTCTAGTTCTTCATTACTCACTAAAGCAAACATGAAGTCAGCAGTCGCAGGAAGACCAAACGATTCAGAAGTATCTTCCAGTCCTGGATCAGAGTTTGTGTAACCAGATCGTGTCGTTTGAGTAGCTGAAACGATTGGAACATTATACTCAACTGCCAGTCCACGTAGTTCTTCTGCAATTGCCTTAACATATGTATAAGAGTTAATACTTCCACCCTGCTTCATACGCTGAGAAGAACAGATATTAAGATAATCTATGAAGATGATATCAGGTTTGAAATCACGCTTCAACTTCAATTCTTCTAACAATGCACGAAAGTGACCAGCATGGGCAGATGCAGTAGGATATTCTTTAACGATTAGTTTGCCTTGAGTTTTTTTGGCAATCTTATCAATACGATTATCAAAAATATCCTTATCAATAACCTTCAACTCATCCATGGTCAGATTCAAGAGGTTCGCATCAATACGTTCTGCGATTCTTTCTTCTGCCATTTCCATTGTTATGTATAATACATTTTTACCCTGTACCAAACATGAAGCACCAACGTGACACATGAACAAAGATTTGCCAACACCAGTCCCCGCAAGTGCAATGTTCAAAGTTTTCTTAGATAAACCACCCTTAGTAATCTTGTTGAACATCTCCAAGTCGAATGAAATCTTCTCTTCAACTCGATGATAATATTCAAAACGTGAACCATGGTCATCCAAATAATCGTGGCCAACGTGACTATCAAACGATACTGCCAATGCATCAGATAAGATAGATGGTAACGCATCTTGTGTTAGTGTTTTATCTCGACCATCAATAATCGAAATGGATTTTAGGATAGCGTTATAGACTGCTTTATCCTTACAAAACTTTTCAGTATTTTCCATCATCCAGTCTTCATTGACTGGTTCGTGTTCCAGCTTGCCGATGAATTCGGTTAGTTCAAGTGCTTCCTTGTCATTTAAATCTTTACGATTCGACACTTCGATTGACAAGACTTCTTTTGTGGCTGGCTTGTTGTATTGGTTAAAGAACTTAATAATTTCTGATGCAAGGATTGCTTCCTTACGATCTTGAAAATAATCTTTCTTAATGAAGGGAATTACTTTTCGACAATAATGCTCATCATAAATCAGATTCGTTAGAATCTTTTGTTCTATTCTCATCAACTCCGCCTGTGTAAATTAAATTATTTTGTGCTATACCTTCGTGGAGTAGTTCTTGCAGAATATCGCCAATATATTTTTCAAATGGTTTTTTATCTGTAAACTTCTTACCACTATCTTCTAGAATTTCATAATCAAACTTTAGATGAAGAGTATCATTTTCTTCATCTTCTTCAAATTCAATCTTTCCATAAGCGTATATTATACCATCAAATGGATGTTCTGTCAACTTTATCGCGTCCAATCCTGTATATTTGGACTGCACAACAACATAAGGTTTATTCAACATCTTCAAAATCTAATTCTTCCAATGCTTTGTCTAGATCGCTACCATTTACCATATCTACTTGACCGATTGAATATTTGTTCTTAACAAAGTCATAAAAGTCTTTGTTCATTAAGATTGGCATCCAAAAATCTTTGGAGTCAGTATCCTTTTCACGGTAGTTTTTCTCTTCACCCACTCGCTGGTACCAACCATTCTTTGGTTTGATTACATGCCCACTCTCGAGAGCGAGATCCAATAAGCCAGACCACTTGCTGATACCACCATCAAAAGATACAGAAACAGGTATTTTAGATTTTTCTTTAACATATCTCGATTTTTCTACATTAATGATAAAGTTGTAGCCAGTAACTTCGGTTCCATCTTTCTCTTGCTGACGCCCAAGAATAAAGATGTTGTCCGCTGAATAATAACTCCCAGTACCCCCACCAACGATATCTTTGGGAAACATTCCAATCTCTTTATATGTATGATTCACTACAACCATAGGAATGTCTTTTAGGGTTAAGTGAGGTGTTACCATACGGAACAATGACTTCATCTGTTT
>Ga0075473_10000836_pt1 | contig 12941 bp, 14 predicted proteins | sample DEB19_08_DNA_FD_76340 | JGI IMG/M metagenome (GOLD analysis project Ga0075473, IMG submission 76340) | Aqueous microbial communities from the Delaware River and Bay under freshwater to marine salinity gradient to study organic matter... | ecosystem: Environmental > Aquatic > Marine > Coastal ... | reverse complement strand
ACAATTGAACCTGGTAGTAATATTCAAAGATTACAATTTAAAGTTGGTACATTAAACACCGGTTTGTTATATGATCAAAATATCTCAGTACCAAAAGATGATTTTGTAAGAGGATTGTCGCCAGGATATGCAGTTAGTGCACAATATTCACAAGCTGGATTTTTCGACGGAGTTGGCAATAAACCAATCTCAGTTCCTGATGAATTTGTAATATATGATGGTGGAGCAGTTTTGGGCGGAGCTGAAAGTGAATATTGGAATGAATTAGAAGTTATGATAAGAGATGGTCAACTGTGGATCTGGTGGAATAAACTGTTAATTCCACCAGATCAAGATGCAAATTTGTTGTTGTCAACGCCCGTAACTATCAACACTCCACATTTTAATGTAAATACTGGATACGGAAAATGTGGTTTAAGAATGTTCCCTGGTGCTAAAGTTAGATCATGTGAACTTAAAACACAAGCATTCCAATTTAATGAATTTGTAAATGGTAATTTAAAGATCGTATGATCGAATTAACAAATGCCACTAATTTTGAAATAAAAACAGAATTCTGGCATATTGTTAAACAAGATATCCATTTACCATCAATGACAGCAACTTCAATTTTAATGGCTGGATATGGTGGTTATGGGGTACGATTAATAATCAATAGTCAATTTTATAAATATGATGAATTAGAAGCCATTATTTATAAAAATAATTCAAATTATTCATACAAATCTGATATAGATAAAAATAATTCTTGCATATTAATACCAAATGGTGGAAATTTAAATGATTATTCGATTATCATTGGACCAAAAAGAAGCAACTGGAATTTATAAATCAGATAATAATACCATAGTTTGGAAAACACAGTCTACAAAATATGATGATGATAAATTTTACACTAAAGTATTATTGATGGGTTTTAATGATACTGAGATTTGCAATTTTAGAGTAACAGGACCAAATATTGATTTTGCGATTAAATCACATAAATCTTGGAATCATCTATTTAAAGAAAAATATCCAGTTTTAGAAATTAATTTTATTCAATAATACTTATTGTATAAAATTTGAAAACATATTTTCCAAATTTTATACAATAAGATAATCAATATTGGATATTATTGATGCTGTTGCAATTTTTGACCAAAAGTTTCGAAATACTCTTGAGCATCTAATGAAATAGCGTCCAGCGAATCATCTAATTTATAAATTTTTGGAATTATAATTAATGATGGATCACTTCGTCTAAGTTCAATTCCGATGTTTTTAATCTCATCAACTTCCCCAGCATCGCCAAAATATGTTCCAATATGTTTTATATTTTTCTTCCTATCAATACTATACTTAGCATAAAACAAAACATGAGACATATCATTATTTCCCAGAAGAGCCAAATCCAACGGTACCTCTTTTATCGCAATTTGCACTAAATTTGATTCGCTTATGGAATCTTGCGTTAATCTAATCATGAAAAACTATTTTGTGCAATACGATCATATATGTCAAATTATAATCTTTACAGAAAAATTCAACAATAATATTCTATCTCTCACTACTATTAATTATTCATTTTAACTCATTTCTATGTTAATATTTTAAAACATAAGACACATGGTTATTTACCAGAAGAACCAAATCCAGCGGTACCACGCTTATCATAGTTTGGACTGAATTTATCTCGTTTGTTAAATTTGGCGTCTATCTGATTGTGAAATACTATTTGGGCGATTCTTTCGTATTTCTTAAAATAATAATCTTTATCGGAAAAATTCAACAATAATACTTTTACTTCCCCAGTGTATGTTGAGTCCAATGTACCGCTAAATGGTATGATCAATTCATCAATACCAAGGCCACTGCGTCCTTCAATAGTATAATATTGACCACGTTGAACACTGATTGCTATGCCAGTTTTGACATTCAATGCACCCCTAGCTGGTACACATCCACCTTCAATCGCAAACACATCATATCCAGCATCAGTTGGTCGTTTTTTATATGGTACAATAGCATCTTCATTAATTAGAACATACTCAACGTCAATCATCTGAACTTGTGCAGAATTATCATAAATCTCATATTGACCACGTAATAATTGTTCAATTTCTTCAGCATATAAAGCTACAGCATATGATTCAGAACCGTTTTGAATTATAATAGTTTGTCCATCTATTGGCTTATTAGTATCCTTATCAACAGCCTGTATAAAATGACTTACGATTACACTAGACATTTTTTCTCCCTAATTCAAGTTCAATTGTATTATATACTAATAATTGGACATCATCTAAAAGTCCATTATTGTGTATTGTGACATGTTTAAAATACTTATTAAACCATATATCTTCTTTTAAATCATTATAATTTTTGACTATTCTTTCAGCCTTTGAACAAAAATATTGATCCATTACGTCATTTTTTGAATTTCTTTCAATAGATCGTTTTAACAAAATGTCTAAAGGTGTCGATATAAATATTGTTAAATCAGGTGTTTTAACAATTTCAGATTCAATTAAAAATTTCCAATATTTCTTAGTTGAATCTGGACCATAAATTTGTCCACTAATTGGATTGAATCGATCTAGAATATGCAATTCAAAATGCTGCATATTGGAATAATTAAACAATATTTCTTCAGCAAATGCTAAAACTTGTCTAGTATCTGAATCCATTTCAACATTTGTAACTTTTTCACGCAAAGAGTCACAGGCACAGTTACCTCCTGGTCTTTTATAATGATGTGCAAATTCACGATTGTGTTTTATCAGCGTATTTGATTGATTGAATTTGTTAGTCACAAATTCGGCGATTGTTGATTTACCAGAATAATCAGGTCCCTCTATCGCGATTACTGAAAAGTCACGCCCCTTGGATTTTTGGGATAACATAAAATACTACCATCTTGCCAATCAGTTTCTAAAAATAAATGTGTACCACGAGCTTCCGTTAAATGTGTGGTTAAGTATCTTGACTGACAAGCACTTCTCCAACATTGTAATAAACACTTTTGTAATTCCATGTCAAATTTTATCAACAAATTATGACGAAAAGAATATAATGGATCTAATCCTTCATCTTCAAAAATATTTATTATTATATTTAAAAGTGACCTATAACAATCCCACAAATCACTTTCTAATATTGTTGATTTTGTTACAGCTTCACCGCTAGTAACAAAATACATTTTTGGATCTATAATAATATTTATTAATTCATGTTTAATTTTTAAACAATTAACCCATTCATCAATTTTAAAAATGTATCCTTTTGGTTTCGGTTTAGAATAATCACCCAATTTTAATAAAAAATCTGACATGTATACTCCTACAAAAAATGCCGTCAAATTATTTACTTTGACGGCATTTTGTATTAACAATATGAATTTGAATTCAGATGTTAAATTAAATTTTTAGTTGCTTTAATGTCTGTTTTGATTAAAGCACCAAATGGATGATCTTCTACACGATAAGCTACGCTTTCTCCAATGACAGATGCAGCGTATCGTTGAGCAAGACTCTTAAATCTGAAAAGTAAACCACTTTCATTAATGACTGGTTTTCTATCATTCAATTTTGGTAATGTTACTAAAATCACACCGGTTTGTTTTTCTGATTCCATCAAAGCAACTTCAATGTGAGTACTAGCCATTCCAAGAACAGCTAACTCTTCAGCATCAACAGCCGCTTCATTTAGAATACTGGTACGTTTAGTTCCAACTTTCTTATTGTCTATTTTAGATTCAACAATAACTCTATAAGCCAATTTTGACCTTGAAGCAGATGGTACTTTAGCCACAGCTTCATTTACAGCTTTCACTATTTTACTAACATTTTCTTTAATTGATGTTGGTAAAATAAATCCAGCTTTGCTTTCTTTGACTACGTTAGATGAATCATCATTCTTCATTTTACGTTTCATGGTTTTACCCATGTTTTTCATACCTTTAACAGCCGTAGCAGCATTTCCGGCCTTTTTAACGGTACTTTTCTTGATTTTTGGTTTCATTCCTGGGGTTGAAGCAAGTTGAGCGGTCGTGACGCTTTCTTCCATCACTTCTTCGCTTTCTTCCATCATTTCTTCATTTTCATTAGCGAAAGTGTTATCTTCATCATTACCAACATCAGTAGCTCCACCTAAAACTGGCTGAACAGGAGGCATTGGTGATGCAGATTGATCATCATAATCACAACATTCGTCATCGCCATGACCAGGAAGATCTTCAACATTTACAGTCAACATTATTGGAGTACGGGCATATCCACCCATTCCAGTTGGTTCATACAAATTATGCTGATCATTGCTCATTAAACCCATCATATCATCATTTGATGGTGGATCATATCCAAGATCTTTTGTATATCCAGAGAACTCATCATAATTGATTTCATCACGGTCATTGGCATATTGATCAAACGCATCTTCCAATGTCAATTCACCAACATCACTTTCATTAACTCCATGATCACTGCCACCTGTACTTACTTCCATTCCTTGACCATCATTATAATCAACTGTTGGAAGTGGGAATCCTTCTTTGAATTCTTCACCAACCTGAGTGCTACCACCTTCAAATCGATCAATAGTTTTTTGACGAGATGGACTATGTTGACCACCAAAACGATCTATAGTATTCATTCTAGCTGAATTTGGTGAATGATTATCCATATCTTCAGCAATTGCGTTTTGCAATGAACTTTTTATTGGTTTAGTATGACCATCAGTTGGTTTGCTACTTCCGGGTGTTTTAACACCTTGTGGTTTCTTTTCAACACCCTGATCATTTACAACTGACATAAAATCATTTTCAATAAGATCATTGGCCAAATCATTTAATTGATTGTGATCATCATAATCATCGTTCGACTGACTTGGAACAGTTGTATCAGAATTTAATGTTTTCTTAGCCAAACCATTACCAGTCGGTTTGCCCATAGCTCCAGTATTTTCAGGTGCACCACCAGCAGCTTTCATTCTAAATTTCTTGGCCATTTTTATCTTATCCTATGTGTTTATAACCAGTTTACTAAATATTTTTAATTGGAACTATCAAATTTTAATGATATTCATCATTATATACGCATTACAAGTTTAAAATATCGAATTAATTTATTACAATCTTATTTTTAATGGAGATATACCTATAATAACACCACCATTATTTTGATCACTTTTAGTTCCAACAAAATAAGCTTTTAATAACCCACCATCATGATCAACTATTATACTATCATTAATATAATTATTATTCAAATCAACTGCTGTACTAAAAACACCTTTAGACGGAAAATCTATTGATTTATATGCCATACCTCTAGTTGACATTATTCTTAATGGAATTGAAAATTGATCATTAATATAAGAATTAGCTTCAATAATTTTTAATTTATATTTACCTTTTGGTAATTTAATAGTAGCAGCATTTAATGGATATCCTATATTATTAACATTTAGTGTTAATAACAATTCATTTTCATCAACACTAAATGGAACAATACCACTTACAGAACTAGGTGTTGGAGTATCATTTATCTTTACAATATCAGAAGTTGTACATTCACCAGTCGATTTAACTTCAATAAATTTAGCTTCACAATTAAATGTAATTTCAATTCCATCTAACAATTGTTTTCTAGTAACAGAATTAGGACTAACTGACCCAACATTTGCAGTTAATGTAAATGTTAATAAATCTGGGTCCAATGACGCATACTTTAATATACCAGTATTTTTTACACCTGGTTTACATTGACCACTTGAACCAGCAGGTTTAAACACAAATTGATAATAAGACGAAACATGGTATAATCCATCATTGGTCGTAACTTCAATCTTTACTTCATGATTACCAACTGTTAATGGATAACCGTCTGGATAAAAATGTTGAGATACTATTGGACCCATTTGACATTTTAATCCACCACCCTTAGCTTGAGCTTGTCCTATTAGATCATTATCAATATATAATAACATCTTTTCAAAATTTGGGTCTTGTAATTCTCCAATACCAGACCATTCTATAACAATACTTTCTGGAACAGTTACTTTAATTGTGGCTTGGGCTGTTCCATATTGAACAAATGGATTATCACCACCACAATTTAAACTATCAGAAAAATCTGCTCTAAGACCATATCTTCCATTAATCAATTTCCACATTGGATTTTGTTTTATATGATTTTCATCATAATCCAATGTTATATCTTTAAAATTAAGATCATAATTTCTTTCTGAAAATACCCATTGGACAATTTCAAAATTTGGTACGTCTGATAATGGTTTAACCGTTAATGTACCAACACCAAATGTACACAACGGATCTTGTGGTTCTGGAATATTTGGTAATGGTAATTGTATAGAATTTAAACATTGTCCAGATGGTTTTACAGTTATATTTTTAGCTATACAACTGTAAGTTATAGAAATTCCATTTAACAAATTCTCTTTAGTTGTTGATGTTGGCGTAATTGTGCCATAATCAACACTTAAAGATATAGGATTTTTAACATCTTTACCAAAGGCATCAAATTTTAAATTTCCTTGTACATTAACATTTGGTAAGCAATCAACATTAGTTGATATAAGAGTGACTTCACCATCAGACATATTACATATTGGTTCAGGATCTTGGCAAAAATCACCACTTGGATATAATTCTTTTAAAACACCAGTTCCAGCTATAAAACTTGGATTATCTCTTCTAGTTTTTATAACTGTTTGATAATCTGGTTTTGCTGTAGCTGATGTTAATTCAAAATGTCTTCTAAGTGAATCATTTTTAATTCTGCTTTTACATTTTTCCAACGCACAACATAATGCCGATTTTTGAGAATCAAATAAGTCGCTCATTGTTTTGATCCAAAATTTGACAGCATCTTCATATCCTTTTCTTATTAATTCAGAATATTGAATAGCTCGTGCAAAAATTGAATTATGAATCGGTCCTAAATCAAGATAATACAAATCACGTGATGTTCCTGGACCTTGAATAACCACAGCCCAATTAGTTTCAACCCCATCAACAGAAACTCTATTAGTAGAAATTTCTGTGTTTCCAATTGGTTGACGTGTAATGATTAGATCATATGTACCATCAGTGTTAATTATTGGTTGTATATCAGTAATGGCTGTTGAGCCAGTTTGAACAACATCAATTGATTCATTTTGAATAACATAATTAGTTAATGGCGTTGATCCTGGTAAACCATCATCACCTTTCGGTCCACTTAAAATATAGTCACTACCATTAATACCAACATCACCAACATCACCTTGAACTCCGGTTGTTCCTTTAAGTATTAATCTATGATTTTTTATTAAATATGCACTTAATCGATCAATGTCTAAAGAAAATCGTATTCCATATGTATTACCGTGTATTTTTAATGGTATATTTTCATATTCTGTTGGTGATATTCCATCTTCATTTTGTTTTATATTAACGGTGCTATCAACTTTAATATAAGAATCACCGCTTATTATTCCAATTATTCCACCTTTTATTATTGTATTACATTTATTTGCTGTAAGTGTAATAAAAGGTGGCGGTATCACTATGCTATTCAATTTACAATAATCTGATGCTGACATTAATCCAGCATCTAATTGAGTAGCTTCATTTAATGAATTTGATGTACCGACATTATAATAAGTATTTGTAGATGATTTAAACTTATTTGATGATAGATCTGGTGTATTACATTCGCTCATACTACTAAATCCCACTCTTGACCAGATACAGATAATGTATCAACTGTACCTCTGGTTGCAGACAATTTCAAAGCTGATGCTGGACTTGGAGAATCGCATTGTTCAAAAATTAACGCCCATTCTGTAGCTGGGAGTTCAGATTCACACATTGCTAAATCATTGGCTAATTCACTTAAAATAGTTCTAGCTTGTGTGTCAATAGAATCAATATGATTTTTTACTTGTAAACTCCAATTTTTATTTAATTCAATAATATCTTGTTCATATTTATTAATAATAGATTCAACATATTGTGATAAACTAACGGTTGTAACTGTTGAATCTGATTTATCAATGGTGTCCGAAACTCTTAATAAAAATAAATCATCTGGCAATGGGTCTGTACCAGTCTTAGTTATTGCCCAATTGGACATTCCATTTAAAGTGCATCCGTCAGTTAATTCATTAGTAAATTTTATATCTCGTATTACTTGGCTTACTAATAGTTTTGTGGCACTTTCATTTGCTTTTAATGTTGTTTCAGATTTAGTTGATCTTAGATACGGACCTCTACCTTCATCTACAATTTCTAAATTAACAATTGGTTTATTGCTTAATTCTGGTATATCATTAAAAATGATGTTTTTTAATTTTAATAATTCAGAAATGTTTGGTCCATTAGATCCAGTTTTACCTTTTGGTCCATCTCCAAATCCAGGTTCACCTTCTAAACCTTTTTGACCTTTTTTACCTTTTTTACCTTTTGGTGCTGGTAAATCTATACACAATTTTTCTAAATATGATTGATTTAATTTTATAACAAATCGTGGTAATGTTGTTGGTTCATTGATATCGGACGATTTTCCACATCCAACAACTATTTCTTCGTTGCATCCAACAGTTGAATTTAATTCAGTACCACTAGAGCTTAAACATGAAATGTCCAACGAATTACTAATAAATTTTACGTTACCATTAATCAATTGTTTAATTGGTTTATCAATTATGATTCCGAACGCACCTGGAAATTGAGCCACTGTGTCCAATAAAAGTTTATATTGTGGGCTTAATAAGCCTGAAGTTGATTCATTAGCTGATTGTAATGATACCAATGGACCACATGAATTCCATCCAACAGTTTGTTGATCATATTTCCAAACATTTCCATCTCCATCGACGAAAATTTGGTTATCATCAACATTAAATGGTAATTTACTAATTATTTGATCATTCATAGGATTATAAAATGGCAAACGAAATAAAATTACAATCAGCAAAAGAAAACTCTACTAATGAACTTTTGCACAAACCAGGAATTGCGGGTGTTGGAATTGGTAAAAAAATAATAAATGGAATACCAACGCAACAAGATTCCATAATGGTATTTGTGCAAGAAAAAATTGATGCTAGTATAATTAGTAAACAAAATGGTAATTCATATCTAATTCCGACTGAGATAGATGGTATCCCAACGGACGTTTTTGAATGTGGCGAAATAACAAAAATGACCGCTGGTCTAAAAGAAAGAAAAAGACCAATAAAACCTGGATATAGCATTAGTCACAGCAAAGTATCAGCAGGAACCATCGGTGGAATTTTTTACGACAAAGACAACGATGTTGTTGTTTTAAGTAATTTTCACGTATTAACACCAGATGGCAAAGCAAAAATTGGCGATATTATCTACCAACCAGGAACAATAGACAACAACTTAGATCTAACATTTAAAGGATGGATAAAACCATTAGATAGTCTTCCATACATTGGAACATTAAAAGATTATATCAAATTGTCAGAATCTGGAAACAACACACATGATAGTGCAATAGCTAAAATACACCCAGAATTAGTCAAAGGTGGATTTATAGACATAATATATCCACAATTAGGTAAACCATTATCTGGATTCGGAACAATAGACGTAAATCAAAATATTTATAAATTAGGAAGAACAACAGGATTCACAACAGGAAAAATATTATCAAAATCAGCAACATTCAAAATACCATATGATTTTGGCGTAGCGACATTTACAGATTGTATAATTAGCACACCAATGAGTCAAGGCGGTGATAGTGGAAGTATTGGAATAAATGAAAATATGCAGGCATTTGGATTATTGTTTGCCGGAAGCCAAAAAGTTACATTATATAATCCAATATCACATGTTGCTAATTATTATGGTCTTAAAATAATTGAACACGTTAATCAAATTGTAACTCAAAATACATTAATAAATACATTAGACTGGAGAGGATACAATTGGAAAATATTCACATTAGATGGTAAAATATCACTTGAAAATGATAATAAAATACATATATTAGAAAACGCAAATCAACACGCTTATATCGAAACACATGTATCAGATAAAAAATCAATCACATGTAGATTAAACACAGGAACAGATAAAGGATTAATATGGGGAACAGGAATAGTTTTATTATTCCAAAACGGTTCACTAAAAATAAATCTTAGATACAATGACACATATGGTGTATACTACAATAATAATGTAGATAATGTGCAAAATACTCACAATACATATGGTAAAGTAGAACCAATGAAAATATACACAATAACATGTTCATTGATAAATGGTACATGGACGTGTTCAATTATAAATGATAAAAATCAAAAAGTTGATGTAATATCAATGCCATCTATTGTGCTGGGACCTGGGCCACACACTGTAAGAATAGGAAAAACTGGCGAATATAATGGACCACAAGATAATGGGGCTATTGGTTCATCAGAGGCTGGAGAAATCGGTCTTAGTAAAATATTATTTATACATATGTCTTAAATAACCAATTCAACATATTTAATATCACTATTTTTTATAACGCTTTCAATACACGAATCGATAGTTACTGGAACAGATTCATTTTTCAAATTGTTAGTATAATCATATAAAGATTTTGATGATTTTTGATCATTTATAACAATAGCCATTTCTTTATTGGTAGAACCAGTGAAGTTTCTACTACCAATTATAGAATAAAAATCATTTTTAATTTTAAAAGAAGCCACTTTACTATGTAAAGATTCACATAAATACCAATTAAAATTTGGATATTCTTGCCTGTGTCTTTCAATTCTCAATGTTCTACGAGCATATGCTATGCCACATTGATCACATCCATTTTTACATGGTGAAAAACCAGCTACTCCAACAATAATTGAAATTCTATTATTATCAGCAATAGAATCAATAAAATTTCTATCTTCAGTTAAAAATCTATTAGATAAATCATTATCAATAGTAAAACCACAAAAAACACCAAAAGTAGTGATAATTATTTCTTCACTTTTATCACAAAATACCTTCATTGCTTTATAATAAGATTCAGGTGTTTCTAATAACATCAATCATTAACCTTAAAAATACCAGCTTTTTTAGCATACCACAACAATCTAAGAAATTGTTTCATGCCAATATAATTAATAAATTCAATGGCTAATTGTGATATGCATTCACACATTTCATCAACGTCTTTATCGTTTTTGACGTATTTCAAAACAATAATACGCACATGATTCTTAATCTGGATTTTGATTAATTTCTCACCTAACATTTTATACTATTCAACATTTTATCAATGTTTACTCTACAATCTTTTAAAAATTCACTATTGAAAAAATTCAACATTGAATTCACTTTCTTTCGCAATTCTTCAATAGTTCCATTATTTTGAACAATGAAATCACATTTATCAGCACCATATTCTTGAGTCGGATCATATTTAACTCCATCACGTTGAATCCAAATGGAGAATGTTGAAAAATGTCGTCTAAAAGAATCATATTCATCTATTTTTCTTAAACCAACAAACAATTGCTCACCAGCTTCAATAGCATCACGATATAATCTTATTTTATCAGGACTACTGCAATTATAAACATTAACCCAATGTCCCCAAATCCATCTAAAAGTTCTACGCGACGCATAAAATTCCATTTTATCAGTAAATTGACCAGGATAATATCCTATAACCTCAGTATCATAATCGCCTTCATTTCGAAGTCTTTCTGTAGAATAACCAGCTTCATTCAATTTTTCAGTTGTCCAAAGACCTTCTTCAATTTCTTTGAAAAATGGTTCAATGCAATAATATGAAGTTGGATATTTATAAGCCAATGATGGCAATCTTTGTTTTAATATAGATGCAAATACATCTTTACCAGATTCTCCTGGTCCACAAATCATTAAATAAGTTTTAGACATTTAATCACCTTTATACGAATGATGCCAGTATCAAGAATCAATACTGGCATCATTATGTAACTACAATCGTAAATTTAGCAGATCAATTAAATTGAACTAAAAACAAATTCAGTTAAATTTATTAACATACTAACTTTAGGAGCCAATGTTGGACTTGATGCAGGATTCGATTCTTCTTCTAATTTGGCTTCTTCAACAAAAAACAAATTAGGATTATCTTTATTAGCTTTCTTAGCTTTGTTAATAGCACTCATATTACTAACAGCACGTGGCACTGTCGCTAAAACATTTCTAACTACTGTTCTAATAGGAGCAACTTCTGCATTACCACATTCATCAACATTGTAAACTACAGATTTACCATTAAGAATTGGTACAAATTGTGCACGAGCAGCAGTCGTACCACAACCACAATTTGCACAATCACAATTCACACAACCACAATTTCGTTTATTAGCAAGTGGCTTTTGACGACTTTTACCAACAAAAGTCTTAGTTTTAACAACCCTAACTGCAGCACTACCAGTTGAACCATAGCTAGTCGCAGCACTACCAGTTGAACCATAGCTAGCAACAGCTACCTTACCAGTTGAACCATAGCTAGTCGCAGCACTACCAGTTGAACCATAGCTAGCAACAGCTACCTTACCAGTTGAACCATAACTAGCAACAGCTACCTTACCAGTTGAACCATAGTTAACCGCAGCACTACCAGTTGAACCATAACTAACCGCAGCCCTACCAGTTGAACCACCTTGTGCCATTACACAAGTAACTAACAAACTTGCACAAACAAAACTCAAACTACTGACAAAACGCATTGTTCCATACTCCAAAGACTAAAAAATATAGCCCATCACTAACAGGCTATTTGATACATTACCGTTAATACTAGTTAAATTATTTTTTCTTACCTTTTAATTTTTGAGTTCCAGGTTCTTCAACCGCTGGAGATTCTTCAACCGCTGGTGCCGCTGGAGGTGCTTCAGCTACTGGAGGTTCTTCAACCACTGGTGTCGCTGGTGGCACT
>Ga0075473_10000832_pt1 | contig 12971 bp, 8 predicted proteins | sample DEB19_08_DNA_FD_76340 | JGI IMG/M metagenome (GOLD analysis project Ga0075473, IMG submission 76340) | Aqueous microbial communities from the Delaware River and Bay under freshwater to marine salinity gradient to study organic matter... | ecosystem: Environmental > Aquatic > Marine > Coastal ... | reverse complement strand
CTATGTTGATGGATGTAGTGATAGGGTTTCCTTCATGGTCCGTGAGTACAATCTGGTCAAAAGGCTCATTTACAATGTTAGTAATACTGCCTTCTGGTATACCGGAACCTTTAACTATTCTGCCCAAGCTGATGGCGTTCATTCCTGTAGGTGGAATGTTAGGTGTCAGCGTAAGCATATCATTGGTGCCTAGAAAACTTCCAATAGCCGTTACTTCAAATTCTAGTATCTTGAGAGCTCCGTTTTTTAGTTCACCTGTAACAGTTGCTCCATATCCGCCACCACCGCTTATATTAAAAGATGGTATGTATCGATAGTCTTTTCCTGGGTCTATTATTTCAATCGCGGTAACTTGCCCAGAACCACCAGGTAATGCGCTAACCCAAGCTTTTAGAGTGGCATCCTCGCCACCACCTAAGTCTCTCCAACGGTAAGGTACTTCATCCCATGTAATGTCAAAGGAGGTTCTTAATTCTACAGGAGCAGCCACTGGAATGTTAGGCGAATCCACGTAAGGCTCAATAACAGCACCATCATTATAGTAAATAGCAGGTGTTGTCTGTGTTACTTCAAGATTTAATGTGGCTGTGATACCTCCGATTGCAGGAGTAAAGACCGCGTTAGGCGGGCTAACATATTTCAGTCCTTTGTCATATAGTAAAACGCTCTCAGCCTCAAAAGGTATATCCGTTGGTAATAACTTAAATCCAGTCGCACTAGCAGTTACGTATTGCCCGCCAACAATTCTGCGCACAGTAGATTGTCCGAACTCTTGCGGCAGTGCAGTGTAGTTGGACCCTTGATCTGCCCCGGCGTTAATACCAAAGTTTAGTACTTCGCCAGAAGGACCTACCAGGTTAACTGTAACACGGATAGGGCTTTCGTAAGCGCCTCCAGTTAGAGTAATGACGTCACCTACCTGATAACCTACACCTGTTGGTGTAAGCGGCGCAATAATAGCCAACGCGTAACCACGCATCCTTACAACTCCACGTGCTTGCTGAACTGATTGTCCCGGAAATGCTACTGTAGGAATTTCCCCATAGTATGGACCGCCGCCTGAAGATATTAAAACACCTTGTACATTATACTTTTGGTAGTAGTTGTTAAGTATGCCAAAGTATGGCGGTGATATTAAGGAATCATCAGCCTCTAGCGGGCGAATATCAATAATTTGGCTTTTGCGTGAATCAACAGTAAAATCAATATCACGAGTCAGGTTAACTACTAATCGTTGATCTCTATCATTCCAATTGTTAACTGTGTATCTTTCATAGTAAACACCCTCACCTGTAATATCAACTATTCGAGTATTTAGCGGTAAGAATTTTTCTTTTAGGTACCTTTTTAATGCAAATAGCTTGATTAGGACCTCTTCGTTGGTAAAATCAAAAGCGTCCTCTGTTAGAGGCATCCCATTCTCGTCAAACTCCCCATTATCTCTAATGATGTCATAAAAGAGCCCGAATAGGTTTGTCTTTTTGTAGTGCTTACTTGGTAACAGCGTTATAGCTTCGCTTTGGACACCTTTACCTTTTAATTGGAAAGGCACTTGCATTTGACGGTACTTTCCATAGTACTCATCCTCTATGTTAACATTAAGCCAGTACTCTTTGATGCGTACATCGTAGTAGCCAAACCAGTTAAGTATGTTTACTAAACCTCGGTATGAACCTGCATAAGGCCAGATATTGCTCCATTCAAGAAGCATTTCCTTACGTTTTTTGTTAAGCAGCTGGTAATCTACAAGATCTTCATTTACATCACTATCACGCAAAATAAGCTCTTCATTTGGCCCCAGTTCGGTTCCAAAGTTGTTGAGCATAGTATTAAACCGGTCTTCTTGTGCAACTGCTTCAGCCTCGTAATTTGCAAAGTATATTAGTCTTGTTTCCGGAAACGTAACATCCTCGATTCTTAACTGACATACATAAACACCTTCGTAATCTGCCTGAAATCCTATGTTGATCTGTAAAGCCTCTTGTGGAGGTCTTTCGTACACAGTTCTTTGATACAAACCATTGCCTATAGGAAGTGAATCAGGTGTAGACGCAGTTGAAGAGTCATTAAGAACAAAGTACTCTTCACGTGATTTGACTATTGTTGGATATTCCTCGTTGTATTCTACATTGAAAATGAAAAACTCCGAGTCACTACCAGAACTTAAACTTGCACTGTAAACTGGAATAACGCTGTAGCGTAGAGTTGTCACAGGCACTTCAGGCATATTCAGTGAAGACTCAAAGAAAATATAACTGCTGTTAACTGTTGTAACTACATGCTCACCATCAAGAGGATTAGTTCCTGCAACGCTAAAAACACGAATGGTGTTGCCTTCTCGTATATTGTGCGGCTTATAGGCAACTACACCAGTTAACGGTCCAACAAACAAGGAAGGATTGCTTAGCACAATTATATTGTACGTGGTGTCAATCTCCTTAATAAAAGTTCCTACCTGTATCCCAGGTCCTTCGACCGTTAGTCCAACCACAAGGTTTGACAAAATAGCTGGAGGCACACCAAAAACTTTGTCCTTTTCGTATTGGTTAACATCACCTGAAAGAGGAATAGTTGCTATCCTAAGGTAGCCACTAGTTCCGTTAGCTCCGTATGTGCTAACACCAAAAGGACCATACTCCTCGTTTCGTGGAAAAGTGTAAACGCTTTTCCCGTCAGAATTGTAAACATTCTCAAGAACAAACAATGAATCTGTTGCGATAAGCCCTGTTGATACAGGATCCATGTAGTTTGCTGCAAAGTAGTATGTAGTTGGGTATGTAAAACCTAACTTTACCGATGACTCTGGAGGTAAGCTTACTGCGGTAATTTCTCCAGTGACAGGATCTATAGTTATGTATGAATTTTCTATCGTAAGCTCTGAGCCACTATTGACGTCAGTAAACTTAATGTATGTGTCAAGATCATAACCAACACCACCGCTTAGAATTTCAACATAATCTATGGCACCAACAACGTTGGTGTATGCATTAATGATCGCGCCGTTACCGGTAACCGCATTAGGCTGAATAAACTCTGTGATGACAGCATTCTGTGCCTGCGGATTGGCGTTAAGACCTTTTTTGTCGAAAAAACTAAACCTGTTTGATAGTATCATTAAATGTAGTCCTTTGTATCTTTATCCATCAGAAAGTTAAATTGCTTTCTTATTAAGCTTGCCTGGTCCATAATGTAAACCAAGAAAGTTTGTAGTTGTTCTACAAACTCTTGTCTCTTGCTATCTGCTAAGAGGTATGTACTTAAGTTTTTCTTCATAATCACAGGTCTCCAGTTGTAACCACGATTCTTAATGTTATCGTGCTGGTGATACATTGCTTTTCTGAAATTTTCCCTTGTAAGGTACTCACCCATTTTTGGACCTTCCATATCTTAAGTGTTCTTTATTGAATCAACATTAATGCGGTGTAAGCTCATGTTAAGATTTTTTGGTGTGTCCTTGCCAAAAGCAATGTTAACACTACCAGGTTTGCTGCCATCTACCGTATCGTAGTACATTACTCCGTTTCGATCTTTCCACCCTCCGCGTATCAAAGCATAGTCACCTTTTTCTGTTATCACGTCTCCAAAAGAATCAATTCCAATATCCGGTTTGCTAGCATTAGCAGGGTCAGATTTGAAAGCCTCATTGGCCTCAGATACAAACCATAAGTTAACACTATCAACACCATCAATAGTTTCTATAATTGAAACCAGGTCAGATTTTGGTATACGGTCTCTACGACGATTCTTTAAGAAATAATCACTACACTTAGAAACAATTTGTTGTCTAATAGTATCTTTACTATATCCTTCATACGCGGTAACATTAACGTTCAACACATACTTCTTAACTATGGGGTCAACTATTTTAATGACAGTGTTCATAATCTTCTGACCACTCTCCTCAATGTAATCATAGATGCGTTCCTTCTCGTAGTTTTCCAACAGAAAGAGATTAAGTGGCGTGGTAAAGTAGTCTGAGCTGTTTGGCTTTCTCTTATTGACGTCAGGTATAAGAAAGAGGTATATCACATTATCATCTGTGATGTCATCATCGTTAAGAGTGCTAAAAGCGTCAATAACGCTAAAAATGTTAAACTTTTGTAAAAAGTAAACGTAAGAGTCCGCGTTGATAAGTACAAAAGACCTTGATGTACGAGGTGCCAATACCCGTGTAAGAGCAATTGGTTCCGGGTCCGCACCAAACATAATAGCTTTGCCGGTAGAAAAGTCAATAACTTCATTCCCATCAATCTCAGCGCCTGTTAAATCATATACGGCGTCAGAAAATTGAAAGGTTGCTGGAGCACCACTAACAAGGTTACCATCGTTACCTGCAGTAGTTAAGTATTCTACGCGAATAATTGCGCCTACTTCAGGTTTTTGACCAAAGTAGCCGTTACCAAAGATGACATCAATACCACCGGATATTCCAGTGCGTACCATAACAGCTTCACCTTCATACGGCATATCATAGATACTATCATACTGTTTCCATTCAGTACCATTGACGTACACCTTAACAAAGAAATTGTCAATCTGAGCGCCTCTTCTAGGCATAACCTGGTATGATTGAATCTCATAACCAGTTCCAGTAAACTCTTGTGGCTCAATGATTCCCTGCACAACTTTTACCTCTACGCTTGATTTGCCAGTAAGGTTAATGCGTACTTCTTCAGTGTCTGCCATAATAGTGTATGTAAACCCGTTGTCCTCGTTAACTAATGCAGTATAGTTCGGAATAATTAAAGTGTTCCCGTACATCGGAGTACTATTTCCGTTGTATGTCAGTTTAACTGTTCCTGTTGCTGCAATTGAACGTGTAGGGTTATGTCCTACTAGGGCTGCCAAGCTACGTACTGATGTATCACGCGTTGCTGTGTAAATGTTTGTCTCGGTTAAACTGTCCTCGACATAGTAAAAAATAAGCTTGCCTAAGTCAAGCATTACCGAGAGTATCTGGCCGAATGCACTTGCTGGGGAGAACACCTGATTTGCTTGCAAGAACTTTGCTGTCAGGTAGGCCTTAGCATCCTGCATCATTTGGTCATACCGCAAGCGGTTGAGCTTAAATATCTCTGGTAGATTATTCTGTGTAGCCATTCATTAACTTTATTTTGCCATAACTCCCAGGTATTTGGTACCGTCTATGTATATATCTATGTACGCAATATCCCTTATAGTTCCAGGCACAAAAGTTATCTTGAAGTCTACTTTGTAGTTTGCTACGTCAGGCACATACTTAAAAAGCATGGCATAAAAATCATCGGTAATACGATATGAGTCAAGGTTAAATTCAAATAGAGAGTCTTCCAGGTTTAGACCTAGATCATAGTGACCGGCAACTTCACCCTTACGTGTGAAGAGTATCATCCTAATTTTTGTGAGAATTGCCTCGAGAGGATGGTCAGTATCGTACTGGTTTGGTTGGTACCCTGGCTCAGACGCGTTTCTACAGTATATTTCCCTTAGCATATTTGTATTTAATGGAATTGGAAGAACCAGTCTGGACTGTTCTCCTCATCAATTTTTGTTTTAAGGTATTCCAGCTCAGTATTGCCTTCGTCTTTCATTGAATCGCCATTAACAGCAATTCCGCCTGGAAGTGTAAACTGAAAGAACCCAAGTATACGAGCCAACGATATCTTTGCGGTGGCTGTTACCCAGCGCTGAAAGTACCAATCATCATAGAGTTTACTTTCCTCAATCTGCACATAGCACTGAAGAAAAAGATTCTTCTTTGGATCGCGCCCAAGAATTTTTAATCGATGCGTATTTTGGTTGTAATCATAACGCACTCTTTCCAAGATGAAAGCCTTTGTTAAGTCCCAGTAAGAGTATTGCGCTGTTCGTAACACCAAGTCGTCAGATGCAAAAGGAGCCAAGTAGATTTCCGCGGCCAACAATCGGTTATCTGAGAAGTCACGGTCAATTGTTCCTAAACGCCCGCCTCCGGATATTTCACGACATTCAAATACACTAATTACACAATCAGGCAGTAGGATGCTGCGAGTCTTCTTAAACTCAGGATCCCCGAACCACTCTTTGCGTATTACATAGTACTGGTTTTCTACAGCATATTGATAGTTAAGGTAGAACCAATTCAACGACTGCTTTATGATACGCTCAATTTCACGTTCCGGTACAGAGTACGGCAAAGCACCACTCCCAGTAATTTCGTCATTGACCATCTGTATGAGTTCTGCTCTCGTCATCGTGTATTAGTCTAATTCAGGTGCGAATCCAAGGCTATTTGTGCAGTCTTGGTCAAAATACGCCTTTTGTGCGCGTGGATATTCTTGAGTAAATACCACTGAACCATCTTCGATGATTTCTAACATGTAGCCACCCTTTGGAGTAGTACCAACTTTGATTACCCATTCGTTGCCGTTACTTCTTTCATTAGCAATATAGACTTGAACAAAATCAAAACGATCGTCATCATCTTCAGAGGTTCTTTCTTCATCGAACATAAATTCAACACCGCCAAGGTGCAACACCTTTTCTATCTTAAAAGGCAAGTGGCCTTCACTAATGAATCCTTCAAAAGTTTTAATGTGTTTCATTTTCAAGTGCGTATTTTTTAAGAATCTCAGCGTTTCTCTGAATTCTTTTGTTGTTTTTTGCTAGGTTGCGAAGGTTGCGAGGCATACCTTGTTTAATTTTACGAGCTTTTGCCATTTCATAGTGGTTCATTTTAGTTAAGAAATTACTTCTTATCTTTGCTTTTCTTCTCTTCTTCCTTCTTCTTATTCTTTTCGTCCTGTTTTGCGTCTTGAAAAGAGTTTCCTCCAGAATTACCTGTTTCGGTAGGCTGCCCTTCAACTATCATAGTCTCCTTAGAGATGTTGGCTAACTTGCCAATTTCACCGTTACGAATTACACCGCCAATAACTTCACAGTTAATCAACAGCTTTTTATTCTCAATAAAACAATCTTCACAACTGTTACTCATATGTAGTTTAGTCTCTGCAACTTTGGAAGACTTGAATTTGTTACCACGCACAGCATCACAATCAGATACTCGTGAGTTTGTGATTTCGCAATTGTAGAACCAAGAACGAGAAATTACTCCTTCAACTTTGCAATCAATAAATTCTACTTCAGAGATTTTGCAGTTTTCTAGCTTTGTTTCCTTTAGTTGGAAACGTCCCATTTCGGTATCGTAGTTGAACTGACCTTTGCGCATCTTTCCAGTAACAATAAGTTCAAAAAGTTTTTCGCGAATGTTGTTCCACATAGTTTGTAAAACCTGTACATCATCATTCATATCTACAGTAACTTTGATGTCTGGAAACTTCTTTTTAAACTCTTCAACTTTGACAAAACCTTCATACATAGATTTGTCAATGTCCATCATCTTCTTAAACTTCAATTTATCCTGCTCAGTGAAACCGTTAAAGTTTAACACGTCATACAGGTGAAGTATAAAGTAATCTGCTAAGTCTAAGATGGCTTTCTTTTTCTTTTCATAGTCTTTGCCTCCCATGTAACGGTACTCTAGGTAGCCTTTTTCCGCTTTTAGGAAGTTAACACCATAGTACTTCTCATCAGCCGGCAATGTTAGTGTTGAGCGGCTAAATTCTTCTAGTGACGGCATATAGAAAAGAACCCGATTAGGCCTCATTGTTTTGATACTACGAGCATACACAGAATCTTCACGCTTAGGAAACACCTTGTAGATTTTATCCTCGTCAAAAGACAGAATAAACTTAGGTATGTTCATATTTGGTATAGTGTACTTGGTAGCTACTGCGCTATCATCAATACTGATGTTGACGTGAATGGAGCAACGCTCATTGGTATAACCGTTGCTTCCAATCCACTCAAAAACTTTGATTAAAACGTTACGCGCATCGCGGTATTTCATTGGTCCTGTTACCAGCTCACACATCTTTTTTCCTCCAGAGTAATCTGGCTCTAATTTAAAGATATCTGCGGTTGGAGCTACTGGCGAATGGTACAGCGGCTTAGGCTCACCCATTGTGCTAAGAGATAGCGGAACAACAACTCTTCGTTTAAGAACTTTAGCTAACTCTTTGGCTGTTTTGAACACATCCATTGAACTGTAGAATTCGAATTCAAATCCAATTTTTGCTGCCTCAAGTACCTCGGTCTGTGTGTAACTCTTTTTAATCTTCATCGATCAATAATTTTTTATCCTTCTGCAGGTAATGAAAGAAAGACTTTGTCATTTTGTACACGGTCAATAGAAACCATGATTGTGTCACCTACTGACAAACTCTTTTTCTTTGTCTTTATTTCTTTCTGTGAAATTAGTCCACAGATGTCTTTTTGCAATTTAACCAGCGTACCGAAAGGTTGTACTGATACTACTTCACCTCCTTGTATAGTTCCAACATTCTTTGTGCGAAACTCTTCAAGCTCTTGTCGGCGAATTGATGGATCTTCATCTGTAAGTATTAGCTTTTTGTCTGATGTAATCTCTTTTACCCAGAACTTTTCAAAAGCATCACCAGACTTAAATCCACGACTGTTAAAACGCTCTCTGCACTCTTCAGACATTTTGCTTGTGTGAAGTAGCCCAGTAAATATGTCATCAAACTCCACAAACACCCCAAACTTGGTAACTCCGGTAATAGTACCACTAAGTTCTCTTTCCAAATCAAGTTCTTCAATTTTCTGTGGAAGAACCATACTTACGTATTTTTTGTACGAAAATACAAAAGTATCGCTTTCTTTTAGATAGTCTTCTACAACTACTGGAAGTTCTTTACCAATCATCGCGTCAAAATCACGTACAATGTTGGTTGCCGCAAGTGAGCCAGGTAAAAATCCTTTGATTCCCTGAACATTAATGATAAAGCCACCACCGTTCTTCTCGGTAATCTTACCATAGTATGCAGATTTTGGAGCATTGATCTCTTCGAAAAGTTCTCTTTTAATTTTATCAATTTCGCCTCTTGAAATAGAACCCTTTAAGTATGGCTTATTAGACTCAATTGTTACAAAGTACTCTCCATGAATAAAGCTTTGCTTTCCCTCTTCGCTCTGTAAAATATCTAGAAGCTCGTCGGTAGTCCTTCCCATCTTATTAGCAAAAATCTTTTCAGACTTAAAATCCAAGACGCAATCTACAAGACCTTCTAGAACTACATTAACCTCTGAACCTCTTATGCTCATAACGTCAATTATTTTTCTAGTTGCACCCTCTTCAACCTCTTTGTTATTAACCTCTTTACCAAGGAAAATAGCCTCATACATATCTAGCGCATACGGTTCATGCGAATATATTTTCTCGCCGTATTTTTCCAAGATTTGTGGGTTAGGGATGCGTCTTCTTCGCGCTTCATACTTTTCGACGGCTGCCCAATCGAAATTCTCGTCACCTGTTGTTTTTTTAGTTTTTGTCATATTTTTAGTTTTTGTATATATTCATGTGCTATCCAGTCTTAAATACTTGGAGGCGTAAAGTATGGAGTTACGTAATCACTTCCCAGCAGCGCGTACCTTTGCGCTGAGGCCGCCAACTGGTCTAGCCAGACTATAAAAGGTATGTTCTTTGTAGTTATGCCTTCCCATGTAGGTGTAACCTCAAAACTCTTGGTGGGGTTAATTTTTGTTAAAGCAATTCTGGTTGGTGTTGTTGCACAACCAAGTAGCACCACAGGATAAGGAAGGTTCTCGGAAATCTTTAAGACTGCTACTGTTAGCAGTGGGTCAACTATCTGTTTAATTTGCTTGGTTCCTACTTCTATAAAAGGTCCTTTACCTCTTTCAATCTCAGCAAGAATCTTTTTTGGATCCGGAACTGCAAACTTTTCCTTAATAGACTTAAAGTCACTTTTAAGCTTATTGGCGGTATCTATGATAGTTTTTACCTGATCTAGAGCCGGGTATGCAACAGATTCTATTGTTGACTTCAAAAACGCTTTGATATCCTCGCCTTTGATTTGGTCAAGATCCACTCCAAGAATCATTTTTATGATTGCTATTGCCGCAATGATGGCTGCTACAGCTTCAGGCCCAGCCGCCTTTATTGCCTTTTCAAGCCCTCCCATAATCACTCCTAACAATGCAGCAACAAAGGCCTTAAACGCTGTTTTGATGATACTTTTAATGAGCTTTGCAGGTATCACAATTTGCGTAGGCAATCCTACTTTAGGCAATCTTAACTTAAATGTCTGTAGCCATGCTTTTAACGACTCCTTAAGATTTTTTGCTAAGGACACGTCCAGGTCTGTTGGTATTTTTAAGTCAGGCACTAAGGACAATAGTTTATCGAACGCATTGTTAAAAACTCTTTCTGCGTCAGGTAAAGGTTTTTCCAAGTTAAGAACACCAGATAGTAACTTGGCTATCTCTTTTTCATCAATAGCCTTAATGATACTAGGAGCCTGTTTTATCAAAGCCAATGCAATTGCCACCCACGGCGGAACCGGCGGTAGTGAAACTGAAGTAAAACACGGCTCTGGAAGAGGCGGAATTGCCGCGGCAATTGCAACAAATCCTAAAACTTCGGGTGTAATGAGTTTTGCTACGTCTTCCAAATGCTTTATTAAAAAGTCTTTTACTACCTTTGCTCTTTCTTCTATTTTCTTTTCAAGGTCCTCGGCAGCATCAGCAGAAAACTTTGAATTTTTTATGCGTTCTTCAAGCTTATCTATTTTTTCATTAGTTTTCTGTAGAAGCTCTTTGAACTTTGGTTTTTCTACCGCCGTTTTTGCAACCGTAGTTAGTTTCTTTTTTACATCCAGAGTTTTGACGCCAATGCCTAAGTCTTTTAGTACTATATTCATCACATCAGCTGGTGCAGACATTGCGCTATCTATTAGCCCCATAAAGGTTTCTAGCTGTTCGCCAATAGGCGGCGGTTCAATTGAGCGTTTCTTAGGACTTTTCGGTATTTTGATATCTGATATCTTTAACTCATCAATCTTCTTTTCCGCGGCTTTCATAACAGCCTTTAGCGCCTCATCAATCACTTTTGGATCTGGTGGAAACTGTTCTAGCGCTTTCTTTATTTTTTCTTTTTTCTTCCGGCCCTCATCGTTAAGTATTGCAAAATCTGGGTCCTCGATCACCAAATCATCAAGGCTCTTTTTAATCTTGCCTTTTATACCCTCAATCACGTTTTTGGAATCGTCTGGGTCTGTTGCATCTCCGCGAGTACTTCCAGTTACCAGCTTTCCTGTAGGGAAGCCCAGGTCAATCTTAAATTGTTTGTTTATTTTTAAGTAGTCAAGCAAACTCTTAAACTCATCCGCAGTCACACCTAGTTGGCTGGCCGGTAAATCCGTAGGCCCTTTAGGCGTTAACAGGAACATCGGCTCCATCTTCTCATCAATAAACATAATGAATGGGTTAGGTATGATTCCACCTGCAAGAGCTATCCACATAACAAATAGACCAAATGGTGTAGATATTGTAAGAACATGAACCCAGAGAAATGGCAGAGGTACACTAATCAATGCATCCGGTATTCCTAAAGCTAGCGTAGGTAAAGGCGCAGGACCGGCAGGAAACTGTAGAGCAACTGGGTAGTATCTAAAAAGTCTCTTATTAAGAAATTCCACATCTGGTATAGGCATTAGGCTAACGGTTTGCAATATCTTTGTGTACTCTTTCCAGTAACAATTTTTACTGTAGTTTGGAAACTGTGGATTGCCTGGTGTTGCCCCTACTGGGTCACTGCCCAGCTTTGCCATTGCTTCTTTTTTAATGCTGTCGGATTCTAACAACCCTTCAATTTTTCCATTGACTGATTCGGCATATTTCTTGGCAGCATTGACCATCTCCTTCTTGGACTTCTCTATGCATTCCTCAGCATCTGCAATTTCTTTCTTGATGCTAGCTAGTTTTTCTGTTAAGAGCTTGGCAATCTTTGTTGCGGCTTCAGCAGAACGACTAAAATTTTCTGGCGTGGACCCGTCAAACTGGTTTGCTGTGGCTTCAGCAAAATTTAAGGGCTCGACAAAACCACTAAAGGCTAGGCGTGCCTCAATTTTTGCAGCATCTTCAACTTTCTTTAGATAACTCTTTGCAGTATCTCCTCCAAGAACAGAATTTATCAGAGCCGTGATTTTTTCCTCTGTATAGCTTTCAATATTTTCTAAAAAGTCTGTAGCTACTGGCAAATCAACCTGACAATCCGCTACGGATGTGGGAACATCTTGTGAAACCTTGTTGTTTAAACCATTAACAAATTCCACCTTTTTTACTGCGCTAATAGCTTTTCCCTTAGAATCATACACTGGTTTAGGCGCCGTGTATCCTTGTTCTTTGTATGTAAACAATAAATCAACGCGATTCGGGTCATAGTATTTTTTCCAAACACCAGTTTCCAATACTCCAGTTCGAGGCTCCTCTGGAGTGTCTGGCGAAAAGTCGAAAGGCGAAGGCTTAAAGTAATTACCAAGTATTGATGTAAGAGGCCCAACAGAATTTTTAATTGCAACAAGTTCAGACATAATACTAGGCGCCGCAAAAAGTTCGAAAGTGCCGTTAGCTGCAAATCCTACCTGGTTAGACACTGGGTTGTTCTTTGATTGCAGTCCTCCGCGTAGGTTCTCTATGGCTCCCTCGGCTGTGTTATCGAGTATACCTGTCAAGTCATCAATGTTTTCGTCTGCAGCTTGCACAATTCCTTCCACTGTGTAGTTGTACTTTGCTTGTAGGCTGGAGATCTCTAACTGAAAACTTGAGCTTTCTTCAAGCGCCGTCTTTTTTTCCTGTACCAGTGCGGCATAATTAGGAGAGATTGAAGACGTTTTTGACAACTGAATATCAATACTTGCAATTTTAGAACTTATTCCATCTATACGTGATTGTAGCAAATCTCTTTGCTGTATGATCTCTTTAAATGAGTTAATGTATTGTGAGTAAGCACTAGAACGGGTAGATAGGTACAACAGTGGAATCCTATGCAAAATTTCCACTTGCCTAAAAAAGTCATAACGTACCTTTGCAGCTTGTTTCTTTTTACTGCACGCATCCATCTTTTTTGCGCTCTC
>Ga0075473_10000831_pt1 | contig 12973 bp, 15 predicted proteins | sample DEB19_08_DNA_FD_76340 | JGI IMG/M metagenome (GOLD analysis project Ga0075473, IMG submission 76340) | Aqueous microbial communities from the Delaware River and Bay under freshwater to marine salinity gradient to study organic matter... | ecosystem: Environmental > Aquatic > Marine > Coastal ... | reverse complement strand
CTCTTGGTACATAGCTTGTTGTGCTATGGGGTCATTCTCAAGGTGGGCATTAAGTAATTCTGTGGGGGAAATTCTACCACCCGTAGAATCAAATATATCTGCTACACGGTCAGAAATATAGCCACCACCCAATGCACCAGCCACAGTAGAAGCGGCTTGAACATAAGGATTACCACTCATTCCACCTAGAGCGTATCCAGCATAACCACCACCTAAATTCCCTGCTGTATTGGCTAAAGTTCTTCCCTGTCCTTCGCCATCTCCAGCCGTTACATCATTTGCCAAATAAGTTAGTCCGGCAGTTCCCGCGCCCATCAGTCCTAATGCTGCTAATTCAACTGCTGTAGCCATAATCTTTTCCTGTAAATAATTTAAATAGGGAGATTGGTTACTCCCCTAAAGCTTACATTTGAATTAAAACTTTACCATTCCACATACCTTGACGCTCCATTGCATCAGCTACCTTCCAACGCTCTGAAGGGTGGACTTGAGATAAGTCTGGTACTCCAGGTTGAGGGTCACTAAGAACTGCTGGGAAGTCAGGTCTAACTAATGGGGCTGCATTAGGACGTTCGGGTAAAGGCTCAACATAGGTAAAGAAGTCAACTGTATAAGCAGCCAACTTATCTGGGTCTGTCATGAGATTTTCCATTGCTTGATAGCGTTGGATATGTGGGGCTAACGCCTGAATAGTTTCGTAGGAACGGACGTTATAAGCCATTGACTCTTGATAGGCTTGATTTAATGCCTCCATCTGGTCTTCTAGCTGACAGGCATATTCATTCAAGATTTCTGCTGCACGTGGACCAAATTGCTGAATAAGTTCTTCAGTTGAGCTATTAGACTGATTCTTTCTACCAGGGAAATTATCAGTTTTTTGGTTTGGGCTTACGCTTGGTGAAAGCTTTTGAGAATGTTGGGAATAGTTGTTGCCATATACTGCCGGGTTGGCTTGCTGATACTGCGAGGTCTGGGGGGATTGACGCGCCTCCGTAACTTGGTTGATTACTGAGTAAGGATTGTTGGGGTTGTGAGTTCCGGGTAACGTCCGAGATTGTTGCTCCTGCTGAGGGAATGCCAATGGCATACTCAGGCGGGATATCAGGTTGTTGATTAAATTGTCCTTCCATGAGTCCGGGTTGTTGGCTCTGTTGATTGACTCCGTAGAGGGGTAGGACTCCTGCGGCTTGGAGGGGGGTTGGGTAGGTTGGGACTGCTGGGGAAATTGAACTACTTGACCTGGACTTTCTTGTGGGCTGTATTCCGGCATTATTGCCGCTGACCCTTGAGTTGGGAAGTTGAGAGTTGTATTCGTCATAACTTGAATATCCTGTTAAATAATTAGGGATGTCTCCAGGCTGTACCGGAGTTAATTCTGGACTGTAATCTAGTTCTTGGTAAAGAGTCTGTATTGACCTATTAATTAGTGGAATAAGAGGAATTTCAAGAGCCAAAGGAGCAGAGTTGTCACTATTAGGTAATTGCCCCATTTGTCCATATAACTGAAGCATTTGCCCTGTAGAAGAGGCAACTGCACTCATGTATCTGAATGGGTAGCCACCAGATAGCATTGCTTCTAATTCCTTCTCAGTTTTATTAGGGAATACAGTTCTTAAAGCTTCAAGACTTCTTACTCCTAGTTCCTGATAGTTCCTAGCTGCAATAGTAGCCCTTTGAATGTCATTTGCGTCAGGTTCAAACACTTCTCCTTTATGCCGCCATTTAATTTCTCTACTTCCAATAGGCTGTAGTTGTCCTTTTACTCTTCCTACTGGAGAGAGCCCAAATACGTTAGCAGGGATTTTATTCTTATCAAGAAGTCCTGCAATAAATTCATTTGTTATTGTGGAAATGTCAGGTTGTCCGGTTTCCTTATCAAACTTATTTAGGGCTGCTGCAAGGGATAACCTAAACAAATCTTCTTCCGCCGCAATTGCCATCTCAAATAATTTGCAGATTCCATAGGTGTAAATAGCTTCACACTTCTTAGCTGCTGTGGCATTAACTCTTCCGTAAACAGATTTGTTAGCATAGGCTGTCGCATTAGAACTTATTCCTCTTTCATCTATTCCACCTAACGCATAATGAATAGCCTCTCTATTGTCTTGTACATGGCGAACATGGTCAGGACTAATAGGGTCAGGTGCTATGTAGCCAAACCTTTCGTCACCTTGAACATTCCCAATCACCTTTTTAACCTTGCCTTGTCCGCCGGAAACAGAGCTTCTGTACCCAGTAGGGTCTTGATTGACTGAAGATGATGTAGTAGAACCATAAAAACCAGAGGCACTAGACATTGTTCTAGACCTACGAGTATCTTCATAGCCCAAAGCTTCTATTACTTCTTTAATAGACCTTGTGGTAACTAAAGAGGGATTTCCAAAGAAGTCTAGGTTGTCATCTATCCCTGCTACTTGTTTATCATGTCTCTCTATTTGAGAAGCCAATTGAACAAACTCACCTACCCCTGGTTCTCCTGGTTTAGATGGGTTATTTTTAGCAACTACGCAAGGTATAAAGCCTAATGTATTTTTAGTGGTTTTAACATTAGTTGAGAAAAGACTTTGAGAGTCTTGTTCAAAGTTAGGAGGAGAATCGGAATAAGTTTGTGTGATTGTCTCTGAGGTAATTGTCAGCTTAATCCACTTAGTCTGATTTTGATAATTCCCTCTCTCTTTATAGGAATAGCGAATTACAACTTCATTCAACTCACCGTCAAGATTGTAGTAATCCCTAAATTCATCTCTGTCAAAGAAATAGAATTTATAGCTACCCTCCTTAGTTGGTCTAAGGTAGAAAAGGACTTGTCCTTTACCTAAATGCCTTCTCCAGATTTCATCAAGATAGATACCAACTTTATTCTGTTTCCAGATGTTATCAAGGAATTTCTTTCTACTATCAAAGTCATCATCCTGGTCGGGAAAAACCTCAATGCCTTGCCTAACTCCAAACATTATCATTTGCGCTAAGTGGTTATGGACAATGAGAGTAGAACCACCAACATTCTGATTATATTTTCTGGCATATACAGCCTCTAATATTTGGTCAATTGTTGCCATAACTTAGTAAGAGGTAAACCTCAAGAATCTCTATGTGTTTTATTTATCTTTACTATGAAGACAGCTTACAATTTCCTTTACTTGTTCTGTAATTGCAGTCATTTTATATTCAATCATTTTCCTGTCTCCTGCTACTTCTTCAATGTGAAGCTCTAGTTTTCTGTTTACAGATTCAATTGAATCTTCTATCTTTGATTCCATTCTAGCAATTTGGTAGATAAACCCAATTACTGAAACAATAATGCCTATCGTTTCCATATTCAACTCAATGCCTTTTATTTCCATCTGTTTCCTTTAGCCTCTATTTAAACTTCTACGTGGGTCATCACCCCATAAATTATCTTCTTCATTCATAGCTGCGCTGTCGCTATAAGCTCTTCTAGAGTTATTAATTAATTGCTGTGGTGGGGTAACAATTTCATTGGGTTCTCCATTACCGCCCCAATTACCATAACTATCATTAGCTCTAATCTTAGGATTATCTTGTCCATCACCATAGCTGTATTGAGAAACTACAGGCTGGGAAACCCTCATAGCTTCACGCTGTTGACCCTGCTGTTGGGCATATTGGCTACGCATTTGTTCCTCATAATCCAACTGTAGCTTTTCTGCTTTATTTAAATGTGTTTGCAAAATTGTATTGCTTTGAGCAGTCTGTTTCCCAAACTTAAATACAGGTTTTTCTTGTTTAACTTCTGTACTGCCAACTAAAGCTTTGTAGGCTTCGCAGTTAATTTTAAATAGTTCAGAATAAGTAAATGCTAATTCTAGATTACCTTCTTCTAAATAATGCTCTATTGCTAATTGTAATTGGGTAATTATATCTTCCTGTTTTTGGATTATTGAGTTCATAAAAGTTTTACCTTGCTGTTTTGCTAAAACTAGTCTTCCTAACACAAAGGCTAACGCCTTATAAGCTGTGACGATGTTTAGTTTGGTTTTGGTAAATGTCTACTTTAATCTTGGATAAAACTTTAAGTTTGCTTTCTGAAGTTATTTCTAGGCTTCAACTAGAAGCAGAAGAGAATGACTATTGGGAGTCTGAATATGAAAACTCAGTTGAAGACCATTATTCCAGATATGGTTTTTAGGAAGTATAATAGTAAGACACTTTAACTACTTCACTTATGCCTACTCTATGCGCGTTAGAGTAGGCATTTTTTTGGACACGTGTATCATTTTCTATATATAGCTACGCCGGAGCAGCAAGCTGCAAATATTTGAGGGGAGTTAGTCAAAAAGCAGAGAGTCGGATGGAGCTTCAGACATCACTACATATTCTATATATATTTGAGGGGGCAAACCCAATCTATATATATTAATTTATCGAAAAGAAAAAAGGGGGTGATGCCCTCAATTTTAAACCAATGAATTTTTTTATGGTCGCTACGCTCCCAACCAAGTAGTGTAGTTCATTTGGTTTATAAGTTTATGCAATCTTTTCTTTCACAACTTAATGCACAACAATTAAATACAATCCTTTGCATGGTTGATTTAGATTGTCTTGATTCATTCCCTTCAATCGAAGAAATAGTTAGTGCAATAGAAATGTTTAATTACTCAGAGCAAGACATCCTTGACAGACTCAATTCAACCAGTGAGTTCATCTTTGAAGACGATTTTGCCTATTAGTTTTTATCGGGGCTACGCCCCCTTTAGTTTGTTGTAAACCAATTCACTTTAAATGGAGTTTATCATGTCTTTATTACAATCATTGACATCTTTCCAACAGTCCCAATTGCTTAATTTAATGATGCAATCTTTAACTCGCGCTCAAATTGCATCATTAACTCAACAGCCTACTATTGAATCTTTGCCTCAGTACTTTACCGAACAAGAATTACAGTACGGCATTGATGTTCTAACCGCAGCTTCTTCATACCAATTTGGCAATGAAACAGTTGATGACTATGAGTGGTAAATAATCTAGGGGGCTATATGCCCTCTTTTTTTTATGTTTGCTACGCGCTTTCTTCTCATCCTTTCGGGTTGTGTCCACCACCCACCCCACCACCAATTTTCACATAGCTTTAAATATATCTCAATTAATATCTTAGTTCATTGGTTTAATCCATTGACTTCTAATTTGCTTTGAACGCTATCATTAAACTTTATTTTTAATGACAATTAAGTTGCCATCCTTGATTAACAACTTAATCAGTGTTGCGACTCATTAGCTTAGTCCACCCTGGACTACATTGACTTGAGTTGAGATGGAATACATTGAACTAACTCAGGCTTAGTCCAACCAAGTGTTTTTATGGGGGCTACGCCCCTTTCTATTTCTTGTAAACCAATTTAGTTAATCTATTATGTACTGTCAATTAACACAAGATTTAATCAACCAAGAATCCTCCGTTGACCTCGCAATGACTGAGTGGAAATTGAAGTTTGATAATGCAGAGGTTGAACTTCAATCTCAGTTAATTTCATCCTGTTCATATCTTAGTCAATTCTATTTTTCTACAGCTCATTTATATAATGACTTGTTCATCCACTCTGTAGATACCAGAGTTGGATTCTAGTTAATTAGGGGGTGGTTTGATCCACTCCCTTTTTTTATGGTCGCTACGCTCCTTATGTGGGGTGTAGTTAACCAAGTCAGTATCATGCCTACAGACCCACGATTTGAGATATCCTATCTTCCCAAACAAACAGGGAGCATCCCATGTTACATGATTTCAGTTCCCAGTTTCTTGGGGGATAAGCTTTGTGTTTATTTAAGACACCATAACTGCAAATTTCAGCAACGGTGGTCTATAAACCGGTATAGAAGGTGTGAGTTTTTTGTGGAGTCCATTCCACAAGATATAGTCCAAGTGTTGGTAGAAAGGACTCTTGCCAATGGAGGTAAGGTCAATATTCCATAAGTAGTACAGGGGCGATTGCCCCAGAAGTGGTGATGGAGCGTAGTTGGCTTTTATGGTCGCTACGCTCCCTGTTAAAATTGTAGTAATTAGCAAATAAACAGATTTGGTTCACATGGAATTTACAACAGTTTTAATCGCAGTCTTAATCGTTGGTTTAGCGGCAGCTATGACCGCAGACATTATTTTGGATTTTCAAACAATCTGGAATAGCTTAGATTTAGATGAACGTGGTTCTGGAAGGATTGAGTCGGGCTTGACCAAAGCTGACCTGTCTTGGATTCAAATGGTAGAGGATGAGCCTTTACCTGAAGTAGACGTAATTCAACTAGCCAAATCAAGAATCAAGTCTAAGCCAGTTCAGGCTGGGGCTAAAGTTAGAGCATTGCTAGACAACCTTGGTAAGCAGTTGGTTGACTACTCCAATATGACAATCAGACAATTAAAAGCAATTGCCAAAGAGCGGAGGTTGCCAAAGTATGGCTCTATGAGAAAGGTAGACTTGATTGCAGCGTTGCAGTCAAGTTAATTCATTGGGGGTTAATCCACTAGCGAAGTCTGTGGATAAATATTCCCCCTTTTCTCATTCGCATGGACAAGGCTAACGCCTGAGTAATGGTGATGTTAGTCTTGTCTAATGTTGGTTTTTATTGGGGCTACGCCCCTTTAGTTGTGTTGTAGTTAACGTAGTATTGAGGTTTCGTTATGAAAGTATATCAAGTCATGAATCATAATGAATGGTGCTGCCCAGGTATGTTGGTTTATGTCGATAGCGACAACAACATAGTTGCCACTCAGTGCAATCCAGAAAATACCATGACCTATAATTCAAAAGAAGAAAATGAGGATTGGGGACTATTCAACCCCGATGACTACAAGGAGGTAAAAGAAGTAGGGGTGTAATTTCTTTGGGGTGGCTTAGGCTGCCCTTTTTTTATGGTCGCTACGCTCCTATTAGTTTTGGTGTAGTTTAAGTTAGTTAATGAGGTTCACAATGATTAATAAATACACAAACACTGAAGCTACAAAATTTTTAGGATATGAGCCGCAATACGGATACCACACAACTATCTACGAAAATAAAGATTTTAGAAATTCTAGATTTTCGTTGGAGATAAAAGAATACAAGAACGAAGTATTGCTGGAGGTTAAATTCAGTGGACAGACTCCAAATGGTTCTGCTGGGCCACATGGATTTAGTTTATCTGTACCAAAAACAGGTGACTGGAAAAACGATATAGAGAAAATATCTACCCAAGCCCTAAACCTTGATTTTTCTAAATTCCCTAACCCTACCCAATACAATAGAAGCGTTTCTATATCGGGTGGAGAAAACAATGTTCGCACATGGGTAGCAGATTGTGGAGATGCTCAAACATTTGCAGAAAAATGTTTTCAATTGAACACTAAATAGTTCCTTTGGGGTGGCTTAGTCCATCCCTTTGCCGTTATCCAGACTTCTGGTAATTTCTTAGGAGGGCTTCGGCTCTCCTTTTCTTTTATTACCTTCGGGTAAACATGACAATACCTCCATCCTTTATAAACCAAGTAAGTTTCCTTATTCTCTAAACCAACTAAGGTTAGAGATGACTTGGTTAAAAGACAGAGCTTCTTTTAACAACGGGGTTATTTAGTTGTGAGGTCAGGTGGAATTTACATCACAGGTGTTCAGGGCGTTAGCCCAGTCAACTAAACCAACTTGCAATCACAACTTTAGAGTTGCCAACTCCATCTTTACTTATGTTGAAGGTCTTTCAACCAAGTCTGGTTTTACCCAGTAAGGCAGATGTTAAGCCCAGTGTCCTCACGATTGCTTAAAGGACTGTGTTTCCCTATTCTCTAACTCTATCCGGCAGCGTTTATCATAACGCTTCGCTTTTGCGATTTCGTCTGCTAACCAAGCTCAGTTCCTCACTGGCTCTACACTTCAGGAACTCAAGATTCCTACATCGCGGTGGTTTGCGTCTACTCACTCGTAGTTAGTTAGGTCAAGGTGAATACACCATAGCACACTCAGTTGATAACTGACAAGTACCCTAAAAGTCTTTTTATGGTCGCTACGCTCCCTATATATAGTTGTAGTTAATTTAAGGTATTGGTTATGTCGACATTAACATTCAATCTTTCTGACTTGCATCTTTATGGAAAGGTAAAGTTACAAGACTTCGCGGAAACTCTCAATGTCGAGGGTTACGAGGACATGAACATGGAAATGCTCCGAGAAGCAATAGAGGAGGAGTGTGAGCGATTTGCCAAGGAAGCCGATGAGGCAGAGGCAAGATTCAAAGAATTAAGGGAAATTTTTGGTTAATTATCTGGAGGGCATTGTCCCTCCTTTTTTTATGGTCGCTACGCTCTATATATAGTTGTAATTTCAAGGTATTTTATGTTTGACATTGAATCTTTACGAATTGGAGTAAAACGCCCGGTGCATCCAATGCACAAAACATTTACCCAAAAATCGTTTATCTGCATGAACGACTCCAATCCACGCCATTGTTGGGTTCTAGACAAACCTAACAACGTCTGGTTGCTGGAAGAATTCTTCTGGCAAGGCTGGGTTTAATTATCTGGAGGGCTTAGTCCCTCCCTTTTTTTGTTGGCTTCGCGCTATCCTCTCAAACCAAGACAGCATAAGGCTTTTAACTATTTGATACACTTAGTTTTCTAGATAACGTTCTTCTAGTAGAAATTACAATAGAGTAATTGAGGGCAATTAACTTTATCAAGGTAATAACCTAGCAAATCACGGAGAAGACGGGTTAAGTCAGGGCTAAGAGGTTTGGTTTAAAGTAAAGCAAACCAGTTTCAGTCCAGGTAAACTTAGTTGATTTGCTTTAGAATGAGTCTTACGTAGTTAAAGTGGCTGGAATCCTGATTGCTTGGTTAAACTACCAACCAAAAATCTCTTTTTCAATTCTCTTTCTAACCTCTGAAACCGTTTCTGTTTCCCAAGGTCTGAACCAAACTCGTCTTTGTTCAACAATTATTGCTGGAAGGTCAAACCATTCCTATCTGAGTCAAATAACAAATGAAGAAAAGCTTCATCTTTAATGGTATTTCTGGACTCAAAAGAGTCTACAAGAAAGACAGGGTAAGGACTCTTGCTTCTAATTGCGCCAAGTCTTTCCCTGACTCTTAGCCCTGTATATCCAATTTTGTAAAGCCCATTACCTCTAACAAGATAAATTGAACCAAACTTACAACAAAGTAATTCTTTTCTTGTTATATTCATATTGTGACCTCTAGTTCAGGTTACTTCCCCTAAAGACTCGGTGTTGACAGCACCATCTTGTGAGGGGATTTTTTATTGACTATTTAATTATACCATAAACCACAGGACATAAACACTTAAAAGAGTTAATCCGTATATGCTCAAACGTACAGACTCCGACGATACTCTGTCATTTATGACAATTGGCGCAATAATCAGGCTTTAGTTATAAGTAGTACGGCTATTACTCAACAGTATAAATACATTGACCACTGATAAGTATTGTACAATCGTACAGACTCACAGTGAACTCAGTCATTCCACATACCTTCTCAGTAATCCGTACAGAGATATACTTATTCCACATTATTTCCTAACAATTAAAACAAACCAAAACCCTTTAACAGTAATACTTTCAACCAATATAAAATACAATTTAAACCTCTATTAAATTAAACCAAATCTCTTTTTACATAATGTTCTCAATGCTACCATCAAGCAAATAAACGCTGCTCTATATTATATATATTATTTAATATATTATATTATCTAAATTACGCACTACATCTAAGAAGACTACTTTGTTTAACAAGTGTCCTATTTACAACACACCTTCCGAATATGGAACTCGCTGCGCTCGGTTGCGTGCAATGGGGAAAACCCCCTTACAAGAGGTAAGAAGGAAGGACAAGCCTAAACCAAATCTTTTCCCATCAAACTAATTCTTTCCCCACCAATTGCCTCTCCTTTCAATTCTAAGGGGGGTTGAATACACTCCTAGGGTATTTGGGTGTTTCCCCTACTTACAAAGCCCTTCCTGGGGAAAATAACTTATAACCTATTCCTTGAGTTGTTAAAAGAGCAGGGCTAACGCCTTATAAGCTGTGAGAGTTAAATAAGACTTAAATAAATCTATGCCTAAAGAAATATCCTATGGTGAATGTGCAGCCTTCAAAGCTGAAAGGGATGCACTTGAGAATAACCGCTTTCATGCTGTACAAGAAATGGTGGGGGTAAAGAAATGGTGGTGTGTTATGTGGAAAAAGCACGATGAGTTAACAGAAATTCAAGGTGCAATCACCAAAGTTAAAGCAGAGAAACTGGCATCAGCTTTGAACTCTGCTTTAACAAATAAGATTTTTATGAGTCGCTACGCTCCTATTAATTAGTTGTAGTTTAAGTGGTGATTGATTATGCACCTCAAGCAATATTTAACAATTGAACAACAGCAATACTTATTAACCCTTTGTAGAGAAGTTTATTTAGCTTCTCCTATGTGGACTCCCACCACAAAAAGAGGAAACAAGTATAGCTATCAAAATACCTCATGCGGTAAGTATGGGTGGATTTCAGACCAGAAGGGGTATTATTACTCCCAGATCAATCCAGTGAGTAATAAACCTTTCCCTGAGATTCCATCTTTTATAAATAACTTAGCAATTAATGTAGCTAAGTTAGTTGGTTTTGAGAATTATGTCCCTGAAACCTGCTTGATTAACTATTATCAAAAAGCAGGTAAATTGGGATTACATCAAGACAATTCGGAAAAGAATTTAACTGCTCCTATTATCTCAATTTCACTGGGAGATGATGCAGTTTTCTTGCTGGGGACTAAGAAATATTCCGATAGTCCCCAAGAAATTCTGCTTCAAAGTGGAGACATTTTTATCCTTCATGGTGATACCAGAATGGCTTATCACGGTATCAAAAGAATCATTCCAACTTCAGACCTCCTGAAAAATGGAGGTAGATTAAACTTGACCATCAGGCAAGTTTACTAACTAATAATTTATCCATTAGCTTAGGCTAGTGGATAAAGCTTTAGCGTGGGCGTAGCTACTTTTTATGGTCGCTACGCTCCCTAATTGTAGCTGTAGTTTAGTTTTGTTTTGTTTGTTATGAAAGTAGTAATTTCTGGCAGTCGTTCTATTAGCCTATTGCCAAAACAAGCTATTGAAAGTATTGATAAAATAATTGAACAAGGCTTTGAAATCTTGATTGGTGATGCACCAGGAATTGACCTCTTAGTTCAGCAATATCTGAAGTCCAAAGATTATAAAGCGGTAACTGTTTTTCATGCTTATCAAAAGCCAAGAAATAATGCTGGCTTTTGTACAGTTAAAGTTGATGGCAGTTATACTGACAGAGATAAGTTTATGTGTTCTCAAGCTGACTTTGGTTTAGCTATTTGGGACGGATTTAGCAAAGGGACTGCTGAAAATATCAAGCGTGTTCCCAAAACAAAAGTGATTCAAACTTTCAAGGTTGGCAACATCAAAGTTGTCAATAAGAAAACACTTTCTCCTGAGCTTGGTTATACCGATATTTACATTGGTAGACCTAGTGTTTTAGGGAATCCATACCCTATGAGTGGTGAACATAGCAGAAAAACTGTTTGTGAGCTTTACCATAAATGGTTATGGAAACAGATGCAAATTGCATGGCGTAACAATGATGGACAAAGCTCAGTTTGGAATGAGTTAAAACGGATTGCTTTGTTGGTAAAGTCAGGTGTCAATGTCAGATTAATCTGTTTCTGTAAACCCTTAGACTGTCACGGAGATAGTGTAATGAAAGCCATTAATTGGCTTATTTCAGAAGGCAAGGTTTAATTGGTTGGCGTTAGCAAGTACAAGGCTAACGCCTAAATAGTGGTGATTTAGTAATACCTTGAGTGTGTTAGAAGTTTAGTATTTAATTTTTACCCATTGGTTTAATCCAGTGGGTGTTTTTTATGGTCGCTACGCTCCCTTTTTTGTTTGTAGTTTAATTAATTTAGTCGAGGTCTATTATGGCAACTTTGATTCGTCCAGTTCACCCCACACTTCACAAAAATGCAAATGGTTCAAAGTTTGAATGTCTGCAAACGGAAGACAACAGCTTTTGGCTTCTGCAATATCAAGTTTATGTTCTAATCTCAATCACAGAAGAGGATATGCAGGACTACGGTGCATTTGAAGAATGGTGGGGGGAATTAAATTGTGTGAGCAGTGAGTATTACTCTCATCACATATCATCTTACGATGTAAGTTCATTTCTTTCGGCTTGCCATAGTTTACCTTCAGGGTATCAGCTTAATTCTTGGCAGCAAAGAGTTTATAAACTCTGGCTGCAAGATAAAGCAAAACAAAAAGCGCAAGATAAAGACTTTGCTGATGTAGCAAAGATGATTAACTATATGAGTTTTGACTTTTCTGACCCTGAAGCGATTCAGGTTTATTAATCGCATCTATAAATTGACCAGTGTAAAAGCTGGTCTTTTTTTATGGTCGCTACGCGACTTTTATTAGTTGTAGTTGTAGTTTAAGTGGACGCACTTTGGGTAATTCTAGATAGCCCCTACAACGACCGTGTTCAGTTCAATTTATTAGCAAAATAATCGGAGTCTGTTATGTCCATTCGCCCTGAAATCACAGTTACTTGCCTGAAAGAATCTCGCCAGTATCAAGGGGCTAAATGCCCTATTGGTACATTTATTGTCCGTCTATACTGGAAAGATTACAGCCAGTATGTTAGAAACGAACGAAAACTTGACGGTGTTTATTTGTTAAAGGATTCCAAAAATATTTACCACAGAACTTGTGAATTTGCCGTTACATCTTTACAGTCTTTAGAATACCTTTTGTCCAATTGCGATAAAGCTGGTGGTATCAAAGGCAAATGGTTTCGAAGACAAACAGAGTACGCTGTAATGAAGTTCCGTGGCTTTGCTCAGACTGCATACGAATTTGTCAAGCCCATTAAAGTTGCAGTAACTCAAGTCAAGCAATCTGTTTCTAATGCAGTTCAATCTGCCAAAGATGCGGTCAAAAAGTACCGTCGCGTACCCCAAT
>Ga0075473_10000826_pt1 | contig 13010 bp, 23 predicted proteins | sample DEB19_08_DNA_FD_76340 | JGI IMG/M metagenome (GOLD analysis project Ga0075473, IMG submission 76340) | Aqueous microbial communities from the Delaware River and Bay under freshwater to marine salinity gradient to study organic matter... | ecosystem: Environmental > Aquatic > Marine > Coastal ... | reverse complement strand
CAGGGTGGCGAGCTACAGGTATTTCAGGGTGCCAGAAAAACACTGGAATCAGTTCAGATTATTTTCACTGAAGTAGGCCTGCAAGAATATTATGATGGCCAGAGCCTAAAGCCTGACATTGATAAATTCCTGGCTGACCTGGGCTTTGTTGAAATTACCGAAGCCTTTGAGCTCAATGGCTTTGCGTATGAAGGAAATACTGTATATGTAAGGAGATAACATGAATTATATAGCACACCGTGGCCTGTATCGAGGTCCTGACAAAACTCTGGAAAATCGACCTAGCCAGATTGACGACGCCCTGGCCTGCGGGTTTGATGCCGAGGTAGATGTTAGAATGGTTGACGGCCAGCTCTGGCTGGGCCATGATGAACCACAGTACATAGTTGATAGCTTCTGGATCAATAATCGAGCCAGCCATCTTTGGTTCCATTGCAAGGATCATGAAAGTCTGGAATGGTTTGCCACCAGACCCAACTTCAATTTCTTCTTTCACAACATCGATGACTATGTGGTAACCAGCCAGGGCTGGATCTGGGCATACCCTGGAAACCAACTTGGATTACGTTCAATCTGCGTCATGCCTGAAAGCGTTAGTCCAGGCTATATAATCAATGTAACTAAGAATATTCGTGCAGGCAAACCCATAGGCGGCATCTGCAGCGACTTTGTTGAGAGGTTCAGAGAAGATGCCAAGTCAGACAATTATACTGCGTGGTAGCCTTAGTTTTCCCAAAAGACCTGGCGCCTATACACAGAATGTAATTGACAGTATTCGAAGCTGGTTCAAAGGTGAGCTAATACTAAGCACCTGGCAGGATCAGCTTACCGAAGCTCGTGGTCTAGTAGGACTGGATCGTATTGTACTCAGTCCTGATCCAGGAGACGGTCCACTCCAGCAAATGCAACGTCAGCTCAATAGTTACTGGGCTGGCGTCAACGCCAGTACCTCAGATCAGTTGTTGGTGACCAGAACAGATATTGCACATTTCCGTGATCTTTTTGAATTCATAGAAACCCCCGAGCACAGTAAACCCAGCCATCACGGTCTGGGAATATTTCGTAATAAACTTGTTGTCGGCAACATCATGACAATCAATCCTGATAGTTCTGAGCGTCAGAGAACATTCAGAGTCTGTGATTGGTTTCAGTGTGGTTGGCGCGAAGATATTCAAAAGTGGTGCTTCATTACTGAAGAGCTGGCACAGATTCCCAAGGCTGAACTAGACCGAGTCTGGTCCTATGAAGGAATCTGCACTGAGAAGCTCTGGCAAGTCTTAGTACTAAAGAAGCACTGCAAGCAATTACAGCATCTAAACTGGGCTGACACCAGTGCCTATGATCATCTGGCCTGGGCGGCCATGGTAGACAATTTTCGTGTATTGGATCAGATACAGACCTGCCGAAGCCTAAACCTAAACTGGGCATTTCAACCTCAGCGTCTGAACTGTTATGTGACTGAAACTCAATGGAAGAAACAACAAGAAAACCTATGCAAGTAGCTCTATTACTAACTGGATTTTATCGAAGCTTCGACAAGACGCGTGACAACCTTCTGGGCATTGCCAAAGATCTCAAAGCCGACGTTTTCGTGGCTACCTGGGACAAGGATGAATGGAATACAGACAAGGGCAAATACAACAGAGCCATAAGCATGGATATGCTGGGTCGCCCTCAGACCGAAGGCCATGCCACAGGCATCTGGGACATTGAACATTACATGGAAAACCGTGTTCCCTTTGTGCAAAATAATCGGGATCAGGATGTCATGGTTACAGATCCACGAGCACGTGAACATGGACTCTTTTGGGCAAACAGACTACGTGATCAGTGGTATCTGGTCCAGCGTGGTTTTGAGCTCATACATTATAGCACAAGAAAATATGACGCCGTGATTCGTGTTCGCATGGACATAGCATTTGATAGTTTTGTGTTTCGTCCCGAGCTTGTCAAATCTGATCTGATTGTCATACCACAGGATATCGGAGGCTGGGATTATTCAGACCATCTGGCCTATGGCTCTTATGCTACCATGCAAAAGTACTGTACCTTCTTCCAGCACATGCAAAATGTCTATGACATTCACAATACAGACCCAACTCATGCCGTGAACTTTCCAAAATTTTATATGACACAGTATGGAGAGAAACGCACTGTAATCATTGACCAAACCATGCGGTACTCAATTATCAAACCCTGATAATGAAACGAATCAACTGGAAAAAACTTCTACCAGAGTCCGATGCGCTAATTATTCAACTGGGCAGCTATAACGGTGTGGAATGCGAGGAGTATGGACTGAATACAGTTCTAAAAGAACAAAACCATCAGGCTATTCTTGTTGAACCACAGAGCAACGTTTTCGCAGAGTTGGTTCAGAACTATAAACATGCCAGCAGTCGTCTTTGGTTTGAAAACCTGGCCATAGTTCACGACCGTGGCACTGGTAGTGCACGATTATTTCTAAAAGGTCCAGAAAGCAGTCTGGTAAGACATACTGAAAGACCATCCGAAGATGTCTGGCTTGAAGATTTTGCCTATCTAAAAAACAAGTATAGAATAAATCGTGTACATGGTCTATTCATGGACATTGAAGGCCTGGAATACGATGTTATCAAAGATATTCTTACACATACCGATGTTGTCATAGAGTTTATAAGGTTCGAATATATTCTGATAACTAACTATCAGAAGATTGACAAGTTACTTGAAGAAACCGGCTACACAGTTTTCAAGGATTGGACTCATGCTGGAGACAAGGTAGCCATTAGAAACGATATTTTTGATTTTGATCATTCAACGGGAATCGTAACACGTAAGGAATCGCCATGCTGAAAGATTTTCTGTTCTTCAATTATGACTGGGTGCCAAACAGCACCTACTTGTTTCGTAGTTTTCAGGACTCGGGCTATGACTGTGATTTTGTCAACGAACAGAATCTCATGGACTTCAGACCCACACATGATTATAGATGCATTGTAGTCTATTTACATGAGCCCTGGCAACTTCCACGAATCAATGAACTGATTAGTCGTAACTGGCCAAATGCCTTTCTGATCCAGCACGATGATACTGACGAAGAGCAGGTTCAGCAATGGTTATATCGCAGTCCAGATCTGATCATGCAACGTGAGGTTACCAAGAACACGCATAATCCATACAAGTGTCCTCTGTATCCACAACACTTTCCCATAGCCGACATCTCACGACCTGAGTTACAGCAACAGAAAACCATAGACGTCTGTTTCATTGGAACACCCAGTAACCCACGTCGTGAAGCCTTTGTACGTCGTCTAGTCGAACTCAGTCAAGGAAGTCTGAAACATCTAAACTGGGGTCTCATGTATGGCAAAGGCAAGAATCCTGAGCTCAACATAGCTGCCATCAACCAAAGCAAGATTGGTGTAAACTTTCCTGGTAACAGTTATGACAGTTGGCGCATCTGGGAATACGCCAGTGCAGGAGTTGGCATAATCATGCCCAAGTTGCCCTTGCTCAGTGTTACAGAAAAGCATCAGCCATTTCATGAATATACTCAGATTGAAACAGATCTGTCCGACCTGGAACAGCAGATTCGATACATGCTCGAAGATGATCGCTGGAAGGTCTATGGCGATGCGGCTCGTAAAAGCTATCTGGAACATCATACACCAGAAAAATGCTTTGAGCACTATCACGAATGCGTAATCATGCACGCTCCCATACAGCCACGTGTAGCAACACCAAAATCAGCTGAGCCATACTATGCGGCCTGGCGTCGGAGACCCATATGAGCGATCTTCGAAACTTTTACGTCGTCTGTCATAATCTTCATGAGTTTCAGGAATACATTACGGAAAAACGACGTTCAGTACCACTGAGCGTCGGCCTACCACAGTACGTTTTTGTAACAAGCCCACACATGCTTCGTGGACTCAGTGCTGAAAGACTGCAGGGTTGCTATTACGGAAATTGGAAAAGTCGTCCTGATATCGAAGAGATCAAAACAATCATAGCCGTAACCAAAGGACACTGGAACGCTGCAGGTATTTTATGATAAAACTCATAATTTTTGATTTAGATGGAGTGCTAATTGATAGTCGTGATCTCCACTATGAAGCTCTGAATCGTGCTCTGGCTCGTATTGACCAAAATCTTATAATCAGTCGAGACGAACATCTAAGCACCTATGACGGACTGAATACCACCAAGAAGTTACAGATGCTGACTGAGCGCAAAGGCCTGCTTCCCGAGTACTATGACACCGTTTGGAAATTGAAACAGCAATTTACTATTGACGAGTTTAGAAACTTCAAATACAATCAGACACTGATAGAGATATTTCGTTACCTCAAGATCGAAGGCTATAACCTAGCCGTGGCCAGTAATAGCATACGTGAAACCGTAAAGCTAGCTCTGCTAAAGATTGGTGTTCTTGAATATGTCGATTTCTTTGTTAGTAACCAGGATGTAAAACGACCCAAGCCATTTCCCGAAATGTACTGGGCCTGCATGAATGCCCTGGGTTGCACTGCCAAGCAGACACTGATAATCGAAGATAGTCATATTGGTAGACAAGGAGCTCTGGACAGCGGAGGTCATTTGTTACCAGTTGCGGATTGCCTGGATGTGAGTCTGAATAAGATAAAATCGGAGCTTGATAAATTGAACGAAGTTCATCGTGATGCTACTACTCCCTGGATTGACACCACTCTGAATGTTCTGGTTCCCATGGCTGGAGCGGGAAGCAGATTTGCCAATGCAGGTTATACCTTTCCCAAACCCCTGATTGATGTTCGTGGCAAACCCATGATACAGGTTGTTGTGGAAAACCTGAACATACAGGCCAACTACATCTATCTGGTACAGCGTGAGCACTTTGAGAAATATAACCTTCAGCACATGCTGAATCTAATCACGCCAGGGTGCAAGATTGTCTGTGTTGATGGTGTAACCGAAGGAGCTGCCTGTACTACACTATTAGCAGCCGAGTACATAGACAACAATCAAAGACTGTTCATTGTAAACAGTGACCAATTTGTTGAATGGAACAGTAATCAGGTCATGTATGCCTTTGGCAATGACAACATTGACGGCGGCATAGTAACCTTCCTGAACACACATCCTAAATGGAGCTATGTACGTCTGGACGACGCTGGATTCGTTACTGAGGTAGCTGAGAAGAAAGTAATCAGTAACCAGGCCACTGTTGGCATGTACTATTGGAAGTCTGGTGCAGAGTATGTTCGTCATGCTCGACAAATGATAGCCAAGAACATCAGAGTCAATAACGAGTTCTATGTTGCACCAGTATACAATGAACTCATAGGCTCTGGAGGTAAGGTCAGAGTCAAAGAAATACAGTCCATGTGGGGACTGGGAACACCCGAGGATCTAAATTATTTTTTGAAGGAACATCCATAACATGAGTGATGACACATACGCGTTTAGAAATTACAAGTACATGGTAGATGCCGCTCCTTATCAACCAGGCTACGAAGGCGCCGCGGTTGGAAAACAGTCTGCTGAGGATGTAGAGAACATAGAATGGGTACCAACTGGCAAGTCGGAGGTTGTATGGTCCCAAATTTCAGGTATACCCTACAAGTATAACGAACGCAAACTATTGGAAGAAGTGCAGTCCTATGTAGATGCTACCTATGGTGAACACTATGCTCAAGGCAAAATTCAGACAACTGAGTTCATCATTGACATGGGCGACGGTATACCATTCACTCGAGGTAATGTCATAAAATATGCCCAACGATATGGCAAAAAGGGAGGCCGAAATAGAAAAGACCTATTGAAAATTTTACATTATGCCCTTATAATGTTACATGTACATGATTTGGAGACTAAACATGAAGATAAGTAATGACACCCTGCAGGTGCTGAAGAACTTTGCCAGCATCAATACCAACATTGTATTCAGACCTGGTCGGCAGTTGAGCACTATGTCAACGGCCAAGAACATCTTTGCCATTGCAGACATTGCCGAGGATATTCCACGCAATGTAGCGGTCTATGACCTGAACAGTCTGTTAGCCTTGCTGACTTTGGGCGAAGGTTCGGAGATTCAGTTCGGAGAGGAAAGCCTAAACATTGCCGTAGATGGTGGCGGTGAATTCGAATATTTCTATTCCGATGAGCGTCTGGTTACAGCACCACCAGCTGGCAAAAGCATTGAGCTGGATCAGCATTTTCAGTTCAAACTAAGTGCAGCTGATGTTCAGACAATCAGCAAAGCCATTGCAATTACTGCCAGCCCTAACCTGTTCGTGACCTGTGAATCTGGTCAGGTGACCCTGAGCGTTCAGGACAAAAAGAACAGTCGTGCTAATAGCTTCAGAAAGAAACTGGGACAGACTGATGTCGAAGATTTCAATGCCTTTATTGGTGTTGATATTTTCAAAATTATTCCTGATGCCTATACCGTGTCAGTAAGCAAGCGCAAATTCCTGCACTTCAAACATGATAGCAAGCCCATGCAATACTGGCTTGCCTGTGATCCAGATTCGACTTTTGCCTAATGAATTCGCAGCCCAGCAAAGCCGAAGAAAACATTCGCTATGTCGCTAGAATCATCAGCGAGCGCGAATGTGGATCTCAGGACCAATGGGAATATTATGTTCCACGAGCCTGGGAAGTAATTTTATTGGTCGAACAGTTAGGTTTTTTGAACAAGAAACGTTTCTGGGGTGAGTGAAGTAAAATAAATTATGGAGTTATTATGGAAATTCGTGATGACCAGTTTCTCTGGGTTGAAAAATATCGTCCTCGTAGACTTCAGGACTGTATCCTACCCGAGAGTTTACGTGTGCCCTTTGAGCAGCAGTTAGCCAAGGGTGAAATTCAGAACATGCTCCTGTGCGGTTCAGCAGGTACAGGTAAGACAACCATCGCTCGGGCTCTGTGCGAGGAGCTGGGTGCTGACTATATCATAATCAATGGTTCCGAGGAGTCGGGTATTGATGTTCTCAGAACCAAGATCAAGCAATTTGCCAGCACAGTTAGTTTTGGTGGCGGCACCAAGGTTGTGATCCTAGATGAGGCTGACTATCTGAATCCAAACAGTACTCAGCCAGCTTTGCGAGCATTCATCGAAGAGTTCAGTGCTAATTGCAGATTCATCTTTACCTGTAATTTCAAGAACAGAATCATTGCTCCCTTGCATAGTCGTTGTGCTGTGTTTGAGTTTAGGATTGCCAAGGACGAAAAGCCCAAGATTGCATCCAAGTTTTTCAACAGAGTCAAGTTTATTCTACAGAACGAAAACATCGAAGCCGACCTCAAGGTTGTAGCCCGAGTTGTTGAAAAGCATTTTCCTGACTATCGTCGAACACTAAATGAACTTCAGAAATATAGTGTGGCTGGTGTCATTGACAGTGGTATCCTGAACAATCTCAGCGATGCTAATTTTACTGAGCTAGTCAAGTCCTTGCAGGAAAAAGATTGGAAGGCCATGCGTCGCTGGGTTGTAGAGAACTCAGATACCGAGCCCAGCACAATCTTTAGAAAAATCTATGATGGACTTACTGACAGAGTGAGCACAGTACCACAATTGGTCATGCTTTTGGCTGACTATCAGTACAAGAGTGCTTTTGTTGTGGATCAGGAAATCAATCTTGTGGCTTGCCTGACCGAGGTCATGGCAACCATGGAATTCAAATCATGAAATTCTTTGACGATGAAGTAGCAGATCGTCCAGTCTATGTCGAAGAAAAGGTCAAAGAAGTCAAACTAAGTCCCTTTGACTGGAGCCGAGCAATCTGCGAAACCAAAGAGAATCTCATGGTAGATGAATTTGCGGAGAAGCAATACAATGCTTTCATGATAAATCGCAGCCTAAGCATGGGCTCGGATACAGTGATCTATGCCAATGAGATGAATTCGCGTGCTCATCTGGACCGTAAACTACAACATGACTTTCTTATAAATATCATAAGAGCCCGCAAAAGATTCAATAAATGGATCAAGGCCGAGGCTGTGGATGCAGTAGATGTCATCAAAGAATACTATGGTTATAGCACTGATAAAGCTCGCCAAGTTCTACCCCTACTCGCTGAAGCAGACATTGAAACTATGAAAAAAAGACTAAGAAAGGGTGGAATAAATGGCTGAAGACTTTTTCAAGATAGATTTCCCTGGCTACATGCCCTTGGAAATCAGTCTAAACCAGCCCGATGATTTTCTGAAAGTACGTGAAACTCTGACTCGCATTGGTGTGGCTTCAAGAAAAGATAACACATTATACCAGAGCTGCCATATCCTTCACAAGCAAGGACGTTACTTTATAGTGCATTTCAAAGAGCTGTTTGTTTTAGATGGAAAACCTGCTGATCTAACCGACAATGATCTAGAGAGACGTAATACAATTGCCAAGCTGCTGGTGGACTGGGGCCTGGTAAAAGTAGTTGATGCTGAAAGTATCAGACATCAGGCGCCGCTGAATCAGATCAAGGTGATTAGCTATCGTGACAAGAACAACTGGAAACTCGAAACCAAGTACAACATCGGTAAAAAGAAAACCGATCACAATCGAGTAGACTAACGAATTCCCTCGGGATGGGAACTAGCATGCCAGTGAAGGCTAGTAAAATATCCACTGGTGCCAACGCCACATGGGTTGGTAAATCACTAACTCTCGCTGAAAAGGAGAACTACTATGACACACCTAAAGGATGTATTCGGCCAAGACATGTTCAAAAACATGGATAAGTTCCTTGTTGGTTTTGACGACAGTTTTAGCCGCATGACCAAGTTTCACGAAGATCTAACCAAGAACGTTCCAAATTATCCTCCATACAATATCAAGAAAACAGCGGATAACAAGTATGTTATCGAAATGGCTGTAGCTGGCTTTGGTCAGAACGATATTGAAATTACTCTGGAAGATAACAAGCTCATCATCGAAGGCAAGGTAGCCAACGATGAAGATGCTGGTGACTATCTATGGAAAGGTATCGCTGCTCGTCATTTTACACGCACCTTCATGATTCAGGATGCTGTTGAAGTCAAGAACGCTGCATATCTAAATGGCATGCTTCGTATCTTTTTGGATCGTATCATACCTGAACACAAGAAAGTCAAAATTGAGGTGGAAACACCTGACACTAAACAATTCTTGCGTGAAGGCAAATAATGTTGGCTGCAACCTTTGTAATCCTATTAGCTCTGTGTTGTATTGTAGCTCTGGATGAACACCTAAGCTTCGTATCAGAACTAGGTGAAGAATGGGATTTCACTCAACCTTATCGTAAAAAGTAGTAAATAGGGGGCAATTTCGCCCCCTAACTTATATAAATACTGGAGTATATAATGAGTATCCGTATTGTCAAATTGACCTCTGGGGAAGAACTAATCGCTGACGTCACAGACGGCGCCACGACAAGCCTAGTTCTCAAAAAACCCGCAATGATTTCCCTCATGCCTTCACGAACCGATCCAAACCAAATCATGGTTGGTCTGTTACCATATGCACAGTATGCCCGAGACCATACAGTGGTGGTGGATCGAAGCTTCGTTGTCTGGCAAGAGACACCTGTAGACGAACTTTATAACCAATACAACACCATGTTTGGCTCGGGGATTCAATTAGTCTAACTAAGGAGAATTCATGCCTAAAAAAGCACTCGTCTATGGAGCAGGTGGCTTCATAGGTTCACACATGGTAAAATTCCTCAGACGCCAGGGATACTGGGTTCGAGGTGTCGATGTAAAGCGTCCTGATTTCGAGCCAACTGAGGCTCATGATTTTTGGCTTCAGGATCTCCGAGATGGTCGTGTTGTTGCCGAAAGTCTGAAGTGGCCTGGTGTTGAAGCTGGCGGTCCATATCGCGACTTCAATCTGATGTTCGACAAAGAAAGTTTCGACGAAATCTATCAGTTTGCCGCAGACATGGGTGGAGCAGGATACATCTTTACCAAAGAGCACGATGCAGACATCATGCACAACAGTGCTCTGATCAATCTAAATCTGCTGGGAGCCATACAGGAAAGAAACGAACGCAAGAAGCACAACATGACTCGTGTGTTCTATAGTTCCAGTGCCTGCATGTATCCAGCCTATAACCAGGAAGATCCAGACAATCCTAACTGTGCCGAGGACAGTGCCTATCCTGCAGAGCCAGATTCAGAATATGGCTGGGAAAAATTGTTCAGTGAACGCCTATATCTGGCCTTTGAACGCAATCATGGCATACCTGTAAGGATTGCACGCTACCACAATATCTTTGGTCCTCAGGGAACCTGGGATGGTGGTCGTGAAAAGGCACCTGCGGCTATCTGCAGAAAGATTGCTCAAAGCACTGGCGAGATTGAAGTCTGGGGAGATGGAAATCAGACACGTAGTTTCCTATACATCGATGAATGTATCGAAGGTACCTACAGACTCATGCACTCTAACTTCTCAGGTCCTGTGAACATTGGCAGCGATGAAATGGTTAGTATCAATCAGCTAGTAACCTATGTTGCCATGATCTCAGGCAAACCCATACAGAGGCATCATAACCTTGACGCCCCGCAGGGTGTTCGCGGTCGTAACAGTGACAACCGTCTGATCCAGGAAAAACTGGGCTGGGCACCAAGTAGTAAACTATATAATGGACTGGAGCGAACCTATGTCTGGATTCTCGGACAAATCAGAAAGCAGCAAACCTGATCCAACGCAATATATAAAATGGTTAGCAACTGCTCTGCTCATAGGCGGATCAGTTCTAACCAGCGGTAATTGGTTGTATCCTTTGAACGTAGTTCTATTCACTCTGGGCAATTTTGCCTGGATGACAGTCGGGTGGTTTTGGCGTGAATGGAGTCTAATTGTTCTGAACGCAGGAATCACTGTCATTTATCTAATCGGTCTGGCTATAAAATACTGGAGCTAACATGGCCAAACAAACAGGGGTTACTAATAAAAAGACTCACGAGTCAATCAGCAAACGAACAAGCCAGGGTGGCAAAATTCGTAGCAGCAGCCTGAATAAGTCTAAGAAACGCAGTTTCAAGCCCTATCGTGGACAGGGGAGATGATACATGAGCAAAGGCAGCAAGCAGCGGCCCCGTGACATAGATGATCGACAATTTGCAAATAACTGGGATCGTATCTTCAAGAAGCCCGATCCCTGTTATCCCGAACATGAAGTAACTCAGGCCGAAGATGAAGCCTGGACTGATATGCAGAAACGAAACAGAAAAGACAATGAGAATACTTGATTTCTTCATGGCATTGTTAGTCTTATTTGGACTAAGCCTTTTGGTTATTCCAATGTTTGGTATTATTATAGGTGTGATTTTTCATGGATAGTATTTTGATATGGGCAATTGTCCTGATTGGTGTTGCTCTAATTTTTGATTTTACAAATGGGTTTCATGATGCTGCAAACAGCATCGCTACTGTAGTTGCCACAGGTACTCTAACAGCCAAGCAAGCGGTCATCATGGCCGCAGTCTGTAATTTTGGCGTCATGTTTTTCATAACCTTCAAGGTTGCTGCAACCATAGGCAAGGGCATAGTATTACCACAATACATTACCCTGTTCACGGTTTTTGGTTGTCTGGCGGGTGCCATAGTCTGGAATCTCATAACCTGGTTGTTTGGTATGCCAACCAGCTCTAGTCATGCCCTTATTGGTGGCCTGGTAGGAGCTGCCTGGACAGCCAACGGTTGGGATGTAGTCCAGCAAGACAATCTCATAAAGATAGCTACTTTTATTGTAGCGGCTCCAATCATAGGCTTTGCCTTTGGTGCAGGAGTGAACACTGCTATTCGAAATATCTGGCCACAAGGTTCTGAAAGACAGGACTGGTGGTTTAGGAAACTGCAATTACTCAGTGCCGCGGCCTATAGCATGGGTCATGGAGCCAATGATGCACAGAAAACCGCAGGTATCATCTTCCTAATTTTGCTAAGCTCTGGACTGATTGCCCAGGGCGATCCGATTCCCATGTGGGCCATAGTTATCAGTTTTGCGGTCATGGGTCTGGGTACACTGTTTGGTGGTTGGAGGATTGTACAGACACTGGGGTTCAAACTTACCGAGCTCAGTCCCAGACAGGGATTCGCAGCCGAGTCTGGTGGCAGTGTCATGTTATTTACAGCCAGCGCCATGGGTGTACCAGTTAGTACCACGCACATCATTACAGGTGCTATTCTGGGGTCTGGCGCCAGCGAACCCGAACCTCATGTCAAATGGAAAAAGGCCAGGGACATATTGGTAGCCTGGGTTCTGACCATTCCCTGTAGTGCTTTATTGGCCAGTGCCTTTTACTACATGGCCACACATATCTAAACGGTCTTGACAACAACGCCAAGTACTGCTAGAATCACTGTACACTAACCATTCGAGGTAATCATGGAACCAATTTGGCAAGTCCGTTTCAGAGGCGAAGTCCTGTTTCTGGTCACAGATACACAGCGCAAGGCTGGTTATGTAAGCGCATACCTGGCCGAACGCGGGGTACAGAGAACCCCCGAAGATCTGGTTGAATACGTGCTTCATCTACCCCTGATCAACCCAAACAGCCTCTGAATCCTGGTTTTCAGGCAAAATTTCGCTTGACAACAGGCCGAAAGGTATATATAATTAAGCATCAACAATTTTGTGGAGAGATGCAATGGTCAAAAAACTTACTGCAGCAGTTCTAGCCCTGGGTATCAGTGGCTCAGTACTGGCTGGTGGTTATGGCCATCACCGTCATCATGGTCATCACCATCACCATAGTCATGGAGCCCGATGGGTTGGGCCTGCAGTTGCAGGGATTGTTCTCGGAGCAATCATAGCCAATCAGTCAAGGGCAGTGGTCGTCGAGCAGGCGCCGACAGTAATATATCAGACGCCTCAGCCTCAAGTTCAAGTAGTACCTTCCAGCTGTCAGGCAACAATTACAAACCCATATACGGGTGAGCTAGAGAACGTAATTGTAAGTTGCCACCGAACAGTACCAGTACCCAATTATTGATTTTAGTCGGTAGGTAGCACAGGTGTGCGGCGGGGTCTTATAAACCCCGGAGACTGGTCAGATGGGCTGGAACG
>Ga0075473_10000825_pt1 | contig 13016 bp, 6 predicted proteins | sample DEB19_08_DNA_FD_76340 | JGI IMG/M metagenome (GOLD analysis project Ga0075473, IMG submission 76340) | Aqueous microbial communities from the Delaware River and Bay under freshwater to marine salinity gradient to study organic matter... | ecosystem: Environmental > Aquatic > Marine > Coastal ... | reverse complement strand
TAATTGTGTACAATTACTAATAGTTATTCCCGTTATAAATGGATTATAAAATGAATATAAATCCACTAAATCTGTAAAAGAATTGTTATTTGTGATTTCAATATCAATTAACGAATAAAATGCTTGAAAACTTAAGTAAGAAGCCCCTGCTGACGATATAAATGTTAAATCATATATACCTTCAATAGGTGGGTTATAGTATAAGGTTCCACTATTGTCAGATGGTGTTATATAAATTGTATCCCCATAATTAATATTTTCTAAACTTCCATTAAAATATAGATATACATCTCCATTATTAGAGTCATACCTCATTCTGGCACCATTTGTTTGTCCTGTATAATTTTCAATATATAAAATTTCACAAGGTGGTGGAACAATAATTTCACATTCTGTTGTGTCCGGAAATACCAAAACATATGTTCCCCATATAAATGGAGCATCATAAACGTATGGAATTGTTTGACTACCTATATTGTATATTATAGCATTACTTCCAAATAATGTTATATTAGCTGTTTGACCGTTATAATTACTACTTGATAAAGTTATTGTTGGCATATGATATTAAATATTTTTTATGGTATTCCAAATCTTGTTTTTTCTATATTATATTGTGATATTATTGTGGATTCATCCAATGCATAATCATATAATTTAATTGTACCAATTTTAACAATACTATTAAAAGATCCATAAGATGAACTAGCTATTGTGATATTATTGGTAGGACTTACAGTCCAACTGCCATTTGTATTGAACTCCCATTTTTTTATTGCGTCATCCCAATATAAAGTTATTGTGTCACCACTTTTAACTATTGTACTTTTTATCCATACATTTAAAAGTGTGTCGCCGGTAAAATTATTATAAGTGGTACCAGTGTAAAAACTATCATACACATCATCACTATCGTCAATTCTAAATCCTAAACCACCATAACCAACTGGACTTAAATATGCCACAACTAAATTTTTTAAACCATATTCACTCCATAATAATCCCATAATATTTGTACCGTAAACCAAATAATAATGCCAAATTTCAAAAGTAAAATCATTGGAATAATAATTTATTGGATAGTTTGGTATTTCACCATAACCAGTATTAAATAAAATAGAAGATCCACTTAATGGATCATAGGTTGTGATTCCACTTAAAGCGGTATGAAAATTATTTCCCGATAAATCAAACCACGTTGTACCTGTACCTGGATATGAGGAATTATTAGAAGCGTCTAAAAATAATCTTGGTGATATTGGATTCAAAGTCGGTGTTGGTGTTATTGTTGGAGTTGGAGTTGGTGTCCATATATAATATGTTACATCACAATTTGGGTTTATTGTTGGTGTTGGAGTTGGAGTCATCGTCGGTGTTGGTTGTGGTGTTCTTGTTGGTGCTGGTGTTGGGAAAGAATATGTGTCTGTTATAACACAACCAATTGAATCGACTATTTTGACATAAACAGTATTATCTAAATCATATGGACTTGGTACTACAAAAGTATATGGTATATCTGAATCATTTATAACGGCAACTTGTTGACAATTTGAAAATGATGAATCACAAACCGATACTTGATATGGTTGGTTTCCTTGTAAAGTAAATATTGTTATTTGTTTTGACATATAATATTTTTTAATCTGTTACAACAAACCAGAATTGTACATTAACCAAATTATTTCTTGAAGAAATTCCATTTGGATTTCCTCCTGTTGGTGGGGCAGGATTTGGTATTTGAGATTGACTATTAAATTGACCATACAATTGATCATATGTGTCTAAATCCAATAACACTCTATTAATAACCAAACTTGTTAATCTATTATTATTTAAATACACAAATCTTAATTGTGTTAATCCTGTTACACTAAATGTTGTTATTTTATTATATGAAACATCCACATATGATAAACCTGTATAACCAGTTAATACTATTGATGTAAATTGATTATTATTTACACTTACAAGATCTAATGAAGATGAACCATTTAGATTAATACTATTAAGTGAGTTATTATTTGCCGTTATTCCTGTCAATGATGTACAACCTGTCACAGTTAAACCACTTAAAAGGTTATTATTTAAATTAACGTCAATTAAGTTTAATAAATTATTAATATTAATTGATGATAAATTATTGTTTGATGAATTTAGAATTACTAAATTATTTGAATTAGATAAATTAAGTGTAGATAATTGGTTGTGATTAATATATAATTCAGTAATTAAATTATTATTTGGTAAACTAAAAGATGATAATTTATTATGTTCTAAATTAATTTTTGATAAGTTAGGTAAATAATCCAATCCGACTATTCCTGTTATATTTTGACAAGTACTACTATAACTTAATGTATTATTCAAGTAATATATTAACGAAGGTTCATCGAACGAAACTGATATAGAATATGTTCCTGAACTTAAGAAAGTATGATTGGCAACATAAATTGAATTTCCTGTATAAATGTCAACAGGTGTGTTGTCACCCCAATTAACATACATTTCAAAATTTTCATTTATATCATTTGAGAATTCGAATGATACTTCATCACAATTACTAACATTAACATTTGCTGTTAACACTAAAACTGTTGTACCTGATATATCAATATTTGTTAAACATACAGGTGTTGGAGTTGGAGTATTTGTTGGTGTTGGAGTTGGTGATTGACCAACTGCTGTCGGCGTAACAGTTGGTGTTGGTAAACAACCACTCGCTGTTGTACAACCATTTGGTAAAACATCAAATACTACATTACTTAAATTACTATTAAAACAATCATTACTTACACTAATGATAGTACCGACCCTATAACAATCGTATACTTCTTTATATATCTCACCAAAAAATACTAAACCAGGACTTCCATCACACTTGGTATAACTATATTGACAATTACCTTCAGAAGTACCATAAACACGTATACAATTACATAGTGTTGTTGGACTTGGTGATGGTGTTGGAGTTGGTGTTGGAGGAACACCAGTAGGTGTTACATTAAATAATGTTGCTGATGGAGAAGGAGTAGGGGTTGGTGTTGGTAAACCACAATCCCCATCGGAAATACAATTAATCACACTCGGTATTATTTGTACACCTGAACAACTATTACCAGTAATAATAGGTGTAAATCTAGAACATACATTAAAAGATAATGGTGTTAATTGGAAATTTTGAATAAATGAAAAATTATTACAGTCGGTATATCTAAATGAACATCCACCTAAAACTGAGGTTGAACCTGATACATAATAACAAAAACAAGCTTGAGTTGCCGATGGTGTAGGTGTAGGTGTTAAAAATTGTGTTGGTGTAGGTGTGATTGTTCTTGTTGGTGTAGGTGTCGGAGTACTAGTTGGTAAATTCGGATTTATTGTTGCCGAAGGTGTTGGTGTAGGTATTTTTGTTGCGGTTGGTGTAGGTGTAATAGTTGGTGTAGGTAACGACGGATTCAGGGTTGCTGTAGGTGTTGGTGTAGAAGTACTTGTTGCCGTAGGTGTAGGTGTTGGTAAGAATGGATTTAAGGTTGGTGATGGTGATGGTGGTGGTCCAAATAAAGTTGGTGATGGACTTGGTGTTGGGGTAGATGTTCTAGTCGGTGTAGGTGTGGATGTTGGTGTAGGTAAGAATGGATTTAAGGTTGGTGATGGTGATGGTGTAACTGTAGGTGTGGGTGTGGGTAAGAATGGATTTAAGGTTGGTGTTGGCGTAGGTATTTTTGTTGCGGTTGGTGTAGGTGTAATAGTTGGTGTAGGTAACGACGGATTCAGAGTTGCTGTAGGTGTTGGTGTTGGTGACGGTGATGTAAATTGTGTTGGTGTTGGTGAAGGTGTTGGTGTGGCCGTTCTTGTAGGTGTTGGAGTTGGTGTTAAAGTTCTAGTTGGTGTAGGTGTGGATGTTGGTGTAGGTAAGAATGGATTTAAAGTAGGTGTAGGTGACGATGTTGGTGTAGATGTTGGTGTGGGTAAGAATGGATTTAAGGTTGGTGTTGGCGTAGGTATTTTTGTTGCGGTTGGTGTAGGTGTAATAGTTGGTGTAGGTAACGACGGATTCAGGGTTGCTGTAGGTGTTGGTGTAGTAGTTGCCGTAGGTGTTGACGTTGGTGTAGGTAACGACGGATTCAGGGTTGCCGTAGGTGTTGGTGATGGTCCAATTAGTGTTGCCGATGGACTTGGTGTTGGTGTTGTTGTTCTGGTTGGTGTAGGTGTAGGTTGAAGAGAAGTAGGTGTTGGTGACGGTAATGTAAATTGTGTTGGTGTTGGTGAAGGTGTTGGTGTTGGGGGCGCTGGTGTTGGTGTTATTGGTTTACAAAAATCTGTAGGATCACAACTTGACCCAACATTTATTTTTACAGATGTACAATTTCCAGTTATTATTGTTCCAGGTACAATACAATAATTTAATGTTGTTTTACCAACAATAGAAAAAAATCTTGTTGACCCATTACATTCTTGAAACTCGATATAACAGTTTTCAGACGAACCTGTAACGTTTATTTCGTGACAATTACAAATATTTGGTGTAGGTGTAGGTGGATTACAATCTATGTCACTAGTACAACTATTTCCTTTAAATCCATAATAAAAGCAATCAGTATTGATTGAGTCTTCTCTGGCACAAAATTTTCTTGTTGAAAATGTTGGAAGATTAATACCAAAATTTTCAGTAACTAAATTACCCCCACAATCAGTATAACTAAATGTACACCCTGTAAATGGAATTGTCTGACCATCACCTGGTATCGTTATATCATAACAATAACATCCTGGTGTTGGTGTAGGTGTTGATGTGGAGATTAAGGTGGGTGATGGTGTAGGTGTAGGTGTTGTTGTTCTGGTTGGTGTAGGTGTAGGTTGAAGGGAAGTAGATGATGGTGTAGGTGTAGGTGATGAAAATGGGGTGGATGATGGAGTTGGTGTAGGTGTAAATGGTGGTGGTGTAATTATATCTATACAAGTAACACTTGGTACTACAGGATCCGCAATAACATATGTCCCATAATAGTAATCAGATATCCAATAATATGGTATATTTTGTAAACCTAAATTTACTGGTGGATTCCCATTTGCTGGATAAAATATGATGTACGCAGTTCCGCCACTATACTCAGAATTGTTAATTACTATTGTTTTAGACATAATACCAAAAATTTAACCTTTTTAATAATATTATTAAACAGGTTTTTATACAACAAATGTTCTGAATAATAAATATTATAGAAAAGGATAATTATGGTATTAAAAAAAACAATATAATATATATATTATGTACAAGGATTATTATATGATGTCAATCCAGCCTGCCAATATGTTTCTCCATCACATTGTAACGTTCTATTTATTGAACCCCCAGTGACAGTTATGAATTGCATTGAATTTTCTTCGATAAAATTTTTTGTCCCTCCCGTCCAAGGTTCAATACCTAATCTATTGACAATTCTGTCTATCCTACAAGCAATCCCAGCAAAAGCTATTGGTTCACCAAATCCAGCGAAAACTAAACCGATTATTTTAGTTGTTCCACTAAAATCGGCGATTAATACTGAACCGGAATCACCTGGATACACGGGATAAGGACATTGAGGATTTGTTCTCCTAAAATATATAAGATCTTCCCATTCTGAAGTTATTTCATATCCTTGCATTTGATATGTTATAGACGCAAAAGCATTTAAAGCGTATGGTACTAAATGACAAGGACTATTTTCTTTTACACCACTTGACGTACCTACACTGTATAATTTCGGATTTGTTGTCATTATACTATCAATTTCCAAGGTAGTAGCAAAAGGTAAAGGATATGTTACACCAGTCAATCCGTAAATTTTATATGATTCGTTTAAATCAACTATTGTAGTTCCAGTAAAACCAGTTTGATTTAGTGAAACAATAGCTGCGTCAATATAATTGATACCATAATCCGAAGGATAAATTGGTTCATACCTAACAACTCTACCGATTTTATATTCGTCATTACCCACACCAACGAATGAATGATAAACTCTGTCGGTTAATTCATTTTCAAATGGACCATATAAATTTCTGAAAATTGTATAAAACGCATCTAAAATTACAACGTGATTATTTGTAATTCCAACAATTGATTGTGTTTGTTTATCTAAACATAAAAAACCCAAAGTACCATAGGAACCAAATAAATTATCAGAACTTAAACTTAGTCCACCCTTTATCGGTCTTTCAAATAAATAAAATATTGGAGAACCACTTATAGTCCAAGAAAAACAATTATCTCTTACAGGTCCTGTACAACCTGAATAATAATTTGGTAGAGCATCTCCACCAGAAAATAATTCGGCATAATTGTTACCTAATCTTCTATCAAGAGGTCTAATTATACCCGATGAAACCACATCTGTTTTATATTCTACTCCATCAATTATTACTTTATCAGGTAAAATTTCATTATTTGGTATATCGTTTAATGATTTTTTTTCTGGTACAGTAAATATTACACAATTTTCACCAGTATAATCATTGTTTTTAATTTTTTTTCCATAACAAACACCAACATAATCTGGTGTTGTTTCATACAATTCTTTTATTTTACTTTTTAATGAATTTGATAACATATTTTAACAAGGGGTGTTAATTGTTGTGAAACCTACTTGATAAAAAGTTTTTCCACTACAAGTTATTGTTTTATCTAAACTTTTACCAGGTGTAGTTATAAGTTCAATTGAATTTGGGTCAATAAAATTTTTTGTTCCTCCTGTCCATGCTTCAATACCTAAATTACTTGCAATATTATCTATCCTACAAGCGTATCCTGTTTTAGCGTTTCCTGACAGGGCAAAAACCAAACCGATTATTTTGTACGTACCACCGAAATTAGCTATTAAAGCAGAACCCGAATCTCCTGGTGCCACAGGATAAAGACAATCCGGATTTATTCTTCTAAATCCTATTACATCAGTAAATTCTGTTGTGACAGAATAACCTTGCATATTAAAAGCAATATATAATGTTACACCTAAAGAGAATGTGTCTAATCCACAAGGATAACCCTCTTTAGGTCCTGTAGTTCTACCCACACTTAAAAGAGGTGGATCAGTGGATAAAAGATTATCAATTTCACTTGTTGTTGCAAAAGGTAAGGGCGTTGTAAATCCTGTTATTCCACGTTGTTTATAAGATTGATTAATATCTATAACACTTGAACTCACTGAAAAAATAGCGGCATCAATTGTATTTTGACCATTACCTATTGGTCTTATTGGTTCATATCTCAATACTCTACCAATTTCATAAACAGGGTCACCTACTCTAAATGCAGATTGATAAACTCTATCATTTACTTCATTATCATAACTCCCATATAAATTTTGGTAATGTGTATAAAATGCGTTTTTTATTACTACGTGATTATTTGTTAATCCAACCAATGATTGAGATTCACTATCAACAGCAATAAGACCTAATGTACCAAGTGAACTTCTATTATTATATGATGTTATTGATATACCACCTCTAATTGGTCTGTATGTAAAATCATCACTTGTATAACTATAACAATCTGTTGATACTGGTGGATCACAAACTAACGTATTTGCACCTTCTGTTTCTATAACATCAGTCTGATATGTTATTCCGTCTATCTCAACAGATGAAGGTAATATCTCGTTTTCTTTTAATTCATCTTTTGATTTTTTTTTATCAACAAAAAAAATAATACTCAAATCTCCAGTATATTGATCATTTTTAATTTTTTTTCCAAAACCAACACCATCATCTTTTGGTGTTGAATTAAAAAGTTCTGATATTTTATTTTTTATTGATTGTGTTACCATATTTTAATAAATATTATATCGTGTATAAACGGTACTTACTGTAATTGGAAAAGGTGTAGGAGTGGGGGCACCAACAATATTAAACTTCATAAAAGATGTATACGTATTTGGACCAAATACATTTGGTGGTGGTGGTTTAGGTGTAGGTAGGGGTGGTACTTGTGATGGATCAACACAAAAAAACCAAATTGTCCCAGCTACGGCTTGGGCCGGTGCACTTATTGTAAGTTCATTAAAATCATATGGCATTTTAACCTTAAAAACACCAGTACCTGAATCAAGCATCAAATCAGGACCTCCGTGTGCCGTATAATACGTATTACCTGTTACATAACTAAAACACCCATCACAAAATATCAATTCAGGTGTTCCGACATTTGTAGTTATACTATATTGTTCAAATAAAGTAAGTAAATTTACAATACCACCACCAAATACAGCAAATTTTAAATTATTTATTGGTTTACTGAAATAAAGTGTGTAACTAAATGCCGGTGAAATTGGGAAATATGGACTAAAATGCACAGAACTTCTAGGTACTCTAGTAAATAGACAATTTGGTAAAGTAAGAGTTGGTCCACCAACAAGAGGTGACGCACTTACATAAGAATATGTCACATCAACATCACCAATTTTTCTAGTTGGGTATTTTAAATATGGTAACGATACCAACGAACAAGTTTCACATTCAGTTTCTTCAGGAAAACATAAAATGCCACCATTATCACATTTACCTAAACAATGATTATAAATTCCTCCATTTGGACATACAAATCCTTTACTTACATAATCATCATTTAATTCCCTAATTACATTAAAATCTGTAAAATTTCTACTCGTTTCAATAATATTAATTTGATTAATATTTGTAGCATTCATTAATTGACTTAAACTATTTTTGTATATTTCAAATCCAATTACTCCATTGTCAAAAGCATAAAATTCTATAGTATCTTGATAGTATAGGGCATTCATATCATACTCAAATATTTTCCATGTGTTTGAAATGTTTTGTCCACTATAAATGGTATCCCAATAATATCCTCCAGTCGTGGAATCCACTAAAAGCGATTCGTCTGTGTACCATCTAAATCTAGTATCCGCGGCAACCCCAACACACCATTTGTCATTTATTCCCATACCTGATAAAATACATTTAAGGTCAATAATGGTACCATAGAATCTATTTGATACATTTACATTTGTTGGTGTACTTCTTACTGCCGATCTATTTAATGGCCCTTTAAAAATACCATATGGAAAATTATTAGACCAAAGATCATTAAAAGATGTTCCTACTATACTGTAATAAGCTTGATTGTTAAGTCCATAAAATTCTGTACCTCCAGTTGTATAATTTATAGATCCAAATGGTGCCACTGGAATTGATAATGCGGGTGGAGTTGGGTCATATAATTCACTTGCTTCACATTTACCAACTTCATTTACTTCGTATATAAAATTACCTGAACATCCTGAACATCCAGGTTCACTAGTTGGTAAACAAATACCGAAATAAGTACCACTACCTCCCCCATTTCCTGAAATCGTCATAGCGGTATATGATGATGGTGATTTTATTACAACTGTTCCCCCTCCACAATTACCTAAATTATCTTGTGGAACTAAACAGTTTAAAAATAAACTATTACCTGAAATCGAAGATCCACAAGATTCACCACACATTATTACATTTGGTATACCGATGTTAGTAGTAAAATCAAATTGTTCAACCAAAGGATCAAATCGTATACCACCAGCTGTTGTAATGATTTTTAAATCGTTTACAGGTTTATTGAAATACATTTTATATTCAAAAAATCCTGGTGTTGTACCTAATCTAGCCGTAATATTTGGTATAACTTCTCCTGAACAAGATCTTAAATCATCTGTAAAATTAGGATCATTTTCAAATGTTAATGTTGGACCAAAATATTCTGTTGTTATTGTTAAATCATTATATGTTACACTTGTTAAACTTCTCTGAGGTGGTAATAAATAAGTGGTACATTCTTCACAATCAAATGGATTAACAACTGTGTCATCACAAGTTGCAGAAGGTGTGGGAGTTGGGGTTGCGAATCTGGTAGGTGTTGGGGTCGGTGTGGGAGTGGGTGGTGGTGTTACAATTTGGGTACAAATAGTTGAAGAATCTTGTAATTGAACTTCATATATACCAAAAGGAGAATCGTTATTGTAATAAAAAGGTAATGTTTGGATACCTAAATATATTGTTCCTCCTGTAGATGGTTTGTAAATAATAGTTGCACTTTGTCCATTACTATTCGGTATATCTATCTTAACAAATTTTGACATATTTTAATAAATATATCATAAGTTAAACTTAACAAGGTTTATCTAAACCAATTATTCCAGCCTGCCAAAAAGTTGTACCACTACAAGTTATAGTCAAATTTTCTGTTAATCCACTTACTGTAACAAATTTTATTGAATCTTCGTCTATAAAATTATACGTACCTCCAGTAAATTGTTGAATTTGTAAATTTTGAGAAACTCTATCTATTCTACAAGCATAACCAATATAGGGTGAACCGGCGAAATTTATACCTATAATTTTCCAAGTACCACTTATATTACCAATTAATATTGAACCACTATCACCACCATATATTGGCCAAGGACAACTAGTATCTATTCTTGTAAATGAAATTATGTCTGTAAAATCAGAATACAAAGGAAATCCTCTAACATCACTATAACCTACACTAGCAGTGGAAAAACCAGCAAATCTTAAACCACAACTACCTTGTTTAACATATGAAGTACCCCCAACACTTATGAGTTCAATACTTGAATTTAAATTGTTTATTTCTGAAGTTGTTGCAAATGGGAAAGAATTAGCAACTGTTATATCATATTGTTTAGCCGATTCAGTTGAATTAAAAATTGATGGGTCGTTTTTTATTGAAATTAACGCCGCGTCCACATAATTAAATCCATATCCAGATGGTTTAAATGGTTGGTACCGTATAACTCTACCAATTTTAAAAGAAGGATTATTAACATTCTGAGGGGGTTGAAATGAATCATCAACTAACTCATTTGAGATTATTAAATTAGGGTTTCTATAATTAGCAAAAAGTAAATCTCCTATTACAACGTGAGAATTAGTTAAACCAACATAAGATTGTGTGATACTATCTATTGCAATACACCCTAAAGTTCCTCTAGTTCCTGCATTATGTGATGATGTTATACCAATACCTCCTTTTAATGGTCTAATAGTATTGATATTATTTGGTTGATTAATAATTTGATTACAATTTGGTTTATCATTACACCAATTATAACAACTATTAATTGTTGTGGTCGAACATAAAAGTTTTATTGGTTCATCCTCAATAACATCAGTTATTATTAATTTATCATCTACTTGAATAACTGACGGTAATAATTCACCTTCAGGAACTTGATCTTTAGGTAATTTTTTAGGTACTATAAATTTAAAACATTTTTCACCCGTATTTACACCGTTGACATATTTTTCAGAAAATGAAACGTTAACGTAATCAGGTGTGTTTTCAAATAGTTCTATTAATTTTTCTTGTATTTCTTGTGTATACATAATTTTTATATTTTATTCTGAATCAAAACTTATAAATAATGTGTTTATACTATATCCACTAAATGGATTTATTGTACCTCCAGATGTACTAAAACTCATAAATACAGTATTATACTGAAGGGTATTAATTTCAGAAGTTGGACCAGGTGTTGGTGTAATAAATGGTGTAGGGGTCGGTGTAAATGTAGGATACAACGTTTTTGATGGCGTTGGAGTTGGGGTTGGGGTTTGTGTTGGACCAACAGTTGGCGTAGGTGGTGCTGAAGATATTTTAGTTAAACATATTGATACCCCCATATAATTTTGTTGTTGGTTACCCTGACCATTTATAGTAATTTCTGTATATGGTGATGGTGTTTTTACTTCGACTATTGCGGCACCACTAAAATTTGGATCTAAAGGAAATTGAGATTCAAAAATATTTCCACGAACTCTTGATCCACAAGATGGACCACATATTGATAAAACAGGTGTGCCATTATTAGTATTGAAAACGTGTTGTTCGTATGGATTAGTATTTAAATTTGCCGGATCCCCACCACCAGTAAATAAAAATTTCATATTATTTACTGGTTGGTTAAACTTAATATTATATGTGTAATTACTATTGCCAGAAGGATGACCCAAAGCTACTGAAGGTGTAAGTACCTGAATAGTATTTGTACAGTTTTGAATTGCTCCATTTTGTATAATTTGTTCCGTTATTCCTGTGACATTATAGTTTGAGGTTATAGACAAATTGTAATAAGTTAGTCCAGTAAAATTATATTTCAAAGGGTATAACTCACAAGTGGCACAACTTGTTGGTTCCAAAACTACAGTTTGAATTGGTGTTGGTGATGGAGTAGGTGTTGGAGTCACTGTTGGAGTTGGTGTTGGACAAAAAATATTATTTACATTTAATTTTAAAAAGTTATTTACAGGACAACCATTATAAAATAACTCACCACTTTCATTAGTAATTCTAATCCACGTTAAACTTTCATGGGTTATTCCGTTACAATTATATCTTTGAGTAGTAGGATTAAACGCACCTGTTAATCTAAGATCCAATAAATTTGAATTAGTGTTATTTGCGATGGATATTAACTGATTTCGTGTAATCGATACTTTACTATATCTAGATAATTGACTACCTATCCAATTATTTGTATTAGAAATAGGTGTTGGTACATTTTCAAAATCTTTACAAATTAAAGTACCTCTGCTAGATGTGTTGCCTGAATAACTTAGTAAATTGTAGTCTCTATAATTATTCATTTTCAATTCACCAACAAATACATCTTGAATATATAATTCAAATAAAGCGTCGGAACAATTGTGATTACCTATTAAGGATCGGCAAGGATGTTCATATCCTGGTAATAAATAATCTTCATCAGTATTCTCGTTTAAATAAATTCCTTCAATAATTAAATTGTCTAAACATTCTATAGATACCACTTCACATAACGAATCACAAATACCAACTACAGTTCCGTCTAATCCTCCAGGTCCTGATAATGTGATTTTTGTAAAATCTGAACTTGATTTTACTAGTACTAACGAATCCGCGGCATCATTCACTGTAAATCCGGTTGATTTACCATAAACAGTATTACCACTTATTCTTGTGTTAC
>Ga0075473_10000824_pt1 | contig 13019 bp, 8 predicted proteins | sample DEB19_08_DNA_FD_76340 | JGI IMG/M metagenome (GOLD analysis project Ga0075473, IMG submission 76340) | Aqueous microbial communities from the Delaware River and Bay under freshwater to marine salinity gradient to study organic matter... | ecosystem: Environmental > Aquatic > Marine > Coastal ... | reverse complement strand
CATAATCCTCTATTTATTCTGATTTTCTGTTTCTTTTTTTTAACCATTTTTTTAATTATGTACTCCTTTTTATATAAAAGTTTAGTAACCTTATTATATAAATGGCTGTTATCCCTATTGGTATCGATTGTGGCGTTGCTGAAACGTTGAATAAATATAATTTTCGCAACTCTGCTCTTCCTTTTGATTGGGCTGTAACTTATAAAGGTGTCCATCATATTATTAAAAACGATTTTATCGATTTTATACCAACTAAAAATATCTATGAATATAATGGCGAATACATTACTTATAATAAATATAATGTTAAATTTGTTCATGATAAATTTAACGATGATGATATACTCAAGTATAATAGACGCATTTTAAGATTTAATCAACTATTATCTTGCAATAACAATCAACCTGTTTTTTTTATTAAAAAAGGACACTCATATCACCATCATGGAGAATACGATTTTATCGATGATATCCTCGATGTATCATTGTTAAATGATGTTCTTATCTCTAAGTATCCTTCCTTGAATTTTAAAATTATTGTATCTCTATTATGCAAATTTTGTTATCAAAATAAAACATTTGACAATATTCATCCTAATATTATTATCATCAACAAACCTATCTTAGATATTCGAGATGACTTACTTCACAATAAAATTATATCAGGTCAACACTTCGACCAAGTATTTTATAAATATATTATACCTATCATTACCCCTATTTCATCCTCCTAAAACTTCCTTTTTATACTAAACTTAAAAATTGATATTTTATTTATCCTCCAATTTTATTAATGGTTCTAACACGCATATTTCATTTATCCGATTTACATATTCGAAACGGTGATAACACCTATTCTCGGTATTCCGAATACAAATTTGTTTTTAATTATACTATCAATTCGCTAAAAAATAACATTTTAAAACTAAATCTATCATTTGATGATTTTATTATAGTTATAACTGGAGACATATTTCATAATAAAAATGTTATAGGAAATTATGGTCTTGTCGTATACCGAAAATTTATTCAAGCATTATCTTTAATTGGAAGAACATATATTATATCTGGAAATCACGATTATGATCAAAGCGATATCAATAAACCCTCACTTGTTTATTCTTCGACATTTGATATTCCAAATGTATTTGTATTAAATGAATCTACTTCTTTTACCATAGATGAAATAGGTATTTCTTTTGTTAGCATTGATAAGACATTAGACAATTATAGAAATAGTGGGAGGCTTCAAGATTTGCCTAAATTTCCAAGTATTGAAGGCGATGTTAAATATAAAATAGCTCTTTTTCATGGTTCATTTTCTTCTTCTAAATTATATAATGGAAAAACAGTTGATGAAACATTTAATCCTTATCCGTTAGAATGGGTGCAGGATTTTGATTATGTTTTATTAGGCGATATTCACAAAAGACAAGTATTCCAATATAAAAATAAAACTATTTGTGGATATGCGGGAAGTTTAATACAGCAAAATTTTGGGGAAGATATAGTAAGCCACGGGTATCTTATTTGGGATTTATATAATAAAGATATTAAAAAAATAAATGTCTATAATGAAAGAGGTTTCATAAATATTAAAGAAGATAATAATATTATCTTAATAAGGGTCAATGGTAAATATGAATTACTTTTAGAAGATTATATAAATAAACATATTGAAATTTTTCCTAAAAATATTGATATTAAAGTGTTCTCAAATATTAATATCTTAAATCTTAATAAAATTTTAGAAAAATATAATATTAAATATTGTATAATAGAAAAAATAGATAATATTAATAATTTTATTACTGGACATAATGATAATATATATAAAAACGATTCTTCTGTAGAAGATTATATAAAATATAAAAAAGAATTAATAAATGACGATTTATTTATAGAATACTTTAAACCTCTATTATCTCCTGAAAATCTTATATTGCTAAATAAAATTATTAAAAATAACGAACTATTATTATTGGATGTTAATAATTATCCAGAAGAATTACACGAAGAGTGTATGAAGATAAATAAAGAACTATCGGCAGATATAAATTCTAACATTATTACATATGATAATAATACAACAGATAAAACACGATATAAAATAAAATATTTAGAATGGGAAGGATTATTATGTTATGAAAATAAAAATTGGTTAAATATGGAAGATTTAGATAACAAAATTTTTATGGTAAAGGGACAAAATGGAACAGGCAAATCAGCTATTTATGATATATTACTTTTGGCAATATGGGGTGATAATACGAAAAAGAATACTATTTCAAGTGGTGTGATAAATCATAATAAAAACAATGGATATACCATAATAGATATTGAAATATTAAATGAAAAATATAGAATTATAAGAAATTACTCAAAAAAAAAGACTGGTAATAAATTACATATCAACAATACATCAATATACAAATATATTGATAATTTAAATATTGAAATATTAAAAAAAGACACAGCATGTAATAATGAAATTATAAAATTATTTGGAACAATGGAAGATTTCTTAGCTTCGTCTATGATTACACAAAACGTAGACTATGATATATTAAAAATGGATTATAAAACAACATTAGAATTCATAGATAATTCATTTGATATAGCTCATATTTATAATCTTTATAATCTATTTAATAAATCGATAAATAAATATAAAGGGTTGCGTAAATATGTAGATTGTAAAAAAGAAGTATATGAAAAATTATTAATAGCATCAAAATATTCAGATAATCACGAAGAAGAATTAAATGAACAAAAAAAATTATTAAAAACTTTAAATGAAAAGTATTTATTTATTAAACAAGAACATAATCGTCATATAGAAATATTAAAAAATATAGATTTAACAATAAATTATGATGATATTAAAAATAATATAGATTACACTATATTGATATCTGAAGATATATATGAAATAAAAGTAAAACGCTTTACTGAGTTAGAATATATATTGAAAAAAGCAAATATAGTAGATATCAATGATATAATAAAATTCAGTAAAATGTATGATAAATCACTAGATACATTTGAAGATAATAGTGAAATTGTTAAACCGTGTGATGTTTCTATCATAGAAAATGAAAACAATTATTTAAAAGATTATTTTAGTATTTACGATAATGATATTTATAATGATAAGAAAAAATATGATATAGAAACATTAAATAAATTAAGACAAGAATATAATGAATTTGACATTTTAATAAAATCATTAATAACAGAAAGACCTTTAAAAGTTGATAAAATTGATAAACCTAATAGAGCCAAAAATGAATGTTTAAATAAAATCAATAATATTTTTGGAAACATGGATAGCTTAAATAAAGTTATTGAAGATATTGAAATATTTGGAAATATATATCGCACTTCTAATAATAAAATTCAAATTGATGAAAATGAATTATCTATTGACACGTATAATAAATTTTTACTTGATAGGGATAATATTAATGATGAAATAAAGGAGTTAAATATTAAATTAGAAAATGTTGAAGAAAATATTAATATGTATTTAATAGAACAGCAAAAATTAAAGGTGAAAAACAAACCTATAGAAACAGATATTCTTGATATAAAAAAATATAAAAATTCATCACAAATTTTAAAGGATATTAAAAATATAGATTATGCAAATATTATTAAATATTTAGAAGAAAATGAAAAATATGTAGATGAATATAAATATAATAATGATATAATTGTTGATATTAATAATAATAAGGCGAAATACGTCGATGAGTTGATGATGATAGAAACTAATGAAGATTATCATTATAATCCCGATTGTGAATATTGTTGTAAAAGAAGTTGGGTTAATCGTATTAAAGAATTGCGTATTATAATAGAAAAATATGACGATGATATAATGAAATTTAAAAATAATATAAATAATGATATAAATTATGAAGAAATATCAAGCGATGTCGATAAATATAAGCACATTGTTGAAAAATATAAATTATTACATGAGTATTATGATTATATAAAATATAAAGAAGCTTTTGATAGAATAAATGAAAATATTAAAGGTGCTATTGAAGATAAAAGAGTTTATAACGAAATCATTAATTCTAAAATAAATGCTCTAAAAGATTTAGATAGTAAAATTATTATTTATTATAATAAAGCGGTTGAATTAAAGGAACGTATAAATAATATTAAGAAATATATAATATTTAAAAAATGGGAAGAAAATTATAATGACAAAATTTGTAAATTTAATAATATAAGCGGTGAAATTAAGGATATAGAATATGTATTAAATTATAATAATAATATTAAACCTCGTATTATTTCTCACCGTATATTGTTGAAAAAATATAATAAATGGTTATCTTATAATAATAATAAAAATATTATTATATCAAAAGAATATGTTGATACTAAAAGATTAATAGAAAATTATAAAAATTATAAAATTTATAAAAATTACACAGAAAATTTACCCAAGATTGCCATAATGAATGATTTGAATAAAAATATAAAGGATATTGAAGATGAAATAAAAATACTAAATGATAATATAATAGAAAGAGATGCTGTATATAATTATAATAAATCAAATATTACAAAATTAATAGCTTTACGTGATATTTTAAATAATATAGATAATACTTTAAAAACTCTTGAAACTATAATAATAAATTTTCAAAATTTTCGCATAAATTTATATGAAAATATAATTTTAAAAAAACTTTTAGAGAATACTAATAATATGCTTAAAAATGTTTGTCATAAACTGACGAAGCCTTTTGAATTGGATTATATGATAAATGTTCATCGTGATATAATACATATCACGTGGATGATTAAAAATGTTGATACAAATAGTAAAACTAAACAAATAATATCGGTAAATCAAGCTTCAGGATTTCAAAAGTTTGCTATATCGTTAGCATTGCGTCTTTGTTTACTTTGTAATAATAAAAAAATATGCGAACAGCTATATATAGATGAAGGATTTGTAAGTTTTGATAAATATAATTTATCAATTGTTCCGTCATTTCTTAAGTCATTACTTTATTGTTTTACTACTATTATTATAGTTTCGCATATAGACTTAATACAAGATAGTATAGATGAAAATGAATCCATTGTTGAAATAAAATACAAAAGCAACCCATCTTTATCTAGTATTACTTATAAAAATTATATGCTTCCACAATGTAAATAGTTTAGTCATGGTTTTATCTTATAATCTTATGTTATATATTATATATTATAAATTATAAATTATTTTTATTTATAATAAAAAAAGAGTACATAATTTATAAATTATCTATTTTTTATAAAAACTTTAAAATTTTAACTTTTTTATAAATTATGTACTCTTTTTTATCTTTATTATCAAAAAGTTATTTTATTATAAATTGATTTTACGAACCTATATGAAGGTACCAATATTATATTAAATATGTATTTTATTATTTACTTAATTATTACTTTTAATATATATATATATATATAGAGTAATATTATAAATGAAAGAAGATAGCATATTTGGAAAAAATATAAAATTAGAAAAATTTTGGAAAAAGCTTTCACAGGGAAAAATGATTGTAGCAATATATACTAATAAAAAAAGTAAAAAAATAACGTTAAATAACAAGGCGACTACTAAAAAATTATTTAAAAAATTAAATGAAGATGCAGATGTTAAAGCTATTCTTATGACAGGGATATCAACAGATTGGTATGAATATTTATATAAAAAAGCTAAAAATAAAACACCAGAATATGTAATAGATAATTATAAAAAATATTCTAAAAATATAGGAGAAAAATTTTGGTTTATAGGTGATATATAAATTTTATAAATTTTTAACCATATACGTATCTTCTAATTCATATCCAATATTTCTATAATAATTCCTAACACCTGTTCCACTAATTATTGCTATTTTTTTATATCCATTATTGTATGCAATTTTTTCTGCTTCAGCTACTAATTTTTTACCATAACCTTTATGTTGATATGAAGTTTCTATATTATTACCTACATCACTCAAATTTGAATAAACATGTAATTCTCTAATGAGTGCCGCATCGTGTAAAATATTTAATTGATTTGTTTTATCTACCTTATTTGCCAATCTCAACCTTATAAACCCTATTAAATATTTATCTGTCTCATAAGATATAAAGTATTCCATTCCTTCACTGGCATAATAAGATAATGTATTTAATTCTATATTATCTAAATTTATTTTAATATCCTTCACTTCTCTACATCTAATACAATTACAACACCAATTGTTTTTTTTCATATCATTTTGTAATAATTGTCGCATATTTACATATTCGTGTTTATATCCTCCTGTAATATAAGTAGATGGAATGTCTCTTATAATTCTATTTAATCTTTTCCATTTTTGAACTTTCTTTTTAAATTCTTTAATTAACTCAAATAATAATAAATCATTATAAGGAACATATTCGCCTTTATCATACCAATCTTTTATTTGTGTCCAAGGAACAATTGCTGTAGGATATATTTTATATTGATCTACTTGTAGCCTATCGTCGTACAAAGATTCTTCTAACATTTTTTTATCCATATCATATGAAGAACCTGGTAAATTAGGCATCAAATGTATATCAACTTTATATCCGTTATTTTTTAAGATTTTAATTGCATCATATACTTTTTCTATAGTATGTCCTCTTTTTATTTTCTTTAAAACTTCATTATCCGTATGCTGAACACCTAATTGAACTCTTGTGCAATTATACCTCCTAAATTCTTTAATTTCATTTAAAGTTATTTCGTCAGGTCTCGTTTCTAATGTTAAGCCAATGATATGTATTTTTGATGTTTCATTTAAAGTTATTTCATCTTCTAACGAAAGCATATCACGTTTATCTGTATAAAATGTATTCGCAGCATAATATGTAGATGTTATAAAATAATCTCTATATTTAATATTATAATTTGACCATGTGCCACCTAATATTATTAATTCTAATTTATCTACAATATGACCCATATTTATCAAAGAAGTTATGCGAGAATTAAATTGCAATATAGGATCAAAATTATTCTCATTTGCCCTTAAAACAGCAGGTTCTGTATATAAATATGAACGTGGTTGATCTACCCAATTATTTCCTTCGTGCGCTTTTTCATTAGGACAATAAGCACAATTATGGCGACAACTAAATTTATCTTTGATTAATACGCCATTGTCATCTATATATTCTGGGTTTCCCGATGTTAATAGAGTAATAACAATAACACCTGAATTAGATTTAGATTTTTTTTTTGTAATTAGTTTTTTAAATGCTAAATTATTTATATTAAGATAATTATAAAAGTAAATAAGATTTGATTTAGATAAAGTAATTTTGTATGTTCGCTGGATGTGTTTTTGAAAACGCATAATATCATTATCACATTTTAAATTATTTATATTCTCATATAATTCTTTTGATATAATATTAATATCTCTATCATTAAAATCTCTTTTTTTATGATCGTTATTATGTTTTATAGAACCTATGTTCTCAATATCTGTAATCATTGTGTAATCCATAATTTAATATTTATCAATATAAATTGATAATAATATCAATTTTTAAATCATTTATTATAATTAGATAATAGAATGAATACTTATGATAAAGAAGATAGTCTAAAATTATTAAATGTGTCTGGAAAATATAATAATTGTTTTTATAATTCTGTTTATTTAGTAATAAAAGATAATGATATTTTTAAAAAAACAACTAAAAGCTATAATATAACAAATGGTACTAAATTACGTAAATATTTATCTGAAAATATTATTGATAGAAGTACTAAAAATTTTATAGAATATCTTAAATTAGCTAAAACATTATTAACAATGATGAATAATGGTGATACAAGTATGGAAATACATGACGTCGCTTCTATGTTATCTGTTAATGTTGCAGAATTAGAATCATTATTAAATGCTGGAATATTAGATAATAATTTGGAATCAGAAGCTGGGATTCAAAATTTATTAGAAAAACATTTAAAAGTTGGCTCAAGAATGCCTTCTGAAAGTGAAAGAAAAATGGTTTTATCTTATATCCAACAAGCGTTTAATATTATAATAGTGGAAATTATATTAGGTGCTAAAACAGGCGCCGATAACAATCAAGATAAAACTTTAGATACTATATATAAATATGTCTATAAAAAACATAAAATAAAAAATTTATCCCAACAATCAATTGATTTAATATTATTAAAGACTATGAAGGAAGATATTAAAATAGCTAATATAATAAATAAAATTAAAGAACGTATATTTAGTAAAATCCATAATTTATTAAATAATATTAGATATCCAACAGAAAAATTAAAATTTTCTGTTTTTATTAATGATATGCGTCATTACCAAGTATTAAAAATAAACAAAAAAATTATAAATAACTATAAAGAATTAATAGAATTTATATTACCAAAAGATAATTTTACATTTAGCCAAAAAAGCATTAGAAGTCAACCAATCATGTATTCTAAATTAAAGAAAAAATGATAACATGAATGCTATAATATATTATCATAGAATCCGTCATCATATAATGTTAAATTATGATTATATTCAACATATTAAGTATATCGACTATAACTGTATTAAAGGATTTCAATATGAAAAATATGTAGTTAAGAAATTGCGAGAATATTATGATATTTATGAAATATATTTATGGAAAGATGTCCCAGACCATTTATTAATTAATTCAGGGATAATTTTAAGCAATGACCTTATAACTATTAAAGACAAATATAATACAAATAAATATTATAGAAATTACAATGTACTACTTGATACCGGTATAGATATTATATTTAAAACGACAGATAACTATATCTATCTTGTTCAATGTAAAGCATATAATTCTATAATATCGCAAAAACATTTGTCTGGATTTTTTAGAACACTATTGGACTGTTATGTTATAAATAATAAAAAAAATTTAATAAATAAAAACAATATTAAAGGGTTAATTGTACATACAAGTTCTATATCCGATTTAATTAAAGAAAGCTATTGTTATAAAGAAAATATAATTACAGATATTTATATTCCTTTTTATTCTAAATGTCCCAAAAATAAACTTATGAAATATAAGCGTATAAGTGTGATATTTATGATAAATTTTAATTGTATAATACTTTATATTATTTATATTTTGCATATTTATGTAAATAAATTATAGTTTATTTCTTAATTTTTTAGAAATCATCTTTTCTCTTTCCTTTCCTTTTTTTATTTTAGCTTTTAAATTTTCTAATAATTTATTTTGTTTCTCTATTTTATTGTGATTTTTTTCTTTATTTTTTTTTAATAATTTTATATTTTCTTTAATATTATTTATTTTTATTAAACATTCATTATTTTTATTAATATTTTTATATTTTTTACCACCTCCGGCTCTGGTTTCTCTTTCCTGTGCTTGTCTTCCTAAAGTATCTATAGCAATCCTTAAAGGTTCTAACATTCTTATAACTTCTGGAGGCAATTGTAATGCTCCTATAAATTCGTTGTGCAAAGTAGAAATAATATATACATTATGTATGGGATATGTTCGTTCAGCATTTGAAAGTTCAGCATGTAAATCATAAAAATTTTGAGAATATGTATTTCCTAGATAACCTCTACCTTGTGTTAAAATATTATATGCCCCTCCTAACATTAATCTTGCTAAAACATATAATGAGCCGTTTAGATTACCTTGTACAACCGCTTGACGTATAGAATCAGTAAACGGAAAATATATATGTTGTATATCATGAGGATAATTATCGTTATCATTCCATGGGGACATTGTCACATGGATACGTGGAAATCTCCACGATGTAAAGTCTTGAGTAATTTCAAAAAATATAGTCCAATGAAGAATATCGCTAATATTAATTATCATAGAAAACGTGTATGAATCTATACCTCTTCTTGTTCTTGTATTTCTTCTTCTGAATCGTACAGATAATATTTGATTTATTTGTCTTGTATGGTCAAGGTTATCTCTATTATGTCTTGGCAAAGGAAGATTATAGGGGTTTCCAGACATATAATTCCATAAATGTGTAAAAAAATCGTGAGTAATATTATCATCGTAAATGTTATAATCTCTATTTGCTGAAATAGCAGCAGTTATATTACGAGGTAAAAACATGCGTCTGTCTTCATCGCCAGCACCACCGTTTTTAGTATTTGTATCATTATTAAAATCTATTTTTTCAAATGGTGATTTGGGAATTATTTCCTTAAGTTTATTTAGTTCATCTAATTCAGTTTTTGATATATTAATAGATTGTGATATATCAATAGATTTTGATATATTAACCTCAATTTTAGAATCATTAAGAAGAGATATTACTTCACTAGCAGGTTGAGATTTAGCAACTGTATTTTTCTTCTGTCTGTTATTGCTACTCTTATTGCTACTCTTATTGCTATCGCTACTGCTATCGCTACTGCTATCGCTACTGTTATTGCTAGTGCTACCGCCATTTATACCATTATTATTTAAATCATTTGTTTTTTTTTTAGCCATTCTCTATTAATAACTAATAAAAAAACATATTTTTAAAAGTAATTATGAAATTTTTTAGATATGTAGCAATAAAATTCATCAGGAATACCCTTATTTCTATCTATTATAAAATCTGTACAAGATTTATATAATTCATATATATCTATTTTTAACATATTCATATATATCGTATAAATTATTATAAAAATTATACTAAATATTACATCTATAATAGTAATATTATTATTTTTCATATTAATAATTATTAAATACGGAGGTATTTTCATTAATAAATTAACAATGTTATAATATATTATTGAACTATTATTATAATCATCTACTTTACTTAAAATATTAAAAAAATTTATTATATAAAATCCTATTGCTATATATAACAATATTAGAGGATTATATGGCATAATATTAAGAATATATATAACTATATATTACTATCCATAATGATAAAAAATTCATAATAGGTATTGGATTATCGCACATAATTAACCTTCTAAATACCATTTATATTAAAATTACAATCGATTATATTACTCTATTTTTATTATATGGTAATTATTAGAGCACAAATAAATGAGTTCTATTACCAATATATGGAAAATAGGTACTGATAACAATGGTAATGGTACAAATAATAATCAATTTTATATTTCGGAATCGACAGATGTTGAAAAAAAACTAACAATTCAACGCGGTACAGGAATTGTAGGTATTGGTACAAATACTAATATTTTTGATGCTGAAAAAAATATTAAGCTAGATATTAATGGTAGCATAAACTTATCTGGTGATATTTATAAAAATGGTGAAATATATGTAAGTGATTCTACAACTTGGATTGAAAACGGTGAAAAAATATATTACAGTTCGGGTAAAGTTGGTATAAATACAACTGAGATTGACCCAAATGTATTATTAGAAGTAAATGGAACTATCAAAGCTACAAATATTATTGCGGATGGTTCTCAAATAACTAATTTAAATGCTACAAATATTACAACAGGAACTTTAGATAATAATAGATTACCTGATGAAATAAGTGTTAGTTCTTTCGAAGGTTCTGGAGCAGGAATTACAAATATAAACCCTGCTTCTTTTAATACAGGAAATATAAATACAATCCATTTACCTGATAATATAACTGGTAAAACTTATATTGGTAATGGATCTAATATTACCAATTTAAATGCAAGTAATATTTATATAGGTACTTTAAGCAATGACAGGATGCCAGCAGATATATCTGTAGATTCATTGTCGGGGGATGGTTCTGGTATTACAGATTTAAACCCTTTAGCATTTTCAGGTTATATCGATAACTTACAATTACCAGCTGATATTTCGGTAACTAGTTTTTCCGGAAATGGATCCGGAATAACTAATTTAAATGCTTCAAATATAACATCGGGAAAATTAAATAATTCTCAATTACCTGATATAATTTCAGGTAAAATATTTTCAGGAAATGGTGCAAATATAACTAATTTAAATGCTTCAAATTTTTCTTTTGGAAAAATAAGCAATTCAATAATTCCCAACAATTTAGCAATATCAGGAACATTTACCTCGGAAAGTTTACAGGTAAATGGAACAACGACAACAATCAATACAGATATATATCAAACAAGTAAGCTCAATATTACCAATACTTATAATACAGAATCGTCATTAAACATTAACCATTCTTCACCAACTACTAATGTTTTAAATATTAATCATAATAATGTTCGAAGATTTACTATTACTAATGCAGGTAATGTAGGTATTGGTGGTATAGGTTTTCCTAATTCTAGCTACAAATTAGATGTTGAAGGAAATATTAATTCATTAGGAACGATTTCATCTCAAATTGTTTTGATTAGAGATAGTATTAATTTTTATAAATCTTCTACACAAAATATATTGATAAAAATACCACAGACTTTATTATCGTCATATACTATAACACTACCAAATGCTGGACCATCAGCGAATAATATATTAAAATCTGATAGTAGCGGTAATTTATCATGGGTTAATAATAATGAATCACCAACATTAGAAAATATATACTCATTCTTTGATAATGCAGAATTTGAAAAAACATCAAATATAACATTAAAAAATATAAATTCAAGCAAAATATTATCAGCGTTTAATAGTGATCAGTTTGAATTACCTCCAATTGGAGAACCGCAAATAATAAGGATTAAAGAAGGTTTATTCACATCTGGGGGTAATGCTGGAGGAAATGTTAGCATAACCTCAATAAATGATCCCCCAAGCGTTTCAGTAAATACTTTGAATATAGTGAATAAGCAAATGACAGATAGTACAGAACCTATAACAACGCCTTCCGTATCAAAACAAATACCTGCTAATGTAATTAATTATCAATATATTACATTAACATACGAAAGTGCTCATCCAAATTATACTTCAACTACTGATGGAAATCAAAGAACACATACTATTAATTTCCCTGAAAATGTTGTCGC
>Ga0075473_10000823_pt1 | contig 13021 bp, 32 predicted proteins | sample DEB19_08_DNA_FD_76340 | JGI IMG/M metagenome (GOLD analysis project Ga0075473, IMG submission 76340) | Aqueous microbial communities from the Delaware River and Bay under freshwater to marine salinity gradient to study organic matter... | ecosystem: Environmental > Aquatic > Marine > Coastal ... | reverse complement strand
ATTCTTTCAGAGGAACAGAGAGAAGAGGCTGAACAAAAAGGAATGGCGGAATGGAATAAAACATTGGATGAAATTATCTTTGCTTTTGATTATACTATAAATGATGAAAAATATTTAACCATGCCTGACTTTTCTCAGTTTTATGGTTCAACTAATGATTTTCTTAAAGCTATCTCAAATAATAGAGAAAAATCAGATGGAGAAAAGCAAATGTATAAAGAATATATTCAAACAGCAAAAGAACTATCAGAAAGACAAAAGAAAGGATTCGAATTATTCGTAAAACATCATTCTGATTTGTGGATTTAAAATTAAAGCTCCCGATTGGGAGCTTTTTTATTATCTAATAGATCCGTCAGATTTAAAACCGCCGTTAGGGCGCGGTCCTTTCGGACGTTTATCTGATTCATGTCGAGGATGCTTTTTCGCATCTTTATGACATTCGCAATCACATTTTTGTTCGATTTTAGGACCTTTTTTTTCTTGACGATGAGGTCTCGGAGCATTATCTTGAGCCATAATGTTAATTGAAAATAAAATAGAAGTTAATAGTAGATATTTCATACATTAGATATGACTCTTTATCTTTGATAATAGATACATTTTTTACATTTCCTTTACAAAATTATTATGAACGACATCCATAAAGATATATTGAAGCTATCAACAGAATGGTACGAACTTATTAGCGGCGATATTCATAAAGATCGTGATTGTCATTGGTACATAGAAACATGTTGGTCTTATGGCAACGAACCAGAATATCGTGTTCATCATTATGGATACATATGTGGTGATATAGAAATCGCTTGCGATTCTTACGAAACAGCTTTAAAAGAATTAAAAAAAGTTATTCAAAGATGTATAGAAAGGGAAAAGTCTAGTCGATGAAAATTACGATCTTATTAATTTTAACACTAAGTGTTTCTGGCTGTTATTGGTTACGATACACTTGGGAAAAGCCTTTAACACAATTACCAGAAGGATCTATTATATTTAAAATAAACAATAGTTACATCACTTATTCCAATAATTTTAAAGTTTATAAAGCTTGGTACACATGCGATGGAGATATATTTAAAACTGAAGAATATAAAAATTACGAAAAATCAAAAAAGTAAATTATAATCTATTATTAGAATAAAGGTGAATAATGAGAGATGTTAATTATGAGTTAATGATTTTGGAAGATAAAATTTACTCTTTGAAAATCGAATTAAAACAAAAAGACAAGAAAATAGAAAGTCTTTTATCTATTTTAAAAAGTATAGCGTCTGGAGAAAAGAAAGATCCAGTGAATGCAGCTAAAAAAGTCCTCGAAAGATATCAAACCCATTAATTATGAATTTAACAAAAGAACAAGAGAAATTAGCTAAAAAAGCTAGAGATCAAATAAACATTCTTTCTAAACAGCAAGAAGAAATATACAAAGATCTTTGTAATAGATTAAATACATCTTGCCAAAATGATTACCTTTTCGATTATGTTTTTAATAATTCAGATTATTCTCTTAACATAGAAAAGCCACTTTCTCCCGAAGAATTTAACAGAAGCGGAAAAACTTTTGATTCCGCGCAAACTTACATCATAAATTCTTAATTTTATGGATCTTACATCAGCAATCATAGGACATTTAGTAGCAGATTATCTGTTACAATTTGATTATATTGCTGAAAATAAGAAGAAAAATAGCTGGGTCTGCGCGTTGCATTGTCTTATTTGGGCAGTATGCGTTTCAGCAATGGGTCATATATGGAACATTACAGCGTTTACTATTTTCTTTGTGACGCATTATTTACAAGATCGAAATGGTGTTATTCCTCAATGGATGCATTTTATAGGTCAGAAAAATTTTACAAAACCACCGCTTGCTCCTTGGTCACTAATTGTTGTTGACAATGTATGGCACATTGTTACTATTTGGGCGGTTTATCAACTCTGGCTGCTACAAATAATTAAGTAATTATGCAAATAGAAGAAGTCATTAAAAGATTACGAGACTTTAACAAGTGGAGGACTGGTGAAGACGAAAGGACGATGGAAGAAGCTGGAATTATTCCAAGTCAGATTACTAAGGATATTGACTTTATCTGTGATTGTGTAAAAAATCTTCAGAACGAGATAAGAAAAAATAATATCTACATGGATATAGATTTTAAAGAAATACGATCTCTCAAGCAGCAAATAAAGGAAAAAGATAATCAACTTAAAAATATTGTAGAAGTAAGTCAAAGGAAAAACGTTTTATGAAAATCGTTATTAATACCTCTCATAGTCTTTTTGCTTTAAGTGAGGTTGCAGTTGATTACATTCGTAAAAAAATAAAGAATAAAGAAATTAAAGAAAAGATTTTTGCATTTTCGTTTGACAATGATCGCTCTCACCCTTTATTAATAGAAGCTGTCGAAAAATTAGGATCCAAAGCAAGTACTGAAAACTCAAGATTGAAAATCATTGAAATTCCAGATGGAGTGCATTGGGAAATTCATGGTTATAACGGTAAAGAATGGATAGCTGAATGTCATCGAACATGGGGTAAAAATGAAGAGAATTATTCTAACTAAAATAGAATGTGATTTTCTATTGTACTGTTTGGAAGAATTATCAAATGTCGCTGATGATTCGCCAATTGGAGACTCATGGTTAGAAAAGTTGAACAAAACAAAGCGCCATTTTGATTTAGAGATGCAGTATTTTAAAATAAAAAATAACACGAATAAGCCTACAAAGAAAGAAATGGCTAAGTGGCTGAAAACTAAAATACAAAATAAAATTTCTGATTTTAACTGAATAATGAAAAAAAAGACAATTGCTAAAACCATTGAAATAGCGAACGCCCTTTATCCAAATAATAAACAAAAATCCGGTATGAGAACTTTTCATGCCGCGTTTTTAATTAAAAAAAATAAGATTATTCAAATAGGTTTAAATAAACGGCGCACACATCCAGTAATCAAAAAACATCCATATCATGATGGACATGTAGGAATTCATGCAGAATTGGACGCTATTCTTAAATCAGGAAAAGAAGATTTAAGTGATTGCGATTTAATAGTTTTAAGAGTTGACAACAATGGAAAACTAAATAATAGTAAACCGTGCGTTGGATGTCATAGTGTTATTCAACAATTTGGAATAGAGAATATTTATTATTCAACTTCAAGTGGTTCCATCGATAATAAGATTTAATATGTATATAGTCAAAAAAATCTGTGTAAATAAAGATAGAGGCGTTCTCGATTCTTTTTCTTCTTTATCAAAAGCAAAAAAGTTCGCTGAAAAACAAATAGAAGACGGTATTTTCAATGACGAAAATATCGTATCTTTAAGCGTTTTTGAAACATATAAAGAAGTAGAAGTATTAAAGAAGACTTATTATTCTCAAACTCATTTTCCATTCTAAGTATGAATATCTCTGAATTCGAAAGAACCAAGCCTGTGGTCACTATGAAAAAGATAAATGATATTATTAAATTAATCATAGAGGAGAAAATTAAAACAGAAAGGCTTTATAAAGATAGAGTTGAAAGTTTGGATAATATTCACAACTTGCTTCAAGACATGAAAAATAGTTTTAAAAAAGGAGAATAAAATGTACGATATACATAAAAAAATAAACGAAATTTTAGAAAAAAACATCGGAGATCATATTGCTTTTACAAAAGCAGAATCAAAAGATCTTGTCGCTTCTCAATTAACAAAACTATTTCTTGATAGGATGCTCAAAGAAGCAGATTCAAACAGACATTGTGAAGGTTCTGATTGAAGTAATTAACGCTTACATTATAATAAATATATGTTGAAAGAATTATATATTAAAAATGATCCAAAGGATTTGATTGTTATTCAATCAGATGATTTAAAGTTTGATGGCAAGAATATTATTATTCCATCATATTATGATAGCGTTATTTATGATTATCTAACTCATGTCGATACTAAAGACATGAATGATGCAGATAAGCATGATTATTTAGCTCTCTGTAGCTTTTTTGAATCCATTATAGATTATAAAGCCGATAAAAAAGGAAATTGAGTGGGGATGTACGATAGCATAGAATGCAAATGTTGGTTGCCAATGCCAGATGATCCAAAAGGTTATACTGGTTCTTTTGGTTTTCAAACTAAGGATTTTGACTGCGCTTTACAAATTTATATTATTGATAAAGACGGCCAACTGTCCATTGAACGACGAGAAGTCGAATGGATCGAGGGAGATGAAAAAGCTAAGAATTTTTTAGATAAAGTTGGATACCCTAAAACTACAAAAACTTGGCTGGAACCTTTAAATTATACTGGAGTTATTCAATTCTACGATTATTTAAATTCGAATAACACTGATTATGATTATTGGATTCAATATGAAGCTAAGTTCATCGACGGTAAGTCGGAAAATATAAAATTAATTAATTTTGAAGCTAATTCTAATTTCAAAAGAAAAGAAAGAGACGCAAAATTTGAAATAGAACTTAAAAAACAGCGCGAGTTATGCAAGACTTTCCGTTATAAATATTTAATTAAACCTTATAACGAAAGTATAAAATTTCTATTTAGAAAACTATTTAAAATTTTAAATCATGCGAACATTAATATTTGGCAGATAGAAAATAAATTCATCATAAAATGAAATTTAAGAATTTCGAGGGTGTAGAATATAGCATTCGCTATTTAAAACCATCTCCACATCGTTTTAAATTTAAAGTAGATGGTATGTGTGATAATCCAGAATCTCAAAAACCTTCGATACTTATTGATCCTGAATTGAAAGACCGTCGTCAATTAAATGTCTTGATTGAAGAAATCTTCCATGCTCATTTCTGGGACCTACCAGAAAAAAAAGCTAGAAAATTCGCGGCAAACCTCGGAAAAGCTATTTACAAAAAATTCCTATCTAAAAAATGAACGAAAAAATTAAAAGCATATTCTATAAATTTGGCTTCTTAATCCATATCACATTCTTTTTTGTTATTTTAAGAGTCGCGAAAATTGGATTTGATTCACCTTTATTTTACGCGGCTCTTATCAATCAAATTATTTTAATTTACCTTTGTTTTATTCATGGAATCGCGTTTACAATGATTCGAATAATCGAAGTTGAAAAATTTATTAAGAATAATATTAATAAATAGATTGGTTATCCCATAGATTTTTCCAGTAAGGATCATTCTCCCAGCAAAAACTAACGCTTCCGTTTGCTCTAAGAAGCTTAAATCGAAAATCGTGTTTCTCAGCTAGTATATTATTTTTTCGCGCAGTATTATGAAAGAAAATCTCATAATGAATAATGCCGCCGCTATAAAAATGATTATCTAAATCATCAAGTCTTTCTTGCAGTATATTCATATTCGAACTATTCGAAAAATAAACTCTATCATTGTATCCAAACCATGCGTCATGTTTAAAAACGTGGAGCTTTTTTAAATCTAATTTAGATACTTCTGGAAAAACTGCATCTGGTTCAACTAAAATATCAGGACGCATACGAATAACGCAATCATATCGAAAATTATTCTTTGATTCATATTTACTCTTGATAATATTCGATTGTTTCAAACAATAAAGTTGGCGCAACATGCCTTGAACATTTACTTCAGGTCTTTGCCTTAATTTGTACAACTTCTCATGAAAAGTTAATCTTTTTGAAACAAGAACATCTTTTAAATTTAACTTATCAAGGTATTTTAATTTATTGATATGCGGATCATCATCCCAAGTAAAATAAAAAGAATCGTACTCTCCAATTTTAGGTAGAATTTTCTCTTCCCAACCAGAGATACATTTTTCGACGCTTCTTAATTCTCCACTAAAACAAATTGCAGTTCTCACTTTTTTTATTATAAAATAACACAAATGAATCCAAAAATATATTTTCCCGTCATTTGCTACAACCATAACGTGTTAGTACATTACATGTTTAGCGTTTTAAAATTATCAAATGATGCAATTATGAAGAATATACCAATATCTTTTGATTGTATTTATTTTGACAGTTTAGTAGCGAGAGCTAGGAATGCGGCGGCTGCAGGTTTTTTAAATCATCCTACGGCAACTCATATGATGTTTGTTGATACAGATATCGCTTTTGATTCAAAAGACGTATTTAAATTACTTGAAAAGGATAAAGAAGTAATTTGTGGTTTATATCCTAAAAAAGTTATATCTCAAGAGAAGTTAAATAAGGTAATTGAAATTTTTGGAAGGCTACCAGAGAATCACGAAATTCTTTGCACAGATTTTGCTTCTGAAATAAAAGGAGATTCAGAAACAATAGATTATGCAGCTACTGGATTCATGATGATAAAAAAGACGGCTTTGCTAAAAATAATAGACAAATTTCCAGATATAAAGTATAAGAATGATATCGGATACTATAAAAGATATGGTGATAATTTTTATGACTTTTTTCCGTGCAGCGTAAATCAATCTAATAAAAAATACGAAAGTGAAGATTATGGATTTTCAAGACTTTGGCGCGAAACTGGTGGAGAAATTTTTGTTGAAAAATCCTGTGAGTTAAATCATTACGGATGGAAAAATTATCGAGGAAATATTAACGCGCAATTAGAAGCTTTTAAGTAAGTTAATAAATCTTTTGAAATTTGACGCTTAAATAGTAATATAGATTTGAATGACAACTGACAAAGAAAAGAAAATCTTAGCTTTGTTAAATCAAATTATAGAAGAAAGCCAAAGAATCGATATGAAGCTTCGTATTGAAAAAGCGAAGAAGGGCGAAATAGATGAAAAAGGAGATAGTTTCATAACTTATCATTTAAAAAATTTAAAAGAATTAATCACTTCGTAATATGGTACATAGATACAAAAATGAAAGAACTTGTCCTCTTTGCGGAACAATGACGAAAGATTTTTTTGAAATGGAAGATTCTATGCTCGTTTGTAGAGAATGTTTCGAGGAGGAATCTAATAACGAATACGAAGAGTATTCAAACGAGGAAGAACAAGATTAAAATGGCACACTTTATAATGCTTAAACAGTTAGACTTAACACATGATAATGGTAAGTCTTATCAGCCCGTATTATTTAATTTAGATACGGTTATATCAATTGAACCTAGCGTATCTAAAATACATAGCGTTATTTATACAAAAAATAATAGCAATGGAATTAGAGTAAAAGAAACGCTAGAAGAAATCCTAAAACTATCTAAAGAAAAATGAATTTAATTGTTTGTGTTCCGGGGTGTGAATTTTCCCAAATATTCGTTTCGGGGATGTTGGATTTTCAAGGTATTTGTTTGAAAAATGGAATAAACATTAGATTTTCATTTGGTTATTCCCCAAATTTATACATTGTTAGAAACATGTTACTTGGAGGAAGCGCAATTTCAGGCCAAGATCAAAAACCTTGGGATGGAAAGATTAAATACGATTATATTCTCTGGGTTGACAGCGATATTATTTTTAATTTCGAAGATTTCTTTAAATTACTAACAGCAAATAAGCAAATAATCTCAGGTCTTTATTATTTACACGACGAAAGGAGAACAAATTTCGCGGCAATTAAAAACTGGGACGAAAAATATTTTCAAGAAAATGGGACTTTTGAATGGTTATCAAACGAAGATATTGCAAAAAAAGAATTATTTAAAGTCGATCATATAGGAATGGGTTTTATGCTTATGAAAGCTGGTATATTAGAAAATTTACCATATCCTTGGTTTCGTCCAATGATGGCTAATTTTTTGAATGTATTTGAAGTTTGTACTGAAGATGTAGCTTTTTGTCACTATATTAGAGAGAAGGGTTTTAATATCTGGGTTCACCCAGAAGTAATTGTTAAACACGAAAAGAAAATTTTACTTTGAAAATGACCTGTAAATGTATTAAATGTAACAGAGTTAACTCTTATGACTCTTTCAAGACTGCATGGATGAAAGGGTGGGATTTTCTAAAAGAAATCAAAAATAAAGAGCGCGACATTGATATCCTAGGAGTTTGTGAGCAATGTCCGACATTGACTTCGGAAGAAGAGTTCGAAATCAGGCAAAATGTAGCTTGACAGTTTGATTTTTCCGAGTATTTTGCGCCCATGCTTAAGTATGGCTTGGTTTGCATTTCAACGACTTTGCGGGATAAAGACCCGGAAATGGCGTTCAAAACAATGACTCGCACTCAGTTTTTGAAAATGGAAAGACGTGCGGCAGTTTTTGAACTTTCTTCTCGGATTCTCCATAACTTAAACGTCACCTACGAGACATTGAAGCAATGTGCTGAACTAGGTATTCAGCACTATAGAATATCTTGCAAATTATTTCCGCTTATGACTGAGCCTAATCTTAAGCTCAATATTGCGGAATTCCTTAATTGCGAAAAAATCATTCAAAGATTATCTGACATTGGTTCTTTGGCGACGCAGCTCGGAATTAGTATGAGCTGCCATCCTGATCAATTTGTCGTTCTAGGATCTAATTCAGATGATATTTGCAGCAAATCAATTTTAGAATTAAACTTCCATGCTTGGGTAATGGATAGCATGGGATTACCTCAAAATTATTCCGCCCCAATTAATATACATCCAAGTCTATCCAAATTTGAATCTCCCGAAAAGTTTGTAGATAAATTCATTCGCAATTTCTTTCAGTGTGATATTGGAGTTAGAAATCGTTTAGTAGTTGAGAATGAACATAATGGCTTCTGGAGTTGCAAAAATTTATATAAATATTTTCACTCTTACATGAAGAATAATTACAACTTCCATTTTCCATTAACTCTTGATAATTTACACGATAAATGTAATCCTTCAAAAAATGAATTTAATGAAATTATTAGTTATAAAGATTGGTTTTTAAAATTTTATTCTACTTGGAATTGCGAGCCTACGTTTCATTGGAGCGAAAGTGATGACAATTCATTTAAACATGGCAAAAAAGTTATCATACCCCCACCTGATTATGGGTTAGATTGTATTTATGAGATGGAGTATAAAGATAAAGATAATGGATTTAAACATTTATTAAATAATTCTATTCCCCTTGCTTAAATTATCTGCCGCCCATAATGGCTGTAAATTAGAGAAGTGGATAGCTTTTTTGACCTCTTCCTCTTTAGATAAATCAAATAAAGATAGTGGAATAATATGATCTATATGCCATTTACCATAATTTTGCCAATTCATACCCTGTTCAAATTGCTTTTCTAAATGATTTCTTAATTCTTCCCAAGAACAACCAATTAAATTTTTAGTTGTGCCTATTTTATATGAGTTTTTAAAAGCAGCTAAAACTCTTCTTCGTATGTTTTTTTGAAATCTAAATAAAGGATCTATTTTTAATTTTTTTCTTTCGTATTTTTTATGAGTTTTTAAAATAAGTTCTTTATTAATTTTATAATAATCTTTTTTTTGTTGTAAAATTAAATCTCTATTTTTTGAATACCAAGCTTTTCTTTTTTTTAAATTTTCTGGATTAGATTTAAATTTAATCCATTTTTCCTTATTTTTCTTTTTAATCTTTGCTTTATTCTTATTTCTCCATTCTTTATTAGCTTTTTTCCTACAAAGAGAGCATTGCGCTCGCCCTTTTACGAAACAGTTTAAGGGATATTCGATAAAACATTTGCGACATTGTTTCATGTATTATATTACACCATTTCTGTTACAAGTCTATTATTTTTCTTAATCTTATTTTCCATTACCGGAGAAAAAAATTCTATAAATTCCTTTGATTTTTCCGGCGATTTTCATAGTATATATTGTCTACTATGAACAAGGTAAACAAGTTAAATTCAACGGCGGGTAGATTTTCTACTCTTATCACAAACAAGAACGGTAAGAAGAATGTCTTCTGCGCGAAGATTATTTCTGCTACTGAAAAGTTCGTTTCTTTTTGGGACGTAAATTCCGAAAAGACTCGTAGAGTAGCAACAAATACTGTCGCCGGTTTTCGATCCGGTAAAGTTAGTTTCGCTAACACTTAACAATAAAAGGTAAAATATATGTCAAAGAATACTAATAAGTCTGGTGTAGGAAGCTCAAAGAATGGTGGTTCTGGCGTCGGTTCTTCAAAGACTGGTGTTGGATCTTCTAAGCCTTCTGGAGTAGGGTCCTCGAAGAAGGGTAAGTAAAATTATTCAACTTCTCACGGCGTTGAGGTTTATTCCTCAACGCTTTTTTTCTTGACTTATTCATCAGTGTTATTACTCTGTTTGAGTGGTAAGATATATAGAATCAAAAATAATTTTATCTCCTCACGAACATAAAATTTGTGAATACATAGGAAAAGAAAGATATAAAATAAATCGAAAGTCAGGAGTAACCGATAAAAAGATAGGAAATGAAGATAATTACTTCATGGATATAAATGGTTTCGGCGGAGAATTTGCTTTTTGTAAACTATTTAATATAATGCCAGATTTTCTTGTTAAGGTTACTCAATCAAATAAACATGATTTTGACGCCTTACTTTATAATTCTATAAAAGTAGATGTTAAAACAACAGATGTATTAAGCGGCAGATTATTAGCTGCTCCTTGGAAAATAGATGAAGTTGATTGTTACGCTTTAATTGTTGGTACAATTCCAAAGTTTGTTTTCAAAGGATTTATGTCGAGAAAAGAGCTAAAAAAAGAGAATAGATTAAAATCTCTTGGATACCGAAAAGGTTATGTGGCAGAACAAAGCGAGTTAAAAGAGATATTCGAATTATTTGATATAAGCGAAAACATCTATTCTGAAAATATCAATGTACCACTGCTCGAAGGATAAAAATCGATCTTCTTCGTCGCAAATACAAGTTTTGGCTATAAAATTAGGTTTAAGAGAAAATTCTTCTTGACAGAAACAGCATCGCATACTAAATTTTACCCACAAATTGTTACAAATGGATAACGAGAATAAGTTTTTTCTGAAAATTTCTGCGGTAGCGATATCAATATTATTAATTTCTACTGGAATTTCAATAACTCTAACAAAGTTTTATAATATTAATATTCCGCCGCTGATATTTATTTTATTTTTTATACTCTGTATTTTAGCAGTAGACGCTTTTAAAAGATAATGAAATTCATTAAATCAACTCCAACCAACGGTGAAACGCGGATCATCAAGAAATTTGCGTTATTCCCAATTTCTGTTCGCTCCTTCAAAAGAAAAGAAACTCGATGGTTAGAGAATGTTTATTTAAAACAAATCTATCGAATTCGCTACTACGAAGAAAATTATTGGGAAAACGTTGAATTTGTGTCTGCAAAATATTACGAAAATTTTATTCAACAAATGAATGTACCGTTCTAATTATTATGCGCGAATACATTTATAGAATTTGGAATAAAAAAGAAAAACGATATATCATGACCGCTTCTTTGTACGGTTGTGAAGGTGTCACTCATCTATCTCAAGCTTTTAATCGCGAAGAAGTCGATATAGAAGAATATACTGGCTTAAATGACATTAAAGGAAATAAAATATTTGAAAATGATATTATTGACTTTATTTGCAAACATAAGCAAGTTGAACCTGTACCAGTTGTTTATTATAGCGGATCTTATGGTTGCTTTATAAATGACAATGGATTCAGAGAGTTCTTGCTTTTAAGTGATATTGTTAATCAATATTATCCAAAAATAACTGGAACTATTCACGACGATGATCTCATTTCTTAAATGGCTCAAATGGTGGTTTTGGAAAACTCGCAAATGCGAGCATTCTTCATTTGACGAATGTCATTCTGCACTCTATGATGTAGGCAGAAGTAAGGGTTGGTGGTGCAAAAAGTGCGGCAAATTACTCTATAAAATATGAGAGAACTAAAATTTAGAGTCTACATTCCAGATCATGACCGATTAGAATATTTTGATTTAAATAATTTTGATTATTCCGATAGATATTTAAACGATTCAGAACATCCAGTACAACAGTATACTGGAGTAAAAGATAAAAATAACAAAGAAATTTATGAAGGAGATATTGTTAAAACTATTTACGCAAATGATTCATGTCTTAATCTCGGTATAGTTATTTATCATGTCGAAACTGGAACATATAGAATTAAAACTTCAAAACAATTATTGCCAATTGTAACTTATAGATTTATAGAAGATAAACCTCAAGGACTTTTACGAGTAGCAGAAGAAGTTATTGGTAATATTTACGATCTTCCTTGTGAAAAACCAAATGGTATAGACCACAATGGCGAATGCATACATTGTGATAGCTGGGTAACAGACTGTTCTTTTGATAAATTTAAATAATTATATGAAGGTGTTAATAGCGTGTGAATTTAGTGGCACTGTTCGTGATGCATTTTTAGCGCGAGGACATGACGCATGGTCTTGTGATTTATTGCCTTCTGAAACAAAAGGTCCACATATTCAAGGTGATGTTTGTAAAATAATAAAAAAAGGCTGGGATTTAATGATCGCTCATCCTCCATGCACTCATCTTGCGGTAAGCGGCGCTCGTTATTTCAAACAAAAACAAAAAGAACAAGCAGAAGCATTGGATTTTGTTAGGCTTCTTTTGAATGCTCCAATTGATAAAATTGCCCTTGAAAATCCTGTAAGTATAATTTCTTCTAAAATTAGAAAGCCTGATCAGATTATTCAACCTTGGATGTTTGGGCATCCAGAATCAAAAAAGACTTGTTTATGGTTGAAAAATTTACCTTTGCTTACTGAAACTAATCGTTTGCAATTGCCTTCATCTGGTGTATGGGAAAATCAAACTCCTAGCGGTCAAAATAAATTAGGACCTTCCGCAGACAGATGGAAGCTCCGTTCGAAAACGTATGATGGAATCGCCAAAGCAATGGCTGAACAATGGGGATAATAAATGAAAATATATCTAATACAAGATGATAAAAATTTCAGATATCTCAGCGTAGATATTTTTTTTCCGACATTCAAGATCGGATACAAGGCTTTGAATGGATTTTTTGATGAAAATCATCAAGGGTTTAAAATCAGCTTTCCAACGGAAATTTATTACATAAATGATCGCGAAGGTTACAAAGTTTTTTGCTTGACTTTCTTGGGTTTTGGATTCAGGATTAACAAACAAGATGGG
>Ga0075473_10000822_pt1 | contig 13028 bp, 11 predicted proteins | sample DEB19_08_DNA_FD_76340 | JGI IMG/M metagenome (GOLD analysis project Ga0075473, IMG submission 76340) | Aqueous microbial communities from the Delaware River and Bay under freshwater to marine salinity gradient to study organic matter... | ecosystem: Environmental > Aquatic > Marine > Coastal ... | reverse complement strand
CTAGTGCTGGAGCGGCAGCAGCACCAGCTTCTCTTGTTGTATCAGATTCTGGTGGAGAACCTGAAACTGCTTCTGCGTCTTTTCTAAGTTCTTCTTCTTCCTGGAAATCCCACCAGGCATCAAGCAAATCATAAACTGTCCATAGAGCAAGACCAACATTTAATAGAGTCCAGAGAATGCCAGGAATGGCTCCGATTCCAGTTGCAGTTATTGCTAAACCTACGAACACTCTCGCAAGAAGTGGCATAATCTTCTTTGCGATATAAGTTTGACCAAATCTTCTTGAAAGAAACGCTACGAATCTTCTACCGACCGGACCAGATAACCAACCTCCACCTTCTCTTACCGCTGCTCTTGAAACAGCTCTTCCAGTTCTTGGATCTCTAAATCCAGATCCTCTTAAAGAAGGAGCGGCTCGAGGAGCAGAGCGAATCTGACGAATTCTTTGAGTTCTCTTATAGATGTCAAATCCAGTTTTACCAATTCTATAAGCAGCATATCCACCCATTACTGCTGCGCCAGTATTTTCAACTCCAAAATAATCAGAGACTGCACCAATTACCATTCCTGGAAGTATGCCTTTTATACCTCCAAGAATATAGCCCATGAAGCCACCGGATACAAGACCTCCACCAATGGAAGCACTTAAATCAAATAGCCACTTGTAGTCTGTCTTAAACTGTTCAATGTTTTGAGTAAGTTTATCAAATTCAGTATCGTCTAGCGATCCAAGAATAAGAGATCCTGCACCTAAGATTCCAAGACCAGCTAATAAAGCTTTACTACTAAATAAACCTTTTGCTCTACCTGCGGCCCCTTCAGTATCAACTAAACCAGACAGTCTGTCTTTAATGTTACCGAATGGATTAGTCGGGCTTTCAATTGCTGATTCTCTTTCAGCAGCAACAGCCTGATCATAAACTTTCTTATCAAATTCGAGTTGTTTCTTAAGTGTGCTATTAATAGAAGTTAGTTGTTTAATTGCTACATTTAATAGCTTATCAGTTGGCATGTTCTGATTCACACCAGAAGCTTTCACCGCTTTTGGCGGTGGTAAAGTTCCGCCTCCAGCAACGCGCTGCTTACCAGCAGTTCCTGCCATGCCGAAGTTTGCATAAATTACATTAGTAGTTTTGTTCTGCTGTACTGGTTGTTCTTGCTGATCTCCAAGACTCGATAAACCTCTAGCAGCACCAGCAATAGAACCAGCCAGTCCTTTCACAGCATTAAAGCCAGACTCTAGCACGTCTCCTGCTGCTGACAACGCAACCTTTCTACTTAGACGACCGAGTACTCTTCCTCTTGCCATTAGCGACTTCTACTTTCTATCTGTACTTTCTGTTCTTCCAAATATTCCATTAGCATATCAACATAAAGATCTCGTTCATATGGAATCAAGTTTTCAATCTCTGTAATAGAATATTTATGATGCTGAGCTAACGAAAACACCATCGAATAATATCGAGTGAGACTCGTATGACTCAGCCCCACATAAAAAAATCTTTGAGATTTGTTAACTCAATTTCCCTCTTACTTCCTAGAGAATTCTTGTACTCAATCTTATGATAGAGCTTTGGAATGTTCTCAAAGAACTTACGGATCTTATCAAACGTGCCTACATCTAAGCTATCAAGAAACTCTGTGATTTCTTGTTCAGAATAGTCACTCGCTGCATACACATTGTCTTCATCATAAATGGTATCAATGCAGTTAATAATAAAGAAAGTCATAAGATCGACTTCAGTTTCAAATTGACCCATTTTATCTGTAATATCTGCAGTTGGATACTTCATCATCATGCCAACGTTCTTATTGATTTCAATCTTAGAATTGATAACTTTCGGCAGTTGAACTTCGATTTCATCAAGATTTACTTCAAAATCATAGATGGTATCATCTTCAGTATCGCGATAAGAAAGCTTTACAACGTTGTTTACTGATTTCGCGCGAAGCTTAAGAAACAAATATTCAAGATCAAAAACTGCTAGTGAATCTACATCAATAGAATCTTGAAGACAGTTAACAAGAATCTGCTTAATTGCTCGAATGATTTCAGTATCGTTTCCACTCTGTTGAGCAATTAAAAGAATCTTTTCTTCTTTTACAAGGAAAGGTCTAAACACAACCTTTTGCTGTGTTGAAGGAATCACAACATCAAATAGAGGTTGATCGATTTTTGGTAATGGCATTATGTATTCTCCATAATATTAAGCAATTGTAGATGGTTGCCCGAGCGTATTTTTCTTTTCGGCACCTGGGCCAGCCGGAGTTGGTTTTGCGGGAGAGGTTGATGCAGGAGGCTGAGTAACTCCATTGAAAGAACTCGATGCAAGAACAGTCAGACGAGGATCTGACTCAGACTGAATATTATCTCTTACTGCGTCTCTACCCTTATTTGTAGATTGTTCTTTTTCTTCGTATGGATTTATTTGGCCAGTTTCAAATGCGTCAATTGCTTCTCTGTATCCTTTTACTGGAGCACGTGTTTCCATGTCTGTAAAGGCAAAAGTAACAGTGAACTTTTGATACTGATTTTCATCTGCCCAAGAAAGATTTGCAGACTGAATATTCATTGGAAAAACATCATACATGACATAGTCTGCAACCGCAATTAGCTGCTGATTATAAACGTTAACTGTTAGAACAGGACATGTATAATCGTCTTTAAATCCTACTTCGTAAGCTCCTCTAGAATTTAATCCTGGACGAGTACTTATTCCTTCTCTCATCAAAGCGCCTTTGGCTTCATATGTTACGATGGAATTCATCCATTGATGAAAAAAGTCTGGAATTTCTGAATATCGATCAATTATCCATGTGAGAGTTAGATCGCCGAACTGAACTCCGTATGGAATCTTTTCAACAGGACCATAGCCGTATCTACGGATATTCTCTTCTTCTAGAAGTTGAATAGTAGGCAATACAACATTCTCACAACGAAGTGTAAGAGGATCACGATAAGCAGACAACATTTGATTTAGTGGAGCTGTTGTCGGACTAGTTCTAAATGGTGAAAATGTAACTAGATAGCTGTGAGAAGGAAGAACACTTCCGCTTTCAATTTCAGATCTAAAGTTACTAATTGTAAACGATCTAGAAGGTGTAGACACATTTACATTTGATGGAGAATTAGAAAATGTAAGTGCTCTGTTTCCGATCGGTTCTTGCTCTTGGTTCGGAGTCGAAGTATTTGCAAATCGAGTAGGAGCTGGAGCGGCTCTTACATTACCACCTCGTCCAGATCTTCCGGTGCGTCCACCGGTTTGAGCAAGTGGATCTCCAGCCAAAGGTACCGGCGATTCACGATTTACGGGTTGTTGCTCTTCACCAGTGCTAATTTGACCGGTGGCGTTTGGATTTGCACCGCCGCCGGTTACCCACCAGTTCCATGCATCTGCAAAAATACCCATTACTTTCTAATCCCTAACATTCTCTTTGAATCGTTCCAGACCTGTGTCTTCGACTTCTTGGCGAAACGTTCTGTTGGTAAGAAGAGAGCAATGTCCCATTCGGAAGGATACACATACATAAAGCGAGAACGTACATGCTCATCTAGATAGTGCTTCACACAAGGAGAGAAGAATCTCATCTTTGAAATGCTTGTAAGAAGCTGATAATTGAGTTTAATCTTTGTCGACTCGTCGTAGCGAGTGTTGTTGGCATAATCATACAGAGCATCCATTAATTTTGCTCTGAGTTGTGGTGGAAGATAGTGAAGATTGATTCCATAGAATCCACCAGGAACTTTGCGAAATGGAAAGACCAGAGGAAACCTATCGTAATACGGAAGCTCTTCTTTGTACTTCGGATCATAGTTGAACATGTACATAGAGCCAACAATCGGACGATTTGTGAGACGAGATGTGTCGCCTTTCATCATCGATCGTTCATTCACTGTTCTCATTTTACCAGCAGTCTCACGAAACCAATCACGTGCTCCCTGAGTACGCGCTGGAATCTGTCCAGAACGAACACCCTGAGTAATGATTGTATCAAATATAGTTGCCACTAGAATTTAAGCCCCAAATGATCTTCTGTTAATATTTCGAAATCCCAGCCACGATCTTTACAGAACTCTGTGGCTGCTTTCCACTTGGCTTCATTTACGCCCCACGTCATCACTTCGTTGATATAACGTTTATTTGGTTTATTTATTACTTTTGGCGGGACTGTCTGGCTCTTTGGTTTGATCTCGATGAGAGCACATTTGATCTTACCATTCGGCATCTTCTTCTTAATATAGAAGTCTACAAAGTATCGATGCATTCGATTATCGATCGGAGAACGATATGGTATTACATGCTCTTCACTGGACCACTCTACAATGTTCGGGTCTTTGTCTAATCGAGACATGTAAACGAGTTCCCATCTCGAACGATAAACAATGTTCGTGGGATCACCTTTGTATTTTGAAGGGTTCAATGGTTTGAAAAAGCCTTTATACGCCATGGAGCTATTTATAAATAAAGAGAGAACTTTCAAAGAAGAGAACCATGGCACTTATCGATCTAAATATCAAAAGTTTTAAAAAAAATGGTGGTGGCATTGCTAATCGTCTTTTTGATGATGCTGTGAATAAGCTTGAACAGAAGCTAGAAAACACTGTAGAAGATCTGATCGGCAAAGGTTTAAGCAAAATCGGATTGTCTTCATCTGGTGTATCTAATTTTGTTTCTCGATTTAATGATTCTAAAATAAGTGGAGCTGAAGACGATTTCTTTAAAGATTCAAAGGCAGAGCAAAACCGTCTAGCTCCTCGTTATATTGTCGAGAACATGACCGCTAAAACTGGCGGTGAAACTGCTGCTGACGCCAACAGAAATATTTCAACGGCCGGCCCAGGGAACAGAGAGAAATTCTATCAGTTTCCAGAGAGACTTGGTGAATATTATATGCTTATGAGATTTAAGCAATATAAAAGACCGAATCCTCATTATAATGCTGAGTTGGTTCCATATGATACGTTTGCTCTTCCTATTCCAAGAGAAATTAAAGAGCAATTTGGAATCAATGTAAAGTCAAGTGCACAAGGATTTGCAGGAGGACTGGCTGACATTGGATTTACAGCTGCCGGTGGAAATGGTGCACGAGCAAATTCACAGCTAGATGCTCTACTATACAACGCAGCTGTAACTAAAATTGGAGAACTTTCGAGTCAAGGTGGAGAAATCTTAGGTCAGCTTGCTGGTGCTATTCCAAACCCTCATATGCAAGCAATCTTTGAAGGTGTTGAACTGAGAAATCACAGCTTCCAATGGACGTTTACACCAAGAAATGCCGAAGAAAGTCGATCATTAAGAAGTATGATCGACCTGTTTAAGCAAAATTGTTTGCCTGCTTTTAGTAAACTTGGCACTCCAGTTCTTCAATATCCACCTCTTGTTGATATTGAATTTGTACCATCAGAAATTCGTGATCTTATCAAGTTCAACACATGTATGGTCAAAGATGTAAGCATTAACTATGCTCCACAAGGTTTGCCTTCATTCTTCCATGGTACAAAACAACCAACAATGATTCAACTATCTCTTGAGCTTATTGAAACTGAAATTCAGACTGCAAACAAATATGGTGTTGGAGCTGGAACTCCGGAAAGAGAAGATGGAGCAACTAAGATTGTTGAAATGGTTGACAGGGGTTCAGATCGTATTCCTGGAGTAGCAGAAGCAAAACGCATTGTTGAATCTGGAGTAAGTGGTGTTATGACTGCATTCTCGGAAGGCGCAGCCGGAGCAAATAATCCATGAAATATTTCAATAGATTTCCAGTTGTAGATTACGATGGCAAGGTTGCTAAGAATATTTTAGCGCGAGTTGATTTTATTGATTCTTCGAAGAGAGATATTTACTCTAATTTTGATTACGTTTTAGAAGAAGGTTCTTCACGACCTGACGTTATTTCGAATAACTACTATAACTCTCCATACTATGATTGGCTGATTTATCTTTCAAATGGTGTAGTAGATCCTTATCACGATTACTACAGATCTGCACAAGATTTTCAGAGCTATATTATTGCAAAGTATGGATCGACCGCTGTTGCAAGAAGAAATATTCTTTTTTATCGAAATGACTGGTCTGCTGATGAAAGTCTTATTAGTGAATCTGTTTATGACAATCTTCAACCGGCAATTAAAAAGTATTGGAAGCCGAGGCTGAATAACACTGGCCAGATTGTTGGATATGAAAGAATAAAAGAAGACTGGACAGTTTCAACAAATCAAATTGTAAAACTGGTAATTACTTCTGATATTGATAACTTTAATATCGGTGACATCGTTGAGCAAGACGATGCGGAAGGAACCGTCATATTAAAGAATGCTTCTGATAATTCTATTACTCTCCAACACATCACCGGAGCTTTTGTAGCGAATACAGAAGATGGTATTACATCAGTAACGATTCTAAAAAAGAATATTTCAGATGTTGAAGCTGCTTTCTGGTCTCCTGTGACAGCATATGATTATGAAGAAGAACAAAACGAACTAAAGAGATATGTAAACATTATTAAAGCAAGCTACTTGCCAGATATTGAAAAGCAATTTGTTGAGTTGATTAAGAGATGACAACTGTTTCTATGCGTGAAGGTCAGTTCAAGCTGAATACGTTTGAACTGACTACTTCTACTGGTAGAATTATTCACTTGGGACCATATTGTTCTCGAGCAGATATCTATGAAAACATTCTAGAGTCTACAACTATTGCAGAGTTTATTATTGTTGATCGAGTTGGTATGTTCGGCCACTTTAATTTTATTGATCAGAAGATTAATATTGAATACACAACATACGAAGACAATGCAGAAGCTTCTGTTAAATACGAATTCTATCCTGTAGAACAAAATCCGAGTACAGTTCTACCGGATGACAAAGGTGTGGTGTTTACTCTTGTATGTGTTTCAAAAGAAGCTATTAAGTCTTCGCAGATTAAAAACGCTCCGTACGTAAGATCAAAAATCGAATGTGAAAAAGCAATCTTAGAACACCTGAGTATCTTAGAAACTAAGAAGCAGTTATTCTTTGAAAAAACACATGGCCTTCATGCGTTTAACTTCACCGGGCTGAATCCATTTGTGGCAATCGACAAGATTCGTTTAAAAGCAATGTCGAGTACGTACAAAGGGCACTGTTTTACTTTCTTTGAAAATAGCAAAGGATATCACTTTAAGTCTTTTGAAGCTCTAATTAAAGAAGGTAAAAGCAAGATTGGTGATAAGTACTTTGTTCAAATGCCAGTTGGAGAAGCAGATATTACCGCTTCCAAATGGAGAAACATTCTTGCGTGTAAAGTAGTTCAACCTGGTGGTCCTACAGCTACTCGTGCATTTGGAGCTGGCAAAGTTCGCATCAAGAGAAAGAATATTATTACTGGTGTAATTGAAGACGTAGACATCGATTCATCAAAACTTGATTTTGTAAGCTTAAATGAAGGTTCTGTAAATTTATCGGCAACAACACAAAATGAGTTGTCTCAAAACGAAACTAAACTTGTCATGACATACTATGATCCTACCGTAGAAGAATCTGACAGTGCAAATGCTGAGGCGGTGAGACCATATTACATGGCTCATCTTTTGAATACCATTGCTCATATTACAATTTATGGCGATTCAACGATTACTGTTGGTGATGTAATTACTGCAGATATTCCGATTCATGATGGTCTAACCACTGGTGAAGACACTGCTTATAAAGAATCAAGTAAAACTATGGCTGGCAATTATCTAGTAATGTCATGCCGTCATATTTTAAACTTCAACGAGAATGCTCAGTATCTTCAAGCACTTGAAATTGTAAAAGATGGTGTTTACGGTGAATTGCCTAAAGCTAGATTAACATAAGGAAGATATGATGGAAATCCAAAAGTGGTTCGAAGGCAAAATTCATAGCATTGATGATCCTGAAAAGCTTGGTAGAGTTCAGGTTGAAGAAGTTCTTGGTCACACTGTAGGAAAATATCGCGAAGATCCGGATAGTCTATTCTGGTCTCATGTTCTTATGTCTCCGGCAAATGCAAACGCCAAGGGCATAGGAATGAGTCCACATGGACTTACAGTAAACTCAAAAGTTCTTGGATTTAAAATTAATGATGCTCTGTCATATGTAGTTGGTACAATTGCTTATGCAGAAGATGATAATAACCATTCTATCTCTCGATACGCTAGAGAAAAAGGTCCTGTTAAAAAAGATTATATTGAAGAACTCGGCGAAAAGAAATCTGAGTATGCGGCAAAGTATCCACACAACAAGACAATTACAACAGAATCTGGCCACGTAATAGAACTAGATGATACACCAAGAGCTGAACGTATTCATGTCTATCATAAATCTGGTTCTTATGTAGAGATCTTTCCAGACGGATCTATCGTAACCAAGTCAATGAAAGATTCGACAAGTGTGACCATGAACGACCATGCAATTAGTGTTGTAAAAGGCGATTTACAAATCTTAGCAAATGAAGGCAAGATTCAAATTACTTCTGATGGAGACATTGATTTAGTTTCAAAATCTGGTGTTGTGAATATTCGTGGTGGTGTTATTGGATTAAATGGATAATGTCTGTCGTTCTTGAGCTACCAAAGATTCCAAAATTAGAATGCTCACCAGATGGTAAGGTGAGTAAAAAGGACTTAGATGCTTATTTTAAAAATGTCGGTAGAACTATCGGCCGACTTAATTTATCTGTTACAAGCTTAGATCTAGATGATGAATGTACTGTTGCAATCTTAGCAGCGGCAGTTGCAATTGAACAAGTAGTAAAGCCTTTAGACGGTGTGACAACCAAACCATTTAACAAACTCAAGTCAATAGAACTTGAGTTAAAATATAGAGCTCGTGAACTTGGTAAAGATATTGAAGAATATTTTCAAAAGAAAGTTTCTGAAATATTACTCGATTTGATTGGACTATTAGGAATTCCGAATCCGTTTGAAGTGCCAATTCCTTTTATTGGCACCGCTACACTTCTAGACGATCAAGGAAATGTTTATCAGTATGATCCTGTGATTGCAGATCTATTCACAAAAGATGGTCAAAGAAAAGTAAAGCTAGCAATACAAGAAGATATTGAAGAAGTCAAGAAGTTCTTTAAAGACGCAGAGTCTACATTCAACGGTGATCTTGGAATCAAATCACTAGATCTAGAAGTTGAAGAGCTTTGGCATAAAATAAAAAATTGGTTTAATAATCTCATTAATGACTTTATTGGTTCTGTCGCAGACGCTATCGGAAGAGCGTTGAAAGCAATTCCAATTATTGGAAAACCTATCTATGATCTTGTGTCTGCTGCAGTAGATCCAACGATTACTGTAGAGCAAGCTTTTGATAAACTAGTCGCAGAGTATAAAGCTAAAATTAAGAAAGCCAAAGAAGACTTTTTGTCTGGTAAGATTTTAGAAGATATTGGTGAACAACTCTTAAATGAAGCAATTGACAAGATTCTTGCAATTCAAATTCCTTTGATTGGCACAGTTGGCGATTTGATTGATATTGATCCTAAGAAAAGAGACATCATCATTAAGGTCGGTGACTTTCATGAGATCGAAGATAAAGTAAAAGAATTTATTGCTAAAGCTCGTAGATTCTTTAAGGGCGGATTGATTGTTAAGATTAATGATATCATCGCCAAAGCACCAGGTTATATTTTAAGTCAATTTCCGATTGTAGGTAAGATCTTTAAAGTAATTAAGAGAGTTGCAGACATTCTTTCTGGCAAGAATCCTCTTTCAGAATGTGAAGTACTTAGCATACTCTTACCTCCGATTTTTAGCTTTGGTAGTTTAATTGAGAACTTACTTCCATCGTGTATAGAAGTCGTATACGTAGAATAAATAAAAATAAAGAGAGTTGAATGGCAGACATTTCTAGAATTGATAAGATTACTAGGACCGAGAAGACCGGTGAACCTTATTATAGTGATTTCTATAATAACTTCAACGTGCATCCTCAGAACAAGCGTTTGGTAAAATACACAAACGAAGAATCTGTCAAAAGAGCAATTCGTAATCTAATTCAGACTGATAAAGGCGAACGTTTTTTTCAACCTGAAGTAGGATGCAATATACGTTCTTTACTCTTCGAGCCGATGGTGGAAACCACAACCATTCGCATGAAAGATATGATTCAAGATACTATTGCTAAGTATGAAAAAAGAGCAAGAGTTCTGAACGTTGAGATTTATCCATTCGAAGCTCGCAATGCGTATGATATATTCATTGTTTTTGAAGTAATAAATAGTGTTAATCCAGTAACTCTTAACCTCACATTGTATAGAGCGAGATAATGGCTAATTCAAGCATCATACTTACACAGCTAGACTTCGCGTCTTATAAAGCATCACTTAAAGCACATCTCCAAGAACAAACTGAGTTCAAGGATTATGATTTCGACTCAAGTAACATGTCGGTGCTTCTAGACTTGCTTTCTTATAATACATATCAAAATGCTTTCTACATGAACATGGTCGGTAACGAGATGTTTCTTGATAGTGCTCGACTTCGCGATAGTGTTGTTTCGCATGCAAAAGAATTAAATTATCTTCCACGTTCTTTCACATCTTCAAAAGCAAAGATTCAACTGAGAATTACACCATCTGATTCTACAAAGAATTCAATTGTAGTTCCAAAAGGCACATCATTCATTTCAAGAGTAAATGATTTTTCTTATACTTTTACAACAAATGAAAACGTTGTATTGACTGCTAAAACAAATGGAACGTTCATAAGCGAATCAATTAATATTTACGAAGGTGTTTATCTTACAGATACGTATGCCGTGGATTACAACAATCCACTGATCTATAAAATTAATAATAAGACAGTAGATATTTCTAGTGTGAATGTTACAGTGCTCGAAGACAATGGTTCTACTATTCTAGAATATTCTCGAGCAACATCGATGTTTGGTCATGATGAAAATGCTAAGGTTTTCTTTTTACAACCAGCAGTCGGTGATACGTATGAAGTAGTATTTGGTGATGGCGTTGTTGGCCGTAAACCAAAGAATAACTCAATTGTTATAATCGAGTATAGAACATCAAATGGCGAACTTCCAAATGGAGCATTTAGATTTATTAATGCTGCTCGTATTGATAATGAAGCCAACGTTGCAATTGTAACTCTAACAGCTGCTGCGGATGGCACAGTCGCCGAAGATCTAAACTCGATTAAATTCAATGCACCAAGAGCTTTCACAACTCAAGAACGAGCCGTGACTGCTGAAGACTATCAGAATCTTCTGAAAGCAAACTATCCAGAAATCAATGCTGTGACAGCTTATGGCGGTGAAGATGCTACACCTCCACAGTATGGACGTATCTTTGTTTCAATCGATCTGACAGATGTTGATGGTCTACCAAAGATCAAAGAAGACGAGTACAGAAGATTCCTTCGTTCACGTTCATCTGTTGCGATGGAACCACTGTTTATTACTCCAGACTATACATACCTCAAAGTTGATAGTACTGTTCGATACAACATTAACAGAACAGGTCTGAATCCAGAAGATCTTCGTACATATGTAATTGATTCTATTCTGAACTATGCTGCTACAAATCTGAATAGTTTCGCAAAGACATTCAGATATTCAAAGCTTGTTCAATCAATCGATGCAACTGATAACTCAATCATCAGTAACGAAACAGACATTAATCTTGTCAAGTATCTGACTCCAACTCTTGGAGTTCCACTTAACTTGACAATCGATTTTAAGTGTCCGTTGACTCAAGAAATTCCTCTACTCGGTGACGAGCATCCTCTTATCGACGTTCATGGCGTTACATCAACTCCGTTTACTTACACTGGAATTCAGAACTGCGTTCTAGAAGACAATGGTGATGGTGTTATTCGTATTGTAACTCCAACTGGATCAAACCACAAGAAGATTGTTGATGTTGGTACGGTTGATTATAATACTGGTGTAATTCGTCTGACTAACTTTATTGTTCAGAATTATGTTGGAACATCTCTTAAGATCTATGCCGTTCCAAGATCACGTGACATTACTGCCATCCAGAATGTGATATTAAATATCATTGAATCAGACGTGAACATCACAATCGAACAGATCAGAGAATAATGAAGAAAATAGAAGCAATCATTTCTCCATTTGTTGAGAACCAGTTTCCTTCGTTCTATAAGGAAGAGGGACCGCAGTTTATTGCTTTTGCAAAAGCATATTTCGAATGGATGGAATCTGCTAACAACGTTCTCTATCAAGCTCGTAAGCTTCCAGACTATCGTGACATTGATACAACTGTAGATGATTTTATTCTACAGTTCAAAGAAAAGTATCTGAAGAACATTCAGTTTGATACTGCTACAAATAAGCAGCTGTTGATCAAGAACTCACTTGACTTGTATCGCTCAAAAGGTACTGAGCGTTCGATTGACTTGTTCTTTAAACTGGTATATGGTACATCAGCCGAAGTACGTTATCCTGCTGATAATATTCTTCGTGTGTCCGATGGCATTTGGGAAAGACCAGAATATCTAGAAATTACTCATAGTCGCTACAACGTAGACTATGTTGGTAAGCAGATCGTTGGTGCGATCTCAGGTGCGAAAGCTTTCGTCGAGAAGTTTATTCGTCGTCGCACATCCGTCGGTTATGTAGATCTTCTTTACATTTCAGGGCGTCAAGGTGAATTTAATAATGGCGAACTCATTGGTCTGAATGTCAATAACAATCCAGTCTATGATCGTACAAAGAGAGCCAAGCTAATTGGTTCTGTTAAGCGTGTAATTCTACAAGATCGTAGCCGTGATTTTAAAGTTGGTGATATTGTTACATTTACCGGAACATCAAACGGGCTTGGAGGATTAGCTCGTGTTGAATCGGTCAGTGAAGCAACTGGTATTGTAGACTTCATCTTTATTGATGGTGGATATGGTTACACACTGAATTCTGAGTCAATCATCTCAGAGAAAGTTATTTCACTTGATACTGTTGTAGCCAATACAAACAGTGATCAATACTTCAGACTGTTCGAACAGGCTGTTGAACCAATCATCAATGCTACATTTACAAGTGC
>Ga0075473_10000817_pt1 | contig 13060 bp, 31 predicted proteins | sample DEB19_08_DNA_FD_76340 | JGI IMG/M metagenome (GOLD analysis project Ga0075473, IMG submission 76340) | Aqueous microbial communities from the Delaware River and Bay under freshwater to marine salinity gradient to study organic matter... | ecosystem: Environmental > Aquatic > Marine > Coastal ... | reverse complement strand
GCCAGGGCCCGTTCAACCGTTTCCACTGCCTCTTGGTACGCCTTCTGGAACTTTTCGAACGCCTTCGTTTTCATTGGTCCTCCTGGATCCATTGTACCACAGTGCACCAACGTTTGCACTTTTTCCCGGGAAAATTTTGGGCTTTTTGTGCCTCGTGGGTCAAAAAATGGTCCCGGGAAATTCTGGTGAACAGGCAGGGCAGGGCCAAAAGGGTCCCGGGAAATTTTGTGTGGGGGGACTAGGGCCGGCGCCCGGGAGGGCTCCAGGTGAGTATGCAAGGGCCCTCTGGAAGGCCCCCTGGAAGGCCCCTCGGAGAGGCCCCCTGGACACTGTATTCTAGGCCCCCTCTAGAGGGGCTCTAGAGCTGTTTTTGTGCCCTGTGGCTTTGCCCCCTAGGCCCCTAGCCAAAGATCAGGCACGCCAGTCCAAGCACTCCCAGGAAGAGCAGGCAGGCGCCTCCGTCGATGAGGTCCTCCTGCAGGGCGGTCAGAGTGGTTTTCCGGTAGTTGTAACGCTTCATGGTGCCTCCTGTCCTGGTGTTCAGTTACTTGACGATGGCGTCGAACTTGGCCTTCGGGATCCGCAGGGTGTAGAGGTAGTCCGGAGCGCCCTTCTCCTTGCCAGCCTTCTGCAGGTTGTCGAAGGCGTCCTGGCCAAGCATGAAGTTGACAGCCGGCCGAACGTGGCGGTCCACCGTGTTGCCCATGTTGCCAGCGTGGTTGATCTCCACCATGTTGTCCTTCAGGTAGATGGCCGTGAAACCGTTGAACATCGGGAACTGCATCTTGACTCCTTCAGGGGGTTTGTTTACCTTTCCCCTTCCTGAATACATCATACCACTGTTCTCTACGGACTTACACTATTTTTTGAACTAGTTGCGCATTTTGTTTATGTTGCTGCCCCTCCAGGAAGGTACTCGCCTTTATCACCTGGAGGGGCAGCACCACCTCGTGAACTACTTCTTGGTGGCCTTGGACTTGGCCGCGTTGATGATGTCCACAATCATGTTGCCCAGGGGAGCGTGGAAGGGGCGGATGTTGTCCATGTTCTTGGTGTTGAGGATGCCGTTGTAGAGAGCCATTTGCTGCTCACCGGGCAGGACATCCTTCAACCACCACACCACCTTGTCCACCTGAGCCTTCGTCCACTTGTTCTTCTCACAGTGGAGAACCACCTTGTCCACCAGCTGGCTGATTTCGCTCTGCTTCAGCTTCCGGAGCTTGGCCTCGTCGGCCTTGCCGTTGATGAGGTCTTCGGCCGAGATGATGTTTTGATACTTCTCCATGAAGTCGATGAAGGAGATTGCCGCCTCCGTGCCGACGAAGCCGCGAAGCACCGCGTACACAGTGCCGTCATCCTTCTTGCCAGCCGCCTCGTCCAGAGGAATCCCCATGTGATCGGTGGAGATGTTGAACCGATGCCACGAGGCAGGGTTGGGCAGGATTTGCCCCGGGGTCACCTTGCCAGCGCCGGGGTCCACACGCCAGTGCTGAGGGTGCTGGCGGATGAAGTCCACAAGGACCGAGGAGAGGTGGGCCTTGGAGGCCCAGTCACACCACTGCATGTGGTCCGGCTCGATGTCAACCGTCCAGAAACGGCGGAGCAAAGCCGGGTCCATCTCAATGACGTCGTACTCCGAACCGAAGTTCACCGCCGCAAAGACCCGGGTTTCCGGGTGGAGAGGCATGGGTTCGCCTTGGGCGTCATTGCCGAGGCAGCGGTCCAGAACCACCTGGAAGAACGCCTGGAGAACCTGGGGGTTTGCGCGGTTCATCTCATCCAGGAACAGGAGGACCGGCTCCCGGCAGGCCCGGACGTACCAGGAGGGGAGGAGGAACATGGCCTGCTTCAACGCCTTGCCACCCTCGAAGTCCGGGATGCCGGTGACCTTCGACTCATCCATGGTGGAGCCACGAACGTCGATGATGGGGAGGTTGAGAGCCTTGCCAATGGCCTGGGTGACCTGGCTCTTGCCGATGCCGGTGGGACCACGAAGCATGATAGCCATCTCGGCCGGAAGGCGAGGGGCAATCTTGGTGAGGGTGCTGATGTCCATCGGGTTCTTCGCGGAAACTGCCATTTGCTTTGCTCCAGAGGAGGATGTCCATTTCCTCCTGACATATAGATAATACCACAGTTTTCTTTAGGCTTACACTTTTTTGTGCTCTTTTTGTTACTCTTCTTCGTCAATGTTGCCGTTCTGGACATTGTCGTTCCGGAGCCACAGGGTGTTGACCTGGTGAAGCTTGCCCTCAAAGTCCAGCACTTCCGCCCACAGGGACTGGCCGCGGCCACCGTCCGGGTGGTAGGTGCGGATGACCGTGCAGAGGTCGAAACCCAGCCACTTCTGGCTGTTCTTGCGTACCTGGCAAAGGGTGCCGGCAGGGATGGAGTCCAAGTGTTTCTTGGTCCAGGACCGCTCCACCTCGTTGTGCTTCACGGTCCAGGCTGTGACAGGCTTCTTCTTCTTCTTCACCTTGCTGGGGTCCACCACCTGCATCTTGCCTTTGGGCTTGGCTTTCTTGCTCTCGTCAATCCACTGCATGTTGCCTCCTAGAGAAGGGTGTCAACCAGAAAGAGAACCGCAACAACCACGGTCGGGCCCAGCAAGAGAGCTACCTCTGCCGGACCCATACCCAAGTGCTTATCAAGGAACTTCATCATTGGTTACCTCCTGAAAGCATCATACCACATGTGTGAGGCTTTTGCACCTTACTCGTCCTCGTCGGCCTCCATGCCTTCCACCGCAGCCACGGTGAAACCACGCTTGCCGATGCTGAGGTATTGCTTCACCGCACCGCCACCGAAGCGGTTCTTCGTCATTTGCAGAATGCGGAGGCCGTAGGTGGGGTTGGTTTCCGGCTTGCCCTTGAGGTCGATGGTGAGGCTCAGCATGGCATCCACCATGTGCTTCAAGGTGTTCGAACCCAGGAACTGGCCACCCTTGCCCACCTGGCCGATGACGATGGCCAAGGTGTTGTTTTCCTTGCACCAGTTGGTGATCATCTCCAGCGCCCGGATGGGAGTCTTGGAGTTCATGTCTTCTCCCCACTTGCCGTCGTTCATGGTCTGAAGGGAGTCCACCACCAGGACGAAGGGCTTGTCAGGGTTCTTGGCCCGAAGGGCATTGCACTTTTCCAGGAGGGTGGGAACGTGGGATTCCTCGCCAAGCTTGAAACCGTTGCGGAGGCCTAGGCGTTCCGCATGCATCTTGACTTGGTAGAGGTTTTCCTCGCAGGTGTTGAAAACCACCTCGTTGCCCTTGCCAGCCAGGCCATTGCACATGGTCAGCATCATGGTGGTCTTGCCGGCGCCAGCCATGCCGGTGAACATGGTGACCTGGGAAGGGGTCATGCCGTTGCCGCCGAAGGCGTCGTCGATGTAGTCGATGCCGCTCTTCACCCGCTTCCGCAGAATGTCGGGAACGGTGATTTCCTTGATGGAGGTGCCGAACTCAAAACCGCGAGTGGTGGACAACTTCATGAGGTGCTCCTGGAAGGGTTGTTGTTTTCCTTCCTTACAATAGGATCATACCACGGTTTTCACACCGCTTACACATTTTTTTGTGCACTATTTTGCTACATCCAAGACTCAGCCATGTCCTGGTCCAGGGTGGCTTCCTCGATGATCAGGGTGTCCACATCCAGGGGGTAGTCATCACCTTCCGCCCCGGCTTCCACCATCAGCTGATCGATGCGGGCGGACGCAGCCTCGCGGGTGCTGTAGTAACCCATGATGACCGGAACTTCGTAATCAACCTCGGTGCGAACGATGTAAATCTGCATGGTAACTCCTTCTGTGTAATTTCAAACCACGTCGATTGCGCAGTCAACGTCAATGCAGGGGAAACCCACCTGTCGACCGAGGCGTTCCTTCAGTGCATCCACCGCCTGGTCGACACTGGGCGCAGTCTCCACCCAAATGCCGGTGCACTCTTCCGAGATGTCGCCAATGTACTTCTCCATTCGAGGAGGAATGTCGAACTCAGCGCCGGCAACGTAGAACTTGTAAGTCATGGTGCTCTCCATTTTTGTTAGACGATCTCGTAAGCCTTGTAGATCCGGCGACCAGCCTTGTTGAAACCAGAATCCTGAACCACACCGTTCACCACCGCGAAGGCGTGACCCCGGACGATGCAGTAGAAGGAACCGTGGGGATGGTACTTGCAGAAAACCCCGATGGAGACCTGGCTTTGCCCCACACCCTTGCCGATACGCTCGATTTGAACGCCACGCTTGCCACCGTGTTCCGAGATCACCACCTCGTGAATGTCGGCCAGCCGGGTCCCCTTGCCTTCCTTTCGGCCGGCCGCCTTCATGGCAGCGTGAGCGTAAGCGTAAGGAACACCGAAAGAGTTGGCCATCGCCCGGACAGCGCAGTCGTTGGTCTCCTTGCCGAAACCAGCCGCCGCCTTGGGGTTTGAGATCGCGTGGGGAGCCCGAGTCTTCATGGTGTTTTTTCCTGTCCGATTCCACCGGACAATTAGATCATACCATACTCTGGGACCACTTACACAATTTTGTGCAAAAAAGATGAACACTCTCTGAGGGTCGGATACTGCAATTCCTTTTCTACTTTAGCACACGTGCGGGACAGTGTTCACCTGCGTGACGCCGGGACAAAGTGACCCGATTGCATGCAAAAAGATGAGCTTTTGCTGTGGTCTGGAGGCGAGAATGATCAAAAATGCGTTGAAAAGTGAGAAAAGATGGGCTTAGGCTCTCCTCCATAATAACTCGTTGCAACACATAGCCATCCATTGAAGTCCTTTCGCGTTCATACCGATGAGTGTATTCAATTTTGGGTCTTTCTGGAGCAGGTGAGGCTGTGTTCCAATAGGGAAAGATTGTTTCCTGCCTGAACGGGACAGGCAAGCAGAGGGACAAGTGGGAGGCTGGAAGAGCTGTGTTATGGGATTCTCCGTGGATAACTGTGTATGGACAATTAGACATCAGTTTTGTGGTGCTGGTGAACAGGTGCAGTGATGCTGGGATGTGACAGGTGTGTGCGTCCTCTCCCTCCCCTCCGTAATGAGCGTATCCGTGGGCTGGGTTACCTGAGAGGTGATGGTGATGTGGGCTTTGGTCTGTGCCCCTGGTGGTTGTTCGGTCTTTTTGTGTGGAAGTAGCGCCCCGGTTTGGAGTGCGGGTCAGGGGATTTCTTTGGCAAAAAAGAAGTTTGCTCTCAGGTGTTGGGGTGGAACGCCGCTTTGAAAGCTGCTTTGATGATTGCCTTTCTGTCTTTGTACGTCGGTTCTGGGGTTATTCCACCGTCGGACGTCAGGGCGTCTAAGACTTGGTTGGAGCTTTCCCACCACTGGATGTCTGCGGGTGGTGGGCCGCCCAACAGAGCGTCGTTCATCTCTAGGCCTAGGCTGCTCAGCTTTGAGAACTCTGACCTGTTCACCTTGAAGCCGTTGCCTTCTATGGCTTTCACCATGATCTCAATTGACTTCTTGGAAGGTGTGACGTAGCGGGCAGGATCAGGTGTGGAAGTCGCCGACCTGTGGATCTGTTCCTTCCCCGGTGTCACGGACCAGAACACTTTGTTTCCTATCTTTTGGACGCCCTTGCCGTCATTAGGCATGTGGCTATCAAACGCATCTGCGTGAGACACCACCACGCAGGTTGACGGGTCGTAGATCACGCAGACCTTTCCATCTTTCCTGCCGGTGAAAATCATTCCCGCCACTCTGTTCTTCAGCTTGGAGGAGAGGGCATACGCGATGTCTGATGTGTACCCAAAACTAGCGCTGAGGTCCTCGTCCTCGAAGGCTTTTTTGTATGGGACGTAGTTGTCGTTCGAATGGTAGGTGTCAGGCCACCACCACTTTATTTTCTCTAGTTCGTTCTGCATCCCTAGCTTCTTCAGCTGGTCCTCCAACGACATCTTCTTGCCGTGGACTTTGGCACATGTGCTGGAATCAAAGATCAGGAATCCGCTGAGGTTGACTTTTATCCTGTAGATGTTGTTGCCGTATTGTCCCGTGAATGTGGGAGAGTTGGGGTCGGGATCGTAGACCGTGTAGAGGCCCTTGCCGTACATTGCGCCTGCACCCCGGCCAGGTTCAAACTTGTTTGATTCCATCATGTCGATGAAATCATCAGGAGGAAGTTCCGATCCGTGGTAGACGAAAGCCTGGTTACCAATGACCTGTTCCAACAATGCCTGTCGGATGTAGCGTCTCAGTTTAGATTCGGTGATTCTCATGAGACTAAGTATCTTATCAACCGTTAGGGAATGCCATGTCCGCCGCCTTCGTTTCAATCTTGGGCATGTCTTTGTATCCAGGCCTGGGGTTCACCAGTTCCCTTGATACTATTTCGTACATGAAGTTTCTGGCCGCGCTCTTCCATGAAATTTTCGGACTAGACCCGTCGGAAGTTGGCGTTGTTTGTCCCATCAGGTTGTCGTCCAAGAACTGTGAGTTGGCCAAGTGAAGTTTGGTTGTGTCGACTTTGTAGCCTAAGCTTTTAAAAGCTTTCACAATGATCTCTAATGACTTCTTGTTTTTTGTAGCGTGCCGAGCGGGATTGATCTCACCCATGGCAGATCTCTGGATTTGTGAGGTGCCGGGCTTGATGGGCCTGAACTTTCTCTGTCCCACCTCGTATGTGCCTTCCTCTTCGTCCGTGTCCAGGTAATTGCTGACACCTACCACCACGCAGGTTGATGGGTCATAGATCACACATACCTTTCCGTCTTGCCTACCGGTGAAAATCAGGCCTGCTATATTGTTGGCCACATAATCTCTGATACTGATAGCTAGGTCTGAGGTGTAATCTAGGACAAGGCGTTCCCTGTCAAAGAAGTGCTCAAATGTCAGACCTTGTTGTTTCCATTCGATTCTTTCTAAATCAGGCCAGTCCTTTTTGAGCCTACTGTAAATGTCTTCTCTGCCCATTTTGATCAATTGCTGTTTTAGAGACAACGGCTTGCCGTGGACTTTTTCGCAGACATCTGTGTCTAGAATCAGGAACCCATCCAGGTTGACTTTTATTTTGTAGAGATAGTCGCCATAGGATCCTGCGAATGTCGGTCCTGACCCTCCTGTTGGAGGTTCATAGATTGTGTAGAGTCCTTTGCCGTACATGGCACCGGATCCCTTGCCGGGCATGAAGGTATCAGACTCCATGATCTGGACAAACTTTTCAGGTGGAAGTTCCGATCCATGATAGACGAACGCTTGGTGACCGAAGACTTGTTCTAGAAGTACCTGACGGATCCGTTGTCGCAGTTGTGATTCAGTGATTCTCATGAGACTAAGTATCTGATAACAACTTCGAGTTTTGTTCCAAGTCTTGCTCCTCCCACCACATTATGACTCCGACTTGAAGACACTGCCACCACCACATTGAATTTTCGAAAGGTTTAAGCGATCTTCCAACCAGGAGGAACATGTCACCTTCGCTGCCCCACTGGCGAAGTTGACCGGATCTGAGTGTTGCCATTTCAGTCATCTGCTTTCTCCGCCAAGGTGTCGCTTTCCATCACAGCTTCCCTCCAATCGTGGACCTCACCCTTGTAGAGGACCCTCCAGTAGATCTGGTGGTTGTCTGACTTTTCGAATCTTTCCAACAGAAGGTATGTAGTGGGTTCTTGGTCATCTGACTTCTGGAACTGCCACAGTTGACCTGGCTTGCGTACTGACATTTCAGTTCCCAGGTTCGCTGACCAGCGTGTCTTGCAACATTGAATCTTCCGTCCACTCCACCAACTTGTCCTGGTAAAGGATTTTCCAGGTGATGGGACGCCCCTGTTCCGGAACCAGGTTCAGTAGAACATAGAAAGTGTAGTTGTATTTTGGATCTTCGTTGTCATTAATACGCCACAGTTGACCAGGTTTCCTCTTGGCCTGTGTCGACATTTTCATACCTGCACGGCAATCCCATTGGCGATTTGGGCATCCATGTCTGCATAGAAAGCCTTCTGCACCTCGGCAATTTCGGCCTCCAACTTCTTGGCCTCCTCGGCCATCTGTTCAGGCAGGTTGGGGAACTCAGGGCGAGCGTAGAACTTTCCTTCCTCGAGACCACTGAGAATGGACTTTAGAGTGTTGTGACGGTTGAGAATGTAATAGTGCAAGTTGAGGGTGTTGCCGGTAATCTTGTAAGTCTTGCCGAAGTAGATGACACTGTCGAAAACCTGCATGTGAATCTCCTTTTACCTCTTCCTGGATTGATTGTAAATCAGATTTCAGGAATTTGCACATCAGCTTTGACAAGAACGTGCCAATCACCTCTGAGAAATTGTTTGCTTGACCACTGGTGAATCCCATCTTTCTGTTGCCAGGGCGCCAGAGGCCAGGTGGTGAACTCGTAGGTTCTTGCTGGTTCGATCTTCAGGACCAAGTACGAAAGCGTGTCACCCAATCCAAGAACATCGCCATTCCTGATGTCGTCAATCTCTTGTTGAGTCATCGTTTTTCACCTTGTCGCACTTGATAATCTTCACCATCCCGCCACTCAACCAAGCGATCAGAGATGATTCTGGAAAATCTCCTTCACTGAAGGCGTGGCAGTCCATGTAGTGATATCTGTCTCCAACTACTCTGGTGATCGTGATGAAATCTGCAGGTCGATTACTTCTCCAGTCAAACACCATCATGTCACCTTTCTTGGCCAGTCGTTTGTTTGCCATGTTTCACCTAAGCGAAGAAGTGAATCACCCAACCGGCCAGCAGGATGCCCAGGGTGGTGCCAATCTTCTTGCCAAGCTTGGTAGCAGTATCACTGTTTTCATTCTCAGGATTGGTGTATGCCGTGGGCGTCAAGATTTCCACCAGCAGCACCAGACCAAGTGCCATCGTAGCGGTGAGCTCCTTGACACCGAAGGTGGGAACCGCGAACCAACGCCATAGCCAGGTCACCGCCCATCCTCGCAAAGCCACATTGATGCCTGAGAAGAGGAGAGAAGCCAAAGCCACCGCGAGATCGTTTGCCGAATTCTTATCCTTGTTCATTGTGCCTCCTGTTTTCCTGTTTCCTATAGAGATTGTACCACATTCTCATGAAGCTTTACACACTTCTCTCACGAACAAGTGTCCTGTGTAATCCTCATCGTTCTGAATTCTTTGCAAGATTCCGTCTGACAACCTGAGGAATGTCAGTTCTTTGCCGCGTTTCATGTCAACGATGAGGTAGGGTCTTTCGGCGGTGTCAAGCACCAGGGTGCCGGGTTTCATGCTGAAGAACTCCCTCTTTCTCATTCTTCGCTCTCCAATTTGGTGACCCTTCTGGACCCCACCACCAGGATTTCACCAGATTCAGTGTCAAGGACTCGGTACAGGGAGGGTTCTTCTTCGAACTCCAGGTCCTCGATGAAAATCACAGGTGTGAAACCGTCCCTTCCAGGATTCAGCAGTAGAACCAGCTCGCCTTTCTTGAATTCTCTGTTCATGGTTTACTGCGCTTCCTGAATGAGTTCTGACATGTCAATCAAGTTACTGCCGTCCATCTGTCTTATCTTATCGCCTTCAAAAATCTCCCAGATGTCGTTGTACCTGGCGTACCCTCTGACCTTTCGAACAACGACAAACAACCCTTCAAAGTTGACAAATTGTTCTGTCTTCCACCTTCTGAGTTCTCCTGGTTTCATTGCGCTTCCTGGAGAAGTTTTATCCACCGGTAAGAAATTCTGTGTTGAATTGATTGAGTTTCTGGCACTCCTGTGAGCAACACATCGTAAACGATGTCGTGTTCAGGACCTGCGCTACTGATGTGTACCACGTTCTTTTTGACAATGGTTCCCATCATGTGTCCAACTTCAACCAAGTCACCCACTTCAAGTTCACCGTGATTTCTCATGGCACGACTCCACCAGTTCTAGATGAAAGTTCCACTCAGAACCAACCTCGCCATTCGACCACATGACTCTGCAGAACTGGCGTTTTGGTCCAGGCTTTGCCACCTGTTTCTTATCTGCTTCCAACACCACACCCACAGAATCATTGTCCCAGGCAATGGGTTTCACCAAATCACCTGGTTTGAAAGTGGTGCTCATGCTGAGATTGTATGACAAGAGTGAAAGATTTTCAACCTAGTTTTTTGGCCTTTGCTTTTGCACCACCAAAGACTTTAGTGACAGGTTGTGTGGATGGACCTTGTTTAGATGCAGGAGCAGGAGCAACCTGATGAACTACAATGCCCAGCTTGTTCATGATCTTTCCTTCACCTGTTTTGTCATGCCAACGAGGTTCTAGCTCTTCGATAGGAAGGTAAGTCTGCGGGTGTTTTGTTGCGGAGTCTGAGAAGTAAAAATTGTCATCATCGTAACCGTTAAGAACGACATAGTGACCATCATCCAGATCTTTGCTGTAATCTATCTTTTTCTTTGCGTAAGCCTGGAGGTCGATGATCACGGGAAATCCTCTGTCGATGTAGTTCTTTAGATCATCAGAGGTTAAAGATCTAGGTTCAGCTTGAAGCCAACCTGTCTCATTGATCCAGCTCACTAGATCATAGTATTCTGTTCCGTTACCAGGTGTTGTGCCAACCTGCGCCCTAATCGCAATTTCTGGTTTGTCAACACCAAAATACATCAGAATCTGTCTGATTGCTGCAGCGCCACAACCAGACTTAGTTTCCTGCCAGTACTGCGGTATTCCTAACAATTTCTTTTCGCCAGCTTCTTTGAGCTGTTTTCGAACTAGATTTCGAAGCTGTTTCTCGGTGATGCGCATACCACTAAGTATCACACTTTTCCCACAACGTAGGTGTCCAAGCGTGATCAGGCCAGTCACTTCGCAATTCAGTTTGTCCTGGCATGTGTATCCAGAACAGGTCGTTTTCACCGCTGGGGTTGGGACCATAATCTATCTTACGAACTACGGCAACCTGACCCACCATTTCTGGACACCACATCATGGTGTATGCGCTGTGCTTGCATTTGACTAGATCACCAGACTTGAGTCGCATTTTGAACACTCATGTTGTTTGATCGATTGTATTCATGCATACAGGATTTTCAATGATAACAAGAAAGTTACAGGCATATTTACATTCAAAGGAGTATCATGAATAAGAGCAGAAATTCTATGCAAAGAAGGTTGTTAGAGGCTTACATTGCCGAGGCTATTCGTTCTACACCTCGAAGGCAACTTCTTGTAGCAAAAGATCCGATGGCACTGGTTGCTGAGAACTTTGACAGGCAAATGAACCAACTTCTTGCAGAAGGATTGATGGACTCATTGTCATCAGCTTATGAGACTGTGAAAGGCGGAGTGACAAAACTGAAGGATAAGATCAGTGATGCTGCAATGACCGCAATGAAGAAAGTCAATGAAATGTCATTGCAACTGGTGCTGAAGGGGATTAGCGTTGTCAAAAGCAGCGCTGAAAAAGTGATGGGTGTTGTCAACATGATCAACGATAAGATTGCAGATTTCCGTGAGGAACATCCCATTCTTTACAAGATCATCAAGATCGTCATTATTGCATTGATCGCTTTTGCAATCATGAAACTTTTTGAAGGAACTGCTCACGCCCAGGCTACAGCAGGTGGAAAACCGATTGATCCAAACAAATATATGCAAATGAGAGGCGCAATGCTTGATGCCGCAAAAGATGCAGGTTCGGATGTTGATACTCAAATCAGGCTTGGAGATGCAATCAAGGCTCTTGATGGTGCAATGAAAGCCAAAGGAAATGTTGACATTGCTTCCATCAAAGGTGACACAGGGAACCTTATTGGCGGATCTTTCAAAATGATCACGAACATGATTAATGCCGCTAGCAAAGGCAATGAAGATGCCGGGGAACTTTTGCGACAATTCAAAGATCTAGGATTGAAAACAGTGGTTGGCGGACCCGGTTAAGTCACCACTCGTCCTTCACCCCACCCCAGTCATTGTAACGTTCCTGTCCACCACGAGCCTTCCAGTCTGAATCGATGGTGAGGCGTGAACTGATACCGCCACGTGGGTTGAAGACCATCACGATTCTCATGCGGTCAGGTTCATAAACCTTCATCAGGTCTTCATACACCACGTTGATCATGCGTTCGTAGGACAGGACTTTGTTGCGAAACTGGTGTAGGTAGAACTTCAGTGACTTCAGTTCAATCACCTTGTCCTTTGGATAGAAGGTGATGTAGAGTTCCGCAAAGTCAGGTTGGTTCTTCACACCCAGGAAGGTGATCTCAGGCGACTTCACCTTGATCTCGTAACCTTCCTTGCTGGGATTTGGAATGGATTTTAGTTCCGATGGGTCTGACCACTGGTTCATGCTGCCTCCAAAGTTTCAATTTGACGAAGCAGATCTGTAACACTTGCGGGTTCCAACCAACCCAAAACATCGCTGGTGATCGGGGTGTCGTAACAGATGGCACCACCCTTCAGGACTGCCAACTCGTACAGACCTTCAGGTCCACCGTAGGATCCTTTATGACAAACCACCGAAGCGCCGTAACCGTTGGTGAAGTGAATTCGAGCGTAAACGCCATCCCGATAGGGTTCAAACTTCAGCTGATCAAAAGCAGTCATTGTAACTCCTCTCTCCAAAAGTTGGGGTGACCGGAGGGATTTGAACCCTCGACGTCCGGAATCACAATCCGGCGCTCTACCAACTGAGCTACGGCCACCATACGGTCAGATGGTATTCACCCACCTGACAATTGTTCAGAGATTGTTGTAGGGGTTCAGCGAATCCAGGTCTTCCACCTGCGAAGCCATGAACCAGGCATCCATCTCCTCCGCCGAGAGTTCCATGCCAGCTTGGGGATCCGAGGCGAAGAGTTCGTTCAGTTGTTCGTTGGTGAGATTCTGTTCCATTTGTTTCCTCCTGAATTGATTGTACCACAACTTTCAGAACACTTACACAATTTTTTGTGCGTTCCAGTGCAACCATTCTGAAGAAACTACGGTGTAGTCATCGAGGTCGCCACCAAAGAATTGACAGGGAATGTTTCCGTATTTGTCCCAGTCTTCCCGGTTGTGTGTCAGTAGGACAAACATGTCTTTAGGTGTCCTGGTTGGGCCGATAGATTCGGCAGTCACCACCCACAGTGAACCCTTGGTCATCTTGTCGAGAGATGTCATTGCATCACCCAGGTGTCAAATTCA
>Ga0075473_10000816_pt1 | contig 13082 bp, 18 predicted proteins | sample DEB19_08_DNA_FD_76340 | JGI IMG/M metagenome (GOLD analysis project Ga0075473, IMG submission 76340) | Aqueous microbial communities from the Delaware River and Bay under freshwater to marine salinity gradient to study organic matter... | ecosystem: Environmental > Aquatic > Marine > Coastal ... | reverse complement strand
TGATTTCTTATTTATTGAAGAAAATGGTAAGAAGAAAGCTTTTTTCGCCAAAGTAGAATTTGATTTAAAAACCATCCAACAAGAAGCAGTATGGGAAGGTTTGCTTGAAAAAGATTCAATGTGGGCTTATCCAAAAGAATTTAGTGCTTGTGCTAAAATGATGGAAGTCTATAAAGATCATGGAAGATTTAAAGGTCAAGCAAAGAAATTAAAAGAATATTTAATAAATAATGAAAAAGATGTAAATAAAAGAATGCGGGATTTGATTCTCGGACGAGTTACAATAGAACCAGAAGAATTTAATGGTATAAGTTTTTGTATTCCGACAAATGCTAAAAGAGTGGATAAAACAAAACTATTATTAAAAAGCATAAGAAAACAAAATAAAGACAAACCTTTTGAAATTATTATTTGTGGCGATGTAGATGCATTTAAAGATGAAAAAGATGTTATACTAATAGATAAAAAGGAAGAAGCACATTCAAGAAAAGTTGCTTTATTGAGAAATAAGGCAGCAGAAAAAGCAAAATTTGATGTTATTGCTTGGTGTGATGATGATATTGTTTTAGAATCAGATTGGCTTGAAAAAACAATTAAATTTTCTAAAACAAACGGATGGTTGATTTTAGGAAACAAAGTTTTTAATCCCGATGGAACAAGATATTGGGATAGAGCAACATTAACTCCTCATTGTTTAATTAACTACGAAGAAGAAAATGGGAATCCGATTTTATACCAGTCCTCAGCTTTTTTCTTAGTTAGAAAAAGTGTATTTGATAAAGTTAAATGGGATGAAACAAAATTAGTATATGCAGATAGAGAAGGAAATATGCCGGAAGATGTTAAATATTCATTAGATTTAAAGAATAACAACTTCTCTTTTTCGTTTAATAAAAACGCAGTTGTTTGGCATAATGATGATTCTTATACACAATGGGGCAATCAGACTTTAAAAAAAGACCTAATTGAACAAAAATTTAACATCGCAATTTTTCCAGAACCTTCGGATAAATTTTTACAAATTTTGGAGTTTTAAATGAAATTTCTTATTAAGTTTCCAACAAGAGGTAGATTTGATTTATTTTTTTCTACTTTAGATAAATATGTAGATAATTTTAGTGATGAAAATGAATATATGATCGTTGTTTCTTGCGATTTTGATGATCCTATAATGAACAACAAGAATACAGTTGAAAAATTGAAAAAATATAAAAATTTAAAATTTTATTTCGATCATAGAGTTTCAAAAATTTTTGCTATTAATAGAGACATAGAAAAAATTTCAAAAGAATACGAATGGGACATAATAATTTCTGCCGCCGATGATATGATTCCGCAGGTTAAGAATTATGATAAAATTATCGTTGAAGAAATGAATAAATCGTTTCCAAATTTAGATGGTGGTCTTTGGTTTTTTGATGGATATAGAAAAGATTTAAATACTATGTCTATTTTAGGAAGAAAAAGATTTGAAGAGTTCGGGTATGTGTACTATCCAGAATATAAAACTTGGTATCCAGACAATGAATATACTGAAATAGGTTTAAAAGAAAGCAAATTAAAATATATAGATAAATGTATAATTAAACACGAGCTTCCAGCACATAATCCTAATATGATTTTTGACCAGTTATATCAAGAGAATGAAACAAACGAGTTAAAAAATCACGATCATCAACTTTATCTACAAAGAAAATCTAAGAATTTTTTTAGACAATAAAAAGAGAGAAAAAATGAAAAATTATAGTCAATTAAATCAAGATATGTGGGTTTTACAAAAATTAAATTTCAAGAAAGATGGTTTCTTTTTAGAAGCCGGTGCGTGCGATGGCGTTTATCTCTCAAATACATATCTTCTTGAAAAAGATTTTGGTTGGAAAGGTATTTGCTGTGAACCAAATATGGAATATTATGAAAAATTAAAAATTAATAGAAATTGTTTTACAGATAATAGAGTTTTGTATGATAAAGATGATTGTGACATAGAATTCTATCCACATGGAGAATTAGGTGGTACTTTTCAAGACTTTAAAATAGAATCAAATAGATTATATGAAAGAGTAAGTGCAACTCCATTCAACACAAAAACAATAAGTCTTAATAGTGTATTAAAAAAATTTGATGCACCAAAAAATATTGATTATATTAGTTTGGATACAGAAGGAAGTGAATTAAAAATTTTAAGTTCTCTTAATTTTTCACATTATGATGTTAAAATTTTCTCTGTAGAACATAATACTACTCAAAGAAATGATAATGGAGAATATTTAAAATCAATAATTCTTTTTCTACAAAATTTTGGATATAAATACGAAATAAATCAATGGGATTGTTATTTCTTTAAGGATTAAATATGTTTAGTATAATTTTAACGGTTCATAATAAAGAAGACCTATTAAACGATGTGTTACTGTCTATAAAGAATAATACGTCTTCAAATTTTGAATTAAACATTGTGGTTGATGGTTGCACAGACAGCTCTGAACAAATAATAGATACATTTATTAAAAATAATTTAAATTTAAAAATTAAAAAATTTATAACCAATAATATTTTTGAGACAAAAGCAAACAATGTTGGTCTTAAAAATAGTTCTGGTGAATATTGTGTAATTATTCAAGACGATATGATTATTAATGAACATGGTTGGGAAAAAAGATTAGTTAAACCAATTTTAAATTTTTCTGACATTTTTGCAGTAACTGCTAATGCAACACATAATTGGATTTACAATCCTTATTCTATCCATCAATATATGAAAGAAAATTTAGACGATTGTTGGTGCGATATAATTAGGGTTTCAAATTTAGCAAATAAAAATAATATGACAAGAGATATGTTTGCAATTAGAGATTGTGTTAATCGCGGTCCTCTAATTTTGAAACATGATATATTACAAAAATTTAACTATTTTGATGAGACATTTGATCCACAAGATATGGACGATCATGATTTGTGTTATAGAGTCTTTAAGCAAGCTGGTCTAAAAGTAGGATGTTATATAATAGATTATATAAGTAAAGAAGAGTGGGGAAGTACAAGAAAAAGTGGTAAACCAGCTAATTGGCTTTTAAAAGCTAATCATAAAAATTCAAAGTTAGTTTTTGAAAGACATAAAGATTTAATTTGCGGCACTAAACATGATGAAAATAGATATCTTTATTAATAGGTGATTAAAAATATGAACATACATTTTGTAACGTTTTCAGATAAAAAATATGAAAGTAGACAGAAAGAACTGGAAAATTTTGCCAAAGACTCTAATAAGTTTAAAACAATTACTTCATATACAAAAGATTGGTTAATTGAAACTGATTTTTATAAAAATAACAAAAATATTTTAGATCTCCAAAGAGGTTGCGGTTATTGGTTGTGGAAACCATACATAATAAAAGAAAAAATAAAAGAAATTGAGCACAATGATGTTATTTTTTATATAGATTGTGGAGATTGGTTTAGTTTAAATATTATTGATTATGTTTTAAATAAAATGAGTTCAGAAGAACATTATATATTATTTCATGAATATCAAGAATATAAAAATAGTAATTGGACAAAAAGAGATTGTTTTATTTTAATGAATTGTGATGAAGAAAAATTTTGGAGCGGAAAACATATTGAAGCTGGAGTTCTTTTTGTTAAAAATAATTTATTTTCAATTAACTTAATCGATGAGTGGCTTGAGTTTTGTAAGAATGAACAAATTCTTACCGATATAGATAATAAACACGGTATAAATCTTCCAGATTTTAAAGACCACAGACATGACCAAAGTATTCTAACAAACTTAAAAATTAAATATAACATTTCTGGAGATCCAAATATTTTTAATTTAGCTAGATGCAATGTGAGATGATAAGATGAAGAAAAAAGTATTACTCCTTTTATCTGGGCAATTAAGAACATTTGATAACAAAGTTGTTTTAGATGGGTGGAAAAAATTTTTTGATAAATATGATGTAACAACTTATTTGTGTGTTTGGGACAATAGAGGAAGATCTATAATGTCAAAATACGCAAATTATGATGACAAGATTGATGAAGATGAGATAATAAATCTAAATCAAGTAAAAAACATATTTCAAACTAACAATATAAAATTCTTTAATTATAATGATTGGGTGAAAAAAGATATTATTAATTCTTGGATGCACCAGTATATAAATGATAAATTTTTTAATTCTATCTTTGCTTCTTTTTATCTTAAAAAACAACTTTTTCAATTTGCAAACAAAAACGAACAACGCAATACGTTTGATGGAGTCTTTCTCACAAGACCTGATATGTTTTTCTTAAGAGAACCACCCGATTATCCTTTTTTAGAAACTAATGTTGTCTGGCAACAAAACCCGCCAGAGATTTATTTCCACAATAGAATATATGATAATTTTTTATTTTCAAATATAGAAAATATAGAAAAAATATGTAATTTATATGGAAGCGATTATTTGAAAATGTCTATTGAAAAGAATTATGGAACAAATTTGCATTTTTTAGATCCTTGTAAAATTTTATTTTCTTATTTCAAAATAATCAACTTACAAGATAAAAGTTACGATTTCTTATATTGTGACCCATATCGTGAAGAAAACGCAATGTTTGAATTCAAACAAAGATTTTTATCTGGCAATTTAGCTTGGTGCGAAATAAATGTCTGATTCAAATAAAATAATAATTCTTATGCCACTAAATGGAATTGGAAGTCGTTTTTCTGAATATTCTGTTCCAAAACCATTAATTAAAATTTTTGATAAAGAAATGATTTTTTGGGTTTTAGATAATTTAAATTTGTCATATGTTGAAAAAATTTTAATTCCATATAATTTTAATTTACTTGGTAAATTTAATTTTGAAAAATTATTATCTGATAAATATAAAAATGTAATTTTTCAATTTATTCCGTTATATAATAATACTAATGGCGCAGCAGAAACAATAAACATTGCAATGTCTGTTTTAAAAGAAAATGAATTAAAACATAGTTTTTTAACGATTGATTGTGATAATATATTCTTTGAGGATGTGTTATCATTATTTCATCGCAATTCAATAAAAAATTGTATATTTTATTCTATCGATAGTTCGGAAAAAGAAATTTTTTCTTTCATAAAAATTCATAATAATAAGATTATATCGATAAAAGAAAAAGAAAGAATATCCAATAACGCAAATAGTGGTATTTTTTGTTTTGAAGATGGAAATATATTAAAAAAATATTCTTCTATGCTATTATCATCAAATAAAAAACAAAAAAATGAATTTTATATTTCGGGAATATATGAATTAATGATAAAGGATAATTTAGAAATATCACCAATTGAAATTTCTAAATTTGCATGTGTAGGAACGCCTGAACAGTTAAAAGATTTTATAAAATGGAGAAATTATGAACATTATCAAAGCAATACAAGATATTAAAAGAGGAAAACCTGTCATTATTATTGATGATAGCGACAGAGAAGATGAAGGAGATTTAGTTTTAGCAGCAGAAATGGCAGACGAATTTAATTTAGTTTTCTGCCTTAACCACGGTGGTGGTTTGATGTGCTTGCCTTGTATGAAAGAACGCCTAGATAGACTAAATATACCAATGATGCCCTCTAATGATCTTGACCCACTACAAACACCTTTCTCGGTTTCGATAGATGCTGTAGAAGGGACGACTACGGGAATGTCGGTACAAGACAGATTAAAAACAATTCAAGTCCTCTTAGACGAGAATTCAAAACCATCTCAATTACATTATCCCGGTCACTTGTTCCCACTCAGAGCAAAAAATAATTTGTTATTAGAAAGAAGAGGTCATACAGAAAGTTCTGTTGAATTAGTTAAATTAGCTGGGTTTAAACCTGTTTCGGTTATTATAGAAATTATGAATAAAGATGGAACAATGACAAAAGGTGAGCAAATAACAAAATTTGCTAAAACTTATGATTTAACTGTCGTTACAATTGATGAGATTTATGATGCCGTTTATAACAAGAGCCTATAATAATATTGTATTTAATCCTGATTCAAATACAATATTAAAAACAAGTGTTGAAAAAAGATTAAATGATGAAATAGATTATTATAATAATCTATCTAATGAATTAAAAATACATTTTCCAAGATTAAAGTCTTTTGATACTTTAAATGTTCCATATAAGATGGAATTAGAATTTTATACTTATAAAAATGTTGCAAGATATTATTTGTCTGAAAAATATACAAATCAAGAATTTTGGAATAAATTTTTTAATTCTTTATTTTCTATAATATCTGCTTTTAAGAAAGATAAAAAAAATTATACAAAACAACAAATTAAACTCTTTTGTAAAAATATGTTTATTGATAAAACTATTAACGAATATAATAATTTAAAGAATAATTTCTCATATTTTTCTGAATTATGTTCAAGAAAAGAAATATATTTAAACAATATTAAGTATAATAATTTTGATGATATTTGGCAAAAAATAGAAAACAAAATTTTTCTTATGATTGAAAAACAAGAAAATTTCAATGTTATACATGGAGATATGTGTTTTTCAAATATTTTGCTTGGATATGACGAGGATATTGAAAATATAACAATAAAGTTTGTAGATCCAAGAGGCTCGTTTGGAGAAAAAGGAATTTATGGTTCAAGTTTGTATGATTATGCCAAGATATTACATTCAATAGATGGAAACTATGAATCATTTATATACGACAAATTTATTTTGTTAGAAGAAAATGAAAAATATAATTTAAAAATATTAAATAATAAAATTAATGAAGAAATTTGTATTAATGAATTTAAGAAAAACTTATCAAATCAAGAATTTTTAGATTCAAAATTAATAGAAGGATTAATTTTTATAGGCATGTGTGCGAGACACTATGATAGTTTGGAAAGGCAAAAAGCCATGTATCTAACTGGTATAAGAATATTAAATGAGGTTTTATATGAAGATATGCGTTGATATGGATGGCACAATATGTAAAAATAAGATAGAAAAACAAGATTATTATGATGTTGAACCAATTGAAGGCGCGGCTGAAACATTAAAATATCTTAAAGATAAGGGATATTATATTATTATTCATACAGCCAGAGGCATGAGAACATATAATAATAATGAAGGAAAAATAATATCTACTCATGCAAAAAGTATGATCGAATGGCTTAATAAGTGGGAAATTCCTTTTGATGAGTTACTATTTGCTAAACCTCATGTAGATTTTTTTATAGATGACAAAGGATATAGATTTGATAATTGGAAGAATACCAAAAAATTTTTAGAGAAGCAGGAACAAAAAAATGTTTAATTTTTTAATTGATACAGCAGACGAAAAATATATTAAAAATAAATGGGATTTTTTAAAACAACACATCTCAGGAAAATATGTAGTTGGAATAACAACAAATCCAAACGCTTTTTACAAAGTTAATGATTTTAGCATGGAGCAATGGTTTTCTAGAGCAAAAAAGCTTGCTGATTTATTAGAACAAATTAGAGGTGATAAAGAAGGAGAACTTCATATTCAATTTCCAAATTCAGAACTTACTGAAGATTTATTTAAAAAATGGTGCGATAAACTAGAATCTTTAAATCTTTCAAATATTAAATTATTTATCAAAGTCCCTCCGTTTAGTAATTGTCTAGAGATAGCAGAAAAATATTTTAAAAATATTAATGTTACTGGAGTGTCGGATTCTGGAACGGCATTAAATGCATTGTCTTATGAGATTTCTTATTTATCAATTATTCCGGGAAGAATGGAAGAAGTTGGTATTAATGCAAAAAATCATGTAAAATATATTCAAAGTAGAAAAAAAGACAATAAAAAGATTATTACAGGAAGTATGAGAACCCTTGAGTGTCTAAAGTGGTGCGTTGAATTAGATACTGTTCCAACTATTGGTACAAGAGTGTTTGATCTTTTTAATGAAAATAATATAAAAGATATAGTACAATGGGAAAAGCAAGAGTTTGAGAATATAAAATTTTGCCCATTTATTGATGAAAGAAATGTTTCTCTGTCAACCAACTTCTTTAAACAGATGGATGAAATGGGTGAACTTTGTTATAAAAATTTATTAGGAGCTTTTTAATGAAGAAAATATTAGTTTTAGGCGCTGGCGGTTTTATTGGTTCACATGTTGTTAAAAGGTTAAAAGATGAAGGTCATTGGGTCCGAGGCGTAGACTTGAAATACCCAGAGTTTTCTAAAACGGCGGCAGATCATTTTGTTGTCGGAGATCTTCGCAAAGGAGACTTTGTAAAAGAGATTTTTAGATTTGCAGGGTGTAATAGAAATCCTCATCAATTGTACGCCCTTCAGTTTGATTTACCATTTGATGAAGTATATCAATTTGCTGCTGACATGGGTGGAGCAGGATATATTTTCACTGGCGAACATGATACAGATATCATGCATAATTCCGCTATAATTAATCTACATGTTGTTGAGCAGTGCATCAAGACAGGAATTAAGAAGGTATTTTACAGCTCATCTGCGTGCATGTATCCTGCATATAATCAAGAAGACCCCGACAACCCAATGTGTTCAGAGGAATCCGCATATCCCGCTGCACCAGACAGCGAATACGGATGGGAAAAACTTTTTAGTGAGAGATTATATCTTGCAGCCATGCGAAATTATGGACTACAAGTTCGCGTATGTCGCTATCACAATATTTTTGGTCCTCAAGGTACATGGGCAGGAGGTCGAGAAAAATCTCCAGCAGCTATGTGCCGCAAAGTTGCAGAAGCTCAGGATGGTGGACAAATCGAAGTTTGGGGAGATGGAAAACAAACTCGTTCATTCATGTATATTGATGAGTGTGTTGAAGCAACTAGACGCCTAATGGATTCAGATTTTACAGGTCCAGTTAATATCGGATCAGAAGAAATGATTGCTATTAATGATTTAGCAAAAATGGCTATTAAAATTTCTGGTAAAAACCTTACAATAAAAAATATCGCTGGACCAGTCGGTGTTAGAGGAAGAAACTCTGATAACAAACTTTATAAAGAAAAAATTGGTTGGGAAACAGAAAAAAAACTTATTGATGGAATGACCCAAACTTATAAGTGGATTGAACAGCAAGTCAAAGAAAATAGATACAAAGATAATGATTTAGATATTATACTAAAGATAGGAGGTTAGTTTATGAAACTATCAAATCAAGCAGCGGCAGCATTATTAATGTGCCTACAGAAATGTATTGCGGAAGAAACAGATATTATGCCACTTTTAAAGGAATTGGATTTTGTAGCTAATGGCGATGAGCTACAAGTGACAAATCCTCCTTCATTTAAAATGAATAAACAACAAGATTTTGTAACAGAATAGGGTGTAAAATGCAAACAAGAGTTGATAAACCTTGGGGATATGAGATTATTTGGGCTAAAAACGATAAATATGTTGGTAAACTTCTCAAAATATTCCCCGGATGTAAACTTTCTTTACAATATCATGAAAAAAAAATGGAAACCATTTATGTCGCTGACGGAATGTTAGAGCTTCATTTGGCAGACAATAAAGTTGTTTTATTACAAAAAGGGGAATCGTATCACATACCAGTTAATACAGTTCACCGTTTTGCTTGTCCAAAAGACTCTTGGGGCGTCGAACTTTTTGAAGTATCAACACCAGAATTAGATGATGTTGTTCGTTTACAAGACGATTATGGGAGAGCATAATGCCAAGTTATCAATATGAATGCCAATATTGCAGTAAGCAGTGGACAGAAAATCATTCATACGATGAACCACCTTTGATTTGTCCTTTTTGTGAACAAAAAGATATTAAAAAAGTTTATAACTACACAACAAATATAAATAAACCGACCGAACAAAAAGACTCTAATAAGGTTGGTTCAAGAACTAAAGCTTTTATTGAAGAATCTCGTAAAGAGCTAGAAGAACAAAAAGAATCCATGAGGGGCAAATAATGTTAATGGGTATTTTATCCGGCTTATTAGTTATTTCTATTGTGGCGAATGTTTTGATGTATAAATACGCAAAACATCTAATAAATAAATTACAACAGTTTTCAGAGAATATAAACGATCTCAAAGATCTACTAGGCGTTTATTCACGACACTTAGACAACACCTACAATGCGCCAACTTTTTATGGCGATTCAACACTACAATCATTACTTACGCACACAAAAGAGATTATCAATGATATAAAAGAGTTTAATGAAGCATTTCTCGTGGAACAAGAAAGAAAAGACGAAGAAGGAAGATAAATGTCAAATAAATATTATTTTTCAACCGAACATGAAAATGCGGTTATAGAGTATTGTTCAACAACCGATAGACGAGTTAAACAAGTGCTATATGAAGTTTATATTGCGCCCGCATTTAATGAGATGGTTGATAAAATAATATATACGTATAAGTTCACAAATCTTCCAAATATTGAAAGTCTTAGAGAAGAATGCAAATTTTGGCTGATGACCATTCTTGAGAAGTATGATCCGACCAAAGGTTATAAAGCATTCTCTTATTTTTCAGTTATTACAAAGAACTGGTTTATTCATAAAGTAAAGAAAAATAATAAAAATCTTACACATGAAATATCTTATGAACAGTCTTCAAATGAGGTAGAAAGCCAGCACCAAGTTGTCAATGATTATCACGAACAGCAAGAACAAGAACAATTTTGGAACGATTTATTAAAAGACATTGATACTTGGGGAATTTCTCTTAAAGAACAAGATTTGAAGATACTTGAGTCAGTTAAACAAATACTTCACAATAAAGACAATATTGAAATTTTTAACAAGAAGGCTATTTATATCTATATGAAGGAGATCACTGGTTTGAACTCCAAACAAATCACTTCAAGCTTAAATAAAATAAGAATAAAATATGTTGAATTTAAGCGGGATTGGGAAGATAAAGAATGAAAGATCCTGACACAAAGAATAAATTATTAGAAGAAGCAATAGCCAATTTACGCACAGACCGCGAAGTTACAACAGATCTTTTATATGAGCTTCGCGATGATATAGTAAATGGGAAAACTAACCATACTGCCGCAGGACAAACGGCTGCAAAATATGTAGAGACATTACAACGCTCTAATGAACAGTTGGTAAAAATAATATCAATGCTTGAAAAGAAAGAACAAAAATCATCCGATGATTGGTCTAAGATGGACAAAAATGGTCTTTACGACATGATTAAAGAAAAAGATAAGGAACTTTAATGAATGTCAATTTCGTCTTTACATACTAGTATTAACTCATTCTCAAATAGGGATGGGCAAAAAAATATTAGTGTTCGCCAAGGCACTCTTTATGTCCCTCCAGATTCTCTCAAAGAACCAACTTTTAAAGAAGTTTCTGGAGTGGTCGCATCAAATCCAAGACCATTCGATGTTACAAAATCAAATTTTATTAAATCTGATAACTTAGACTTAGATCCAACACAGTCTGCAAATTATATAGTTTTATATTATTATTCTCTAGATAAAAGTAAAGAACTATACCCACCACCTCAAGAAATTTTAAATTTATCTGAAGATGATGATAAATACCGCCTATTCCTTGTAGAGTTGGCACAAGGAATAGGCGGCGGAAGAATAATAATTGATGCCTCTAAAAGTGAAGTTCCATCAAGAGGTGATAAAATTACGTTTGATCTACCTGTGGGAGATCATGCTTATCCAGCTAAAATAAAAACAATTGAACAAACATCAAAAAGCTTTGAATTTACCGGACAGAGCGCTTCTCCAAACTCTTTAAAAAACTCTAACAATGAAGCATGGGTTAGTAGAGCTGATAATACAGATAGCGATTCTTTTCCTACAATTGATATCGCATCAGGCGCAGGTTCTCCATACCCGAAAGCCTTCAAAGTAAACGAGCCGCCGACTAATACAATACAAGGCAAATCTGTTGAATATTCTAACTATATTAAATTTGGCGGTTCATTAGCTTGGAGAAATAATAACCCCGGAAATATGAGACTCTCAAAAGAACCAAAATATTATGGCGCTCTTTCAAGAGATGAAAAAAGATTTTTGCAATTTTCAACCGAAAAAGATGGTTTTGATGCACTTTTAGTGTATATAAAAACTTGGAAAAACGCTTCTCTTGAAAAATTTATTAATCAATATGCGCCACCGAACGAAAATAATACTTCTGGTTATTTAGAAAAAGTTTCCATAGCTTTACAGACCAACCCAAGTATCAAAATGTCAGAACTAGATGATAATCAAAGATACAAACTAGCTTTAGAAATAAAAAAAATAGAAGGATGGAAAGTGGGTAAAATAAAATATAAAGATGGCGGAAATATTAACTCGGTTGGGGTAATTTAATGTCAGGAACTTTCAACGAGAGAAAAACGAAAAAAAATAATGTAGGCTTTAATAAAGCTGTAGTTGAAAATGCTTTGTTTTCTAATGATGGAGCAGCATCAATAATTTTAGGCAGTGATCGCGTCAAGGCAGTAGATTCTGGTTATGGCGGACTAGGTTTTGAAGATTCATCTGCTATTGATATTGTTTGTGGAAGAGGCAAATCTATTGCGGAAAAAGATAAAGAAAATGCCATCTATGTCAACCCAGACTTTTTTTCAGATGCGGCTAGAATATATCTTAGTGAAAAAACTGATGTTGATAAAAATTTTGCATTAGCAAAAGGAAAAATAGGTTCTTCTATTTCCGAGTCGGCAATTGCTTTAAAAGCAGATTCAGTTAGAGTAATAGGAATTAGTGGTATAAAATTAATTACAAGAGCAAATCCAACAGATTCAAATCAAACAGAAACAGGAGTAAAAGGAATAGAGCTTATTGCTGGAAATGATGATACATATTTACAACCGATGGTAAAGGGCGATAATCTGGTAAAATGTCTAGTAGAAATAACCGAAGTTGTTTCTCACGTTAAAGCTCAAGTCCACTCAGTAATGAACTTTTTAGAAGATTTTGTAGATAACTATAATCAACATATTCATCCTTCTGCGGCAGGTCCAACAAGCACAAGCCCGAATGCGGCAATACTTACAGGTCTTTTTTCAGTAGAAAATACGAGACATGCCACAGAAGATAATTTTCTATCAGATACTATTTCATCTATTAGAAGTGATTATA
>Ga0075473_10000813_pt1 | contig 13093 bp, 5 predicted proteins | sample DEB19_08_DNA_FD_76340 | JGI IMG/M metagenome (GOLD analysis project Ga0075473, IMG submission 76340) | Aqueous microbial communities from the Delaware River and Bay under freshwater to marine salinity gradient to study organic matter... | ecosystem: Environmental > Aquatic > Marine > Coastal ... | reverse complement strand
AAAACTCGTAACTTGGATTAGATACTACAACGTTTCTGAAAATGTCATTTTGATTAAATTTATACATTTCATTTTCTTTAGTAGTCCAAACGCACTCTTAGAGTAAACTCTGTTGAAGGGGTTTTCTTAATCGGTTCTGATAGTTTGGCAACTGCCAATAACTCATTATCAGTTGAATACAAACCAACTGTTGTAATGTATGAAACTGGCTCATCAGTTGTTGCATTTTTTACAACAATTTTACTGCCACTCAAATAGGTCGGATTAGAACTATAGTTAAAATCACTTGTATTTGCTCTACAGAAATATATTGTAGAGTTTAGTTCTGTTGTGTTATTAAAAGACACATTATATAATCTGTGTCTAAATGCATCTGAAGCTGCGGTAATATTAGAACCAGTTATTATCATATTGGGTGTTCTGCCCGAAGAATCTAATGTAGCGCCAGAAGCAAATATTTGAGATGTTGAACCAGATACGCCAGAGACACTAGATGTAGCCATAGACAAAACTACAACACCGGCTTGATAATAAATTAAACCAACTGGCGTAGATGAGTTGTAAAGAATACCATACTCTCCTGCTGGAGAGTTTACTCTATATTCATTCTGAGCATTGGTATCTTGGATTGTGGTTAACCCAGATGGTGAAGCAAAGGTGCCACTAGCAAAATATTGTAGCGTGAACGAACCTTTCTTTATTTCATCTTTTACCAATAAGCGTGAAAAGTTTATAAATAGACAATTTCTGAGTTTTGCACCGCCACCTAATTGCCCATCTTCATCAAAAACTCTAACTTTTCTATCGGTATCAAAACCAGCTAAAACTTGAGCCATTTGATTATAGACTTGAATCTTCTTAGTATGGTCTGTATTACTCGATCCGCTTAGACCCGAGCCACTGCAATAGCCAAGTGTTAAGTCGAAAATGTGATTAGCCGATGAACTTGCATAAGGATAATCATAAACAGATTCAAACATGTTATGTGAAAATGTTTTGATATTATTATCTGAATATGTTCCAGAAACTATTGATCCAGTTATTGGAATAGCCTCATTTAATAGTGTTCTGGTTTGAGCAACGTCGCTGCTTAATAAAGTTTTAAAACTACTTGCCATTGTTTAATCCTTATGGTGTTGATTTATATTTCAAGAATCTAATTGGTAAATCGAGCGAAGCACCAGTTTGAGCACCAGTAACTCTTATTATTGTATCAATATAATAATATGTTGAAGTAGTACCAGCTTTATTTGTATAAGACTGAGTGGCACCTAATAATTCAAATAAATAAGTACTTTGTTGTAAATCTAAAGAAGCTCCAATTAAAAATTTTAAAGTAGTTCCTCTGGGACCGGCTATAACTTGTGTGCCGCCCGACGTTGATTGATCGTCGTTGGTTGATACATAAACATTATTATCGTTAGCTAAAGAAAAATAATAACTAGCAATATTGTCATCGTCAATATAAGATATTGCAGCTTTAGTTGTTTTATCTCCCACTGGTGTGACTATCGAACCAAGTCTATTATCTATCTCTATGATATATTGATTTTCGATCAAGGAAGAATCTAATGCTTGAGAAGGCGGAATAGCGGTTGTGTCAAGACCCTGATCGATACGAATTGTTGCAAGACTATCTTTCGTACTCAAGCCATATAAAACTGTATATTTTGTATTTTTAAAAGGAGCAACATCTGGATTAACCGCTGTATTATTGGTAAGCCCCGAAACGGTGTTTGTATTTTCTGTATTTTGATCCGCAGTAACATATATTAAGTTGCCTGCATCTACATTATTACTAGTCGAACTTAACTCAGCAACCCCACTTGCCACATTGTTAAGCTTTGTAACCGGCAAATATAAAAGATTATCTTGAGGAATGGAAATCAAACGACTTTTTAAGATTGAAGTATTATTAGTAAAAGCTTCTAAGACTGGAGTTTGTAAAAGAGACAGATCGTAGTAGGCTGAACCGCTAGCATTTGTTTTATCGTATAGCCCATAATCTATTTCATCATCGCCCAAAGCAAATTTTGCAATTTTAAAAGTTCCATCGGCTTTGGCTAATCTTTTTCTACCAGCGTCCGTTAATACTGCGTCCAATATAATGTCGCCACTATTATCTAAAAATGCCATTATAATTTACTCCTGTTTCTTCTTTATAAATAGTGTTTAAAAAAAAATGATACTTTATACTTTAAACTTTTGTCTTTTTAGAAGCGCTTTGTATTTTTTTCTTTATAGAAGATATTTGTTCTTTTACAAGACTGAGATCTGCCTGCTTAGTAAACGTTAGGTTTATGTCTATCTTCTTCTTAGTTGATTTTGATGTAATACGTATTTTAAAATTTTTACCAAACACTGATGGCTGTAAAGATCCAAACTTATTTAAAAATTGAACATCTAAGGCGCTATTCATCGCATCTTTTTGTAAAATATGTTCTTTATTTATGTCAATTTTAAATTTATCTTTAATAGAAATATTTTTTGTTCTGTTATCTTCTTGGTATAGTTCAACAATCTTAATAATAGGATATATTGCGCCTGAATTTTCAACTATTTCTATTTCATAAATAGCCGAAGGGTTTGAAGCCATTGCATGATTATCTACGCTTCTAAAAGTATAATAATATTTTTTATTTGGTTGTATTATATCTTCAAAACCCCCTCCGACTGGAGATATTAGGGATATTTTGCCTTTTAAGAAATCAGAATATAATTTTGGTTTCTCTTCTAATTTATATACACCAAATAAAGCTGAAGGCTCATCTCCGCTAAAAGTTATTTTTCCATCGTAAGGATATTTTATTTTTTCATTTTGTAAAAGAGAATCATATTGAACTGTATCTTGTTGCGTCATATAAATTGGATAATCTCTATAAGTAAAAAATGAATCAGAAATAAAAAACTTTATTTTATCTTTAACATTTTTATAAGGGATTACAGTTATTTCCGGTGGTGCAGGAGGCGAAGATATAACTTTGACTTGTGTTTTATTTATATAAGGTAAGCCAGCTAGAATAATATCTGGTTCATTCATTACACCAAATTGTAAATGACCATTTAATAAATTATTATTATCTTTTTTTGCATAAAATCTTGGATAATAATTACTGTTTATATCCAAACCATAATTAAAATTTTCTGGCTGATCTAACGGCACATTAAAACTCTTGTATGTAAAGCCGCCATCTAAAAATCCTTCGACATTAATGATGAACTTATCTATCAGATATTGTTTAAGTGTTTTTTGAAGCTTAAGTTTATTTGTTTTTTGAGACGTTTGGATTGATTCAATTTTTTGTTGAACAAAATTATAATCAATTGCATCAAAAATTTTTGCATTTACAAACAATTCTAAAGTTTTATAAATGATATCGTTTTCTAGAATAAGTTCAAAACTTTCAGAAAAGTAGTTTTGCTTGTTATTTATGGTAGCTAAATCACCCTTAACATCTTTAGGTATGCCTACGGTAGGTGCTTTAAAGGTTTGATATTGTATTACGCCATATGAAATATCGGAATTACCAAACTTTTTATTAGGTATTAAAAGCTTCATTAATAAATTAACAAAGTCATTTTTTACCTTATCAATCAAAGTAGCTGCCGAATTTTTAATATTTCCTGAATTAAAAAGATCTTTATATAAAGTATTAGCATATGAATCGTTTGTATAACTTTCATATAAAGTCTTAGAGAAATTAATTCTTAATCCTTGTATATCAGTTGCGCCACCAAAAAGATTTTTTTCACCACTTAGCAAACCTTGATTACTAAAAAAGAAATTAAAAGGTCCATCTTCAGATTCAATATTTAAAAGCGTGGACATTGTATGCATTACCCTGAACCATCTGAAATATTCCGAATCTTCAAAGGTACTATTTTTAAGCGTCTCATAGATCTTCTTTTCAGGAGGCGATTCAACTCTATCAAAATACTTATATTTATTACCTATTATAAGAGTCCAAGCCTTTATATTGTAAGTGTAGTATGTGTCATATTTGACTTGAGTATCAAAATACTTATAAAAATCTATTTCTTCCGTATTTGGCAATAATATAGACTGAATTGGTTGATTATTGGCATATTTTATAATTTCATATAGTAACACCTCATTATATGCTGGTGCTCCTGAAATTATTTCTAAAAAAGTTCTCTTTTTATCTTTAATAAGTTGAACTATCTTTTTTTGCAATAAAACTTTCTTGACTTTTTGTAAAAAGACGGAATCTTTATCTTTCTCGTTTTTTGAAAAAACAATTGTCTGATCATTATCTAGGTTTATATTCAAAGGCTCAACTTTTTTAATCCAGTCGTTTAAGTTTATAATTGGTATTTCTTTATATTCTTCTACAAATTGTTTGTTTTGATTATTAAAAAATATTTCCGCAGCAAAAGCTTTTGAGTCGATAGTATTTTTAATTTGTTTATTTACGACAAATTTTTCTATATCGGTATTATATGAGGTGTTTGATAATAAAGAACCTATAGTCTTTTTTGGTTGTGGCGCAAAAGAAATATCTATGCCAAATGGCTGTTCTGATTTTTTAGAGTCTAAGTCATTAATTAATTTAAGAGCGTCTGGCGATATCACAACTACATTTTTTAAAGTTTCTGGAGTGTTTAAGGTTTTAAACTGCTCTAATTTTTCTACAAGCTTTTCCTTAGTATTATCTGACTGTAAATAATTGTTGACAAAACTTCCATAATTTTTGAGTAACGGTAGAACATTTTTATTTAGAAAATTTTCTTTTTTATCACCTAGATTTTCTAATAAATAATAATATAAAGTATAGTAATTAAAAAGAGACTGTTCTTTATTTTTAGCTGCTATTTCTTCAAAATTTTTATCATAATAATTGTATATTGGTAATATTTTAGCATAAGAAGTCGCTGCTAAACTTTCATTTATGTATTTTTGTCCAACAAAATTTGTAACGACTGGAGTTGGTAATACTAGAGAATAGTCATAAAAATATTTTCCATAACTTTCTGTTAAATCTGTTTCTTTTGTTTTAAATGGAGGAAGATCATTTTTAGTTTTTGATAGACCATAATAATATGAAGCAGCTAATAAATTGTTTATTTTGGCTTGTAAAGTATTAATGGAAGTTTGCTCTGTTGACTTCATATTCCATTCTGACATTTTAAATAATAAGCTAATTATTTCTTTATTTTCATTCTCATTTGATGAGATCACAATATCTTGTTCGCTACTTGCTAAAGATAGTTTGTTGTTTGTTTCTGGAGCGTTTTCTACATTATTAGGATTCCATAAATATTTTTTATCTCCAGTGACAAAATAATAATTTCCCAATAAGTTTCTAATAATATTATCAGAATACTCAATGTCTTTTTCTGGATTTAAAAAGTTTATATCCGAGACTATTATTTCTTTTTTCATTCTAAGGCTCTCAGTATAAATATACTATATTTTTATTTTTGCAATAGCTTTCTTATATACATTAATATTAATAGGTGGTGCAGGAGGTGTGGTTTTTGCCCCTGTGGGTTGAGGAGCATCCATAGAAACTGCTTTGTTTTGATTTTGTATAGAAATACTTGCCAGTTCTTTTGCGGTATTTACAGATACAACTGTTTGTTTTTGTGTATCTTGAACAGTATTAACCCCAGAAACAACACTAGAAGGAGCAGTAGGTAATGGTGCATTTTTAACTGAAAGTGTTTGTAATGCTGGTGCGGTATCTACTGATATTTTTATTGATGGAGCTGGTATAGTTGAAGTTGCTACCAGTGAAGTTGTTTTGGTTTGTAGAGGGATAGGAGCTACAGTCGAAACGAGCGCATTTAGTGTTTCTACTTTATTTATAGCCAAAGATGGGCTTAAAGCGGCATTTACCGCATTATTTATACTTATTCTAGATATTGGACCAATTTTATTCGGTGGCGGATTGGCTAACTGGACTGGCGGTAGTGTTACCTTTGGAACATTTTTGATAGAAAACTGAATATTTGTTAGTAGATTAACTGCCTTATCTGGAATAATATAGAAATATTGATCAAACAAAGGCATTTCTAGTTTGGAAATATTTTGAAAATATTGCTCAAATCCATCTAGTGTATACTTTTTCATCCTACATAAAATATTTGTCTGTGAAGCGTTTAATTTGCTTATAGTCAAAGTTTTCCATTTTGGAAATTTTATATTATTATTTTCAAAGCCATCAAAATATTGAATTTCATATATTTTTTTGAAGTTTACCCAATATTTAAAAAAGTTTTCTGGATATATTGATGCATCTTTTATGTCATTTGAATCAGTATAAGCCTTTACAATATTTGTTGTATTGCCCCTAGAAACTACGAGATGCTTTAATGGGATTGGTAGATTTCTAAAATAATCTGAAACAATTGTTTGGAACGATTGTGCATTAGATAATAGAGATGCTAAATAACTTAAACCAACAATTTTATCTAAAAAGAAATCCGCATTTTTATTTTGTTCTGCATCTAATGGATTAAAAATTGAAAAATCTCTTACTTTCTTCAAATCTTCATCATTATTAACTATTTCGTGCAATAACATTTCTAACAGTAATGATACTGGATCTGAGTTTATTTCTGCTTGTGATGTTATTGATGAATCTTGTATATTAGTAACTTGTGTATCAATTTTGCTAATATCGTCTGATTTATTACTATTACCAAAAATATTAAATAAATTCAACGACTTTTTATTTAATAAATCTAAAAACAGATTGTATTCTGAAAAAGATACGCTAGAAAGCTCTGAGAAGGAGAATAGATCTAATAACTGTGCTTTCAATATTTGTTCGTTATTTGTGACATTTGAGTTTTTATTTATGTCTTGTTTATCAAATTTTGAAAGTTTTGCAGTATTGTAGTTAATAATATCTAAAAATAAACTTTCATAAAAGTTTTGATCATAAAACTGCTCAGATAATTTATAAAAATCATATTTCTTATTTATTGTTCCAACTGAAGATAATGATAAAAATGAATATTTGGAGTTATCATTTTCAAAATCATCAACAAAGTTAAAAACATTTTGAATTTTATCTTCATAAAGGTCTTTTAAATTAAAAGAAGTAGAGTCGTTGAAATATTTTTGAGAATTTTTATCACTTAATTTTTTATAATCTGCTAACTCAATACAATTAATACCTAGGGCAGACTTTGATAGATTGTCAATAACCTTATATCCAGCTCCATTTATTATTGCAGCATTAAAGTAGGAATCATATATTTTTGAACTATCATATACTGTCATATTGCCTAGTTCATTAGTAGCTGAATTTTCAAATGTGTGCTCAAATGATATAATGTTGTTTTTGTATTTAGAAGCTAAATTACTAGGCTTCTCACTATCCGAAATTTGTAATATTGTCTCTACTTTTTTAGAAAAATCTTCAACAAGTTTTATTACTACTTGTATGGAATCTGGTGTTGCGGCGGGAGGTAAAAGCAGATTTTTAATACTATCTGCCATATCTTGTTCTTCTTCAAACGTCTTAAAAGTATAATATCCTAAAGATTTTGCTAAATATAAAAAGTTTAATAATTGTTGTTGTGTAACGGTTAGTTGTTCTGCGTAATCTGTAGAAAAATCAGATATAAATTTACCCAATAGATTGTCAAAATATGGGATATATTTGGCTTCTTGTTGTGTGGTGTTCGGAATGGTTGCTATTATCTTTTTATTTGATAAAGATAAAGCATAATACTCTTGAAAGAAATTTAATATAATCTTTGCTTTATTCAGGGCATCCGATAAATAACTTTTTGTTGGATCTACTATTTCCATAGCAATTTTATATTTGTAAAGACCGTAGTTTATTTTACTGACTTCAACATCACATACAGAATAGTTTTTTAATATAGCAGGATTAACACCATCAACATTATTCTCAATCACATAAGAGTTTGTTGTATTTGGTTTATTTAAAACGTCAAAGCCTTCTTTAGTGCTGCTATTAGATGCTATAAGAACGGAGTTATTTTCACTGGTTAAATTTATTTCTTTTATATCTTTTCTTATTCTATAGATTGAAATATTTTTTACTCTAACCAATTCTGGTATCGCATTTGGATTTTTTTCTGGATCTAGGACTACGGGATAGAAGGAGTTATCTAGAGCAAACTTTTGTTTGTCAAAAAAGAATGAAAAGCGGCAATTTCCTTGCTCATCCAAAGAGACAAAAATATCACTAAAATACTTAGAATAAACTTTTTTATTATTTTTTGTCTTATCAATTATTTTCTTTATTTGTAAATCATCTTTAAAGACTTTATTTATATTTCCTGTTTCGTCAAAAGTTTCTTTATCGGCGAAATATTTTCTTACTCTAAAATCGGAAATAATATTATTTGAATCAGTTACTAGTTGTAAAACCTGCGATTGTTCTGTCTCTACAGTGCCAGTTTTATATTGCGGAGTTCCGTTATCATTTATTATATGAAACTGTCCATAATAATAGTCGCCATTTGGTAAAATAAAATACTGATTTTCAGAAACTAGTTTTTTATCTTTAAAGATTATTTGATTTGTAAAACTTCTAGAAAGCGCATTCTGTTCATCTATGCCAGTTATGTCAAACGCAGAAGCAAACTCTTTTAGATTAAATGTTAGAAAACATAAAACAGCCAAAAAGCTATCTTGTTGTTCGTTGAAAGACAAAACATAGCTTGTTTTTATTGGTACGGTTATTTCTTTGGTGCCGTCGTCATTGTCAGTTATGTAGTTTTCGCTATAAAATACGCCTTTTTTTTGTTTTAAATCCTTTTGGCTTGGTATAATTAAAGTTTTTTCTGTAACAAATTGATTATCAGAAAAAGCAAACTTCAATTCATCATAACCATAGTTACTTGGTAGGTTATAAAAATTATTAAAAACAGATTCTGATGTTATTAATAAACAATGGACTTTGATATATTTTTGTAAATCTTGCTCGGCAAACCATTGTGATATACCATCTTTATTTACAACATCTTTTAGCGACAAAGTTACGCCAACTAATAAATTTTTATTATCCTGCTGACTATTAGTTACTGAGTCCAAAGAAATTTGTTCAATGAACACAGTTGGTAATAACTGCGAAATATCATTTATAAGTTCGGCATTATTTACCATTAGCAAGGCTCCTGTGAATCTTTGGCGTTCTGATCAAGATATGGATCAAATGTTTCTTTTTCAATCTTTTCTTTTTCTTCTATCTGTTTGTCCGCAAGTACTGAGAAATACCATTGAACATCTTTTTTATTTATTTGGTCGTTCGTCGTTATTTCTTCATTTGTAGACGGCATCTCTAAATTGTCATATTCTTTTTTAAAATAAAGATTATTTAAGTTTTCTTTTTGACCATCAATTTTTTCTACTTCAAATATTTCGATATCAAAATTTTCTTTATCAAAAGTTGAATTTAGTTCTTTTAAAATAGCATACAGATTATTTTGCTCTCTTATTACATAGTAGTTTTCATTTCCAAATTTATCTTTAAAAATATCTGACTTAAATATTATTTTGTCATCAATTGAGCCAGTTAAACTGCCATATTCTTCTATATCACTTCTCGCTTGATAAATGTAAGAACTTGTGCATTGTATTTGAGGAATATATTCATGATAATCTGGTTCTGGGCTATACGTTGGCGAAAAAGAACTTGTATTAATATAACCTGTTATTAAAGATAAATTCCAAGCTGGTAAATAATCTGTCGAATAATCTCCAAGTCCTAAAGCGTACTTAAGCGGATCGTGGTTTTTGTTATACACATAGTTTTTTGTATACGTTAAATTAATGCCGGGGCTTTTTTCTTTTTCAGCCATTTCTTTTAGTTGTTTAAGTTTATTGAACTCGGTTTCAATACCATAAACAATATTTTGAGTTTTTATTCTTGGTGTTTCTTTTATTCTGGGTATGGAAAGGTTTTGTTCTTCAGAAAAACCGCCATCTTGCACCTCATATAAAATATCATCATCAAAAAACTCATAATAAAAAGGCTTAAATTCGCCTTTAGCTAAAAGTCGTTTGCCTTCTTGAGTTAGTTGGATTTCTAAAACTTCTTCTTTTCTGTTAAAAAATTCCATCTTTATTTCTTCTTATAAGTTATTTCGGCGTCAATTTTAGCCAATTCAACTAATGAGCAAAAATCATATGGCCAATTATAACTATATGGTAATACAGATTTTTTCGCAGATGTTTCTTTGCCTGTACCAATCTTGAATGTGAAATCAAATCTCGTATCTTGACTTGCGCCAGCTACAGTATTGTAATAGCTATTTTCTGCTTTTCTTTTCACTTTAAAAACAATCCATCTTGTTTGTGGATCAAAATCTGTATTAAATATTTCACCGGGACCAAAACCATGCTCAATTGTTTCTTCATCAAGAACTGCTTTTGTCGCTATTTCTGGCATTACATTTTGCCAAATTTTAGCTAAATCAAGCTTTGATAAAGTATGTTTAAACTCGAAAATATACATACTATATGCCTCAACAGACGGATTATTAATCCAATCTAGATGTGGCGGAAATATATAGTTTTGCATCTTCTCATACATGTCAATCAAAGCCTCTGAAGGTGCAGGCGATAATGGCTTGGCTGATTTAGTAGCCAAGGTTGGGTCTATTAGCAGCTTTTTAGTATCTTTTGGAATAGTATAGAAATTACCTTTACGATCAATAGGAATCGCAACTATCGCCTCAGATATTTCTTTTGTTTCTGATAGCTGACCAAGTTTTTTAATACTGTCATTTTTTGTGAACCCACAAACATCTATCAAAGAGCCTGTTGTTGTGCTATTTTTGTTTGTTTGATCTGGGAATGGATCTGATATTTCCAAGAAGATTCCTTCATTGTCATTACCTTGATCTGTCTTATAATTAACCCACATACCTCTATCATAAGACGTACTTGCAGATGAAAAATTGAATATTGGTGTTTCATATTTTGGAGAAATCACCCACACATCGTATCCACTGTTAGAAGGCTGATCAAAAATTTGAAGTGGTCTAAAATCGCCATTATAAGAAACTTGTTTTAATGAAGAAACATTTTTAAAGTTTACGGAGGCGTCAATTCTCATTATTGAAGAACTGGCAGCAGAAGAACCACTCAATAGCTGACTGTAAAGATTGCCATCTAAAGAGTTGAAATAGCTGGACGTTAGAGCCGATATTATTTCAGATGGGGAGTACTTTCTATTTTCTGTTGGAGTAAATGATAATCTTACTGTTGATTTACCGTAAAAATAAGGTGGAGTAACCGCAGCATAAGCAGGATCATTAAAAGCATAAGACGCCCCAGATACATGATATGCAGGACCATATTGCATACCAGCATATTGCTTGTTGTATGCGTTGGTAGTTCCCTCATACATCACAAATGTTAGCTCTGGATTTTTTCTAAGTGTAACATCCATGTAGTAGGTTTTATTTGCTTGTAAGATTTGATAATCACCTTGTTTAGCTGAGAGGAATGTCTGTGTATTGCCATCTTTTAAGAAGAATCTTACAGATTCTCCAAAGAAGTTATTAGCAGCCAGCTCGTATAAAGAGTTGTTCTTTTTACCTGTCCAAGAAGCACTACCAAATGTTCCACCCAAAGTTGTAGAGCCTATAACTTTATTTACTGGCAGGGTTGTCGCATTTGGGCTTATAGCTGCTTCAAATCTTACTCGATAATCTGCCGCAACTTTGCAACCAATAGAAAAGTCTAAACTGGCAGTGCCCACTGTCCCAGTATGAGCAGGATAATCTACGGCAATACCTGACTTAATTGTGTTAAATACAATACCCGGACTATAGAAGAGTGCAAAGAATGGAGCATAATTATAGCCGCTACCGGAACTACTGACTCCATTATAATTTAACCAACCACCAGTTGTTGTTCCAGAGTATGAACTAGAAAACAATTGAGCTAGTTGCAATATTCTTGTTGATGGATAAAAACCATTATATGGTAATAGTTTTTTAACTGCCGACATTTTAACTTTTATTTTTTTATCTATAGAAGAAAAACCTGCATTTTTTGCATTATTTTCCATCTCAACAAAGTTTGATATAAAATCAGTGTGAGAATAAACTTTATAAAAGTTTGCATCTTGACTAGAAGATAAAGAAGCACCATCTAATCTTAGATAATTTTCTAGCTCTTTTGAATTGAAATTTAAATCAGAGCCATTTACGAAATATGGCATATGATCGCTTATTCTGAACTCAGGAACCACAGAATAGTCTTTTGCTACTGTTCTAATATCTTGCGAATAATCGTCATATGAGTTATACCAAGGCTTAATACCGGAATCTTCAAAAGTGCTTACATAAACTTGTGGGTATTGAGAGGGATCATTGAGATTTACATAGTTTGCCGATGCAGTTAGTAAATTTGTAACAAAGGTGGTAGTGCCTCTTGGACCAGCTAAAAGTTCGCCAAATATACCAAAACTTGAAACTGTCGATGAGCCACTATCAAGAGGGAATACAGAGGAAGTAATAACACTTAAACCGTTTAATAATACGTTACCTTGGCTATTCACAGAACCTGCTGTTCTAACTCTATCAGTTAAAGCATCTTTCCAGAAAGTTCTTCTGCTGATAAAATCAGAAGAGTCTTTTTGTGTCTGAGTTTCTGAGTAGTTTGTTCTCGATCTTACTTCTCCCAAATACGTATTAACTTTTCTTGGGAACAATCTTTGCTTATAACTAAGTTCTTCAACTGATTTAATCGGATAAGATTTGCTTTTTATTAGCTGTCTTATTTGATCTATGGCTTGTTTTGGTAGATTCTTGAAATTTATAAGTAAATCATTCAACTCTGTATTGTTGAAAAACGTTCTATTATTAAAATCAGTTATAGTTAATGGCGTGCTTGATTCGACTATTTTACCTTTATTATAGTTTAGAACAACAAACTTGTATTTTGTTGGATAGTTGATGGTAAGTGGCGCTTCATTATATATTGCTGTATTTTTAACAACTAGATTTATGCCAAAAACATTTTTTACTGATTCGACCGTCTTTGTTAATATATTATTATCTCTTAAGTATTTTGCTAAAGGAGTTTGACCAGCTCTTATTTGTCTCCAAGATGGATAACCATAACCAGCATTTC
>Ga0075473_10000808_pt1 | contig 13181 bp, 12 predicted proteins | sample DEB19_08_DNA_FD_76340 | JGI IMG/M metagenome (GOLD analysis project Ga0075473, IMG submission 76340) | Aqueous microbial communities from the Delaware River and Bay under freshwater to marine salinity gradient to study organic matter... | ecosystem: Environmental > Aquatic > Marine > Coastal ... | reverse complement strand
CGGAGCAGACCTCTTCCCGTACCACGGCCATGTGCCGGGCTTCGAGATGAGCACCATCCTCGGCCATGAGTTCGCCGGCGTCGTGGAGACGGTGGGCGACCATGTCCGGACCGTGAAGCCGGGCGACCGGGTCGCCTGCACCAGCACGATCTCCTGCGGGACCTGCGCCCACTGCCGCGCCGGTCGGTCCTCGCAGTGTCCTGACCGTGCCCTTTTCGGCTACTCGGGGGTCTACCGCCAGCTCCACGGTGGGCAGGCGGACCGCGTGCTCATCCCGAATGCCGAGCGGTGCCTGCGGGTGATCCCCGACGGGATCGCGGACGAGGTCGCCGTCTTCGTCTCCGACATGCTTCCGACCGGCTACAGCGCCGTCCGCCGCGCGGACGTCACGCCCGGCGATGTCGTTGTGGTCGTCGGATGCGGGACGGTCGGCCTCATGGCGATCCTCTTCGCCGTGCGGACGGCGCGCCGGGTGATCGCTGTCGACGCGATCGCCGCCCGCCGGGAGCTCGCCTCTCGGTTGGGGGCCCAGGCGGTGGCGCCGGATCAGGCCGCCGAGGCGATCGCGGCCGCGACGGGCGGTCTCGGCGCTGACGCCGTCATCGAGGCGGCGGGAAGCGCCGGCGCGCTGACGGCCGCGATCGGGATGGCACGCGGCCAGGGCACGATCTCGGTCGTCGGTGCCCACTTCGAGCCGGACTTCCCGCTCAACCTCGGCCTGATGTTCGAGAAGGAGCTCACCCTCCGGGTCACCTGGGGGCACCCCTTCAACGACCGGGACCGGATCTTCGCTCTCCTCGCCGAGGGGCAGATCGACCCTACCCCGGCGATCACCCATCGGTTCGCCCTGTCCGATGCCGCGGAGGCTTACCGGATCTTCGACGCTCGTGAGGCGGTCAAGGTCATCCTCCGGCCCTAGCCTGGGGGCGCCTTCGCCGCACGGCGGGAACAACGGCCGCGACCATCCCCGCCAGCACGGTGGGCACCAGGGACCAGATCGCGAGCTCCACGTTCCCGCGGTCCGCCTCCACGCCCCAGTGGGAGCCCGCGTCGTAGTAGATCCGCTCCGTCACGGCAGGGCCGGGCAGCATCGAGTAGACGACGGTCGCCTTGTGTCCTGCACCGTCCGGCCATGCCGGCCCGGGCGCCACATCGGCGCGGACGATCAGGGGTCTCAGGTTCGGCATCCCGCGCCGGAGGCCTGCGTCGGCGGTGTCCTCGCAGATCTCACGTGGGATCGCGGGGTCGCAGCCGATCGCCAGCGGCGGGGTGATCGCAGCAAGGAAGGCCCAGGTCAGGCCGGCCGTCACCGCGATGAGGACGGCGAGCGCGTTGCGGGTCCCGGCGCGGCTCCGCTCACCGGTCATCGCCGGACCCGTCAGGCCGCCTGCGCGCGCTCGAGCGCCGCGCGCAGGCCCCGACCGGTCAGGATGGTCACGAGGTGTCGCTTGTAGTCGATCGACCCGTTTGCGTCCTCCACCGGGTCGCTCACTCGGGCGGCGATCGCTCCTGCCCGGGCAAGGAGGTCCGGGTCCGGATCGCGTGCATCCAGGCCTGCGAGCAGGGCCTCGGCTTCCGGGACCCGGAGGGTCGCTGCGCCGACCGACCCGATCGCGATCCGAGCCGCGCGGAGCGTCCCGTCCACCACCTGGGTGAGGCAGCTGACCGTGACGGCCGGTCGCTCATGGAAGGCGAACCGCTGATGCGAGGACCCGGTCCCCATCTCCAGCGCCGGAACGTCCACGGAGACGAGCAGCTCCCCGGGCTCCAGGGCCGTCGTGTATGCGCCGACCAGGAACTCCGAGATCGGAAGGCGCCTGCGCGACTCTCCGCGGCCGAGCACGACCTGCGCATCCGAGGCGAGCAGATACGCGGCGGGGTCCGAATGGGGATCCGCGAAGGCGAGGTTCCCACCCAGGGTCCCGACATTCCGGACGCGCAGGTTCGCCACCCAGCGCTCCATGGCCGCGATCCCCGGCCATCCGGAACGGACGATCGGGGAGCGCTCGATCTCCCGGTGCGCGACGCCTGCTCCGATCCGGAGGTGCCCTTCCACCACGTCGATCCCGCCGAGCTCCGTGATGGGCTTGATGTCGACGAGGTGGGCCGGGTTGGCGAACCGGAGCTTCATGAGGAGGAGGAGCTCGGTCCCGCCGGCATAGATGACGGCATCGTCACCGTGCTCCATGAGCAGATCCGTCGCCTCTGCGACGGTGGTGGCACGGTGAAGAGCGAAGGGGGCAAGCGTCGTCATCCGGCAGGCTCCGCCAGGCTCGCCATCGCGGCCTCGATGCCGCTGCCCAGGTCCACGTCAGCCCCCAGGTCGATCAGTGACCGGCCGACCGCCGCCAGCGCTGCGATCATCAGCATCGGCCGGGCCGTGGCCCCCATGTGCCCGATGCGGATGATGTTCCCGGCCCCCTGGCCGGCGGAGAGCTGGACCGAGTAGGTAGAGCGGACACGGTCGCGAAGCGCGATGTCCGTGATGGGATCGGGGACGCGGATCGCAGTCACGCAATCGGCTGCGATCGTCGCCCGTGCCGGCCATGGCCGGAGGCCCATCGCCGTCACCCCCGCCCGGCATGCCGCCGCGACCCTGCGGTGCCGCTCATGCGCGGCGGGAAGCCCCTCGGCGAGCAGCGCCTCCGCCGCCGCGAGGACCCCGTGCAGGTCCGAGACCGACGGCGTGAAGGGGAACCTTCCCTGCCCGTGCCACTGGCGCTTCCAGTCGAGCAGCGAGAGGAACGAGCCGGTCGGCGCATGCGGGTTCGCCTCGATCGCGGCCCACGCCTCCGGGCTCACGGCGACAAGCGACATGCCGGGGGGGCCGCCGATGCACTTCTGCGGACCGGCCACGAGGAGATCCAGCTCCCAGCCTTCTGCATCCAGCTCGATCCCGCCGAGCGAGGAGACACAGTCGACGATCGTCACCGCCCCATGGCGCCGCGCGATCGGCCCGATCTCCCGGATCGGATTGATGGTTCCGGATGGGGTCTCGCTGTGCACCATGGAGACGACCCGGATCTCCGGGTGCGCGTCCAGGTACGCGTCCACGACCGCTGGATCGATCGCCTCGTCGTACGGCACCTCGATCTCGTGGAGCTCGGCACCGATCGCGCTGAGCCAGTAGCCGAAGCCCTTGCCGAAGACCCCCGAGACGAGGTTGAGGCAGGGGACACCGGGTCCGGCAAGCGCGCGCGCGGCGGCTTCCAGCCCGAGGACCGCCTCGCCCTGCATGAGGATGATCTCGTGGCGCGTCGTCCGGTAGATCGACCCGATCGCACGCTCGGCTGCGGTGAAGCGGGCGAGGAAGGCCGGATCGTAGTGGTAGAGGATCGGTGAGCCGAGCGCTGCACGCACCTCGGCCGAGACATCGTTCGGTCCGGCGCAGAGCGTCAGGTCCGCAGGGTCGATCGCGCTCATCCCTTCTCCTCCTCCCCCTTCCGCCCCAGGCGGCGCATCGCGTCACCGACCTTCGCCGACGCGACGGAGGCCATGAGACCGATCCCGCTCACCTCGCCCGCCACGGGCAGTGCCCCGTCCCCGGCATCACCTCCCGCAGCGATGCGGGCCGCGATACAGGCGGCGGCCTGGGCGGTGAGCTGCCGGCTGACCGTGCCGATCATGCCGGCTCCCATCTGGGCGGCACGCCCACGGATCTCGAGGTCGGTCGTCATCCGGACGCGCGATCCTTCGCCATCCGGGACGACCTCCATGAGCGCGCGGACCTTCGCGCTCTCGGCGCCTCCGGCCTTCCCCTCGCCCTCGATCAGCGCGGTCCGCGCCGCTGCGTCGCGCTCCGCGATCCGCACGCGTCCTTCGTAGACGAACCGCATCGGGCCCAGCTTCACCGAGACCTTCCCCGGGTAGATCCCGTCCGCATCCGGTGCGCCGATCTCACCACCGGGGACGCAGGGAGCGACCTGCTGAAGGTCGAGGAGCCACGTATAGGCCCGGTCCGGCGGTGCCGGGATGAGGATCTCGTCGACGAGGCGCATCAGCGGCTCCCACGGAGGTAGGGGAGGCCGAGCGCCGACGGCAGCCGGGACTCCCGGACGAAGAGGACGAGGACGACGAGGACCGAGATGAAGGGGAGCATCTCGACGAAGTCGACCGGGATCGCGATCCCTGCCACCTGGAGGGCGGTCGTGATCGAGAGGGAGATCCCGAAAAGAAGACCACCGAGCACGCACCACCACGGGCGACCGCGGGCCAGCATGGCGATGACGATGGCGATGAAGCCCGCACCGTGGGTGACGAACGGGACGAAGGTCCCCGCGCCGACGAGCGCGAGGTAGCCCCCGCCCACCCCCGCGAGGAACCCGCACATGAGCTCCGCGACCGTACGCGTGCGGACCACGCTCACCCCGGCCGCATCGAGCGAATCCGGACGCTCGCCCGCCGCCCGGAGCTCCAGTCCCCAGCGCGTCCGCCGGATCGCCCACGCGGCGAACGCGACGCCCGCCAGGGCGACGTAGACGACGAGCGGCTGGCTGAAGAGGCTGCCCCCGAGGACGGGGATCTCCGAGAGGAGCGGGATCCGGAACGGCTCCACATTCGGGAGTCGCGGATAGGAGCGCGAGTACCAGATGTCGTGGAGGACGCTCGTCGCGCCCTCGGCGGTGAGGACGAGCGCGATGCCCACGACGATCTGGTCGAGCCCGAGCCGGATGCAGAAGACGACCATGACGAGGGAGACGACCGCACCCGCGATCCCCCCGGCCAGGAGGCCGATCCAGTAGTCGCCGACCGCGAGCGCCGTGACGAAGGCGACGAAGGCACCGCTGATCATCATCCCCTCGAGCCCCACGTTGAGGACCCCGGCCTGCTCGGCGAGGGTCTCGCCGAGGCTCGCGAACAGGAGCGGGATCCCGGCCACGATCCCCGCCGCAAGGACGGCGGTGAGGAAGGTGGGGGAGAGAAGGTCAACCACCGTCGCCCTCCGTGGCGTCCCGCGCCGGCAGCGTCCGGCGGAACCACGCCGGCAGGACCGGCTCGCCTCGTGCTCGTCGCGCCGAGACGTACTGCGTGACGATCATGAAGAGGAAGAGGAGGCCGATGAAGACGAGGATGAAGTCGCTCGGGAGGTCCGCCTTGCGGGTCGCATAGTCCCCACCGATCGAGAGGACGCCGAAGAAGGCGGCGATGGGGATGAAGGCGATGACGTTCAGGCCGGCGAGGAAGACGAGCGGGACGACCTTCAGCCCGTAGCCCGGGTCCCAGTCGGCGCGCACGTACCCGAAGATCCCCATGATGTCGGAGGCCGCGGCCAGCCCGATCAGCGCCCCGCTCAGGAAGAAGGCGACGACGATCAGGCGTGGAACGTCGATGCCCATGTGGACCGCGGCGCGCGGGTTGGCACCGAGCACGTCCAGGCGGGTCCCCAGCGACGTCCGGGTCAGGACCAGGTGGACGAGCACGACCACCACGAGCGCCGCGACGACCCCGACGTGGATCGTGGTTCCGGGCAGATCCCAGAGCATCGTCCCCTCCGGATAGACGAACGTCTGGGGGACCATCTCATCGCCCTTGAGGGGGCCCTTGATGAGCACGTTCGCGATCGCGATCCCGATGAACGACATCATCAACGTGGTGACGATCTCGTTCAACCCGTAGCGCGCCTTGAGAAGGGCGGGGACGAACGTCCACGCCCCGGCGATGAGCATCGCGGCCACCGCGAGCACGACCCAGCCGAGGACCGGCGGCAGGTCCCCGATGACGCGCGAGCCCACTCCGGCGACGAAGGCGACCGCAAGCAGGTACTGGCCATCCGCTCCCAGGTTCCAGAGGCTTGCCCGGAAGGAGACGATCAGGCCGGCGCCCACGAGGAGGACAGGCGCCATCCTGGTGATGCTGTCCTGGAGCCCGGAGGGACGCAGGACCCCGGCGAGGAGGATGTCCCGGTAGAAGGCGACGGGGTCCCGGCCGAGGATCGCGAGGAGGACCGCGGTCGTCAGGAAGGCGAGGAGGATCGGCCCGAGGGCCAGGCCGATGCGGCCGATCAGACCGTCGGCTCGCCTGGGGTTCACCGCGGTCCGGCCTGCGGCTTCGCTCATGCCGCTGCCTCCCCACCCACCAGGAGCTCGCCGATCCGGGTCGCTGCCTGCGGGCCGTTCTCCACGACCCCCACGATCCGACCCGCGAAGAGGACGGCTACCCGGTCCGAGAGGTCGATGAGCTCATCGAGGTCCGTGGAGATGACGATGACGCCCACACCGCGCGCCGCAAGGGCCCGGATCCGGTCCCGCACGGCCGCGATCGTCTTCACGTCCAGCCCGTGCGTCGGCTTGTGGAAGACCACGACCCGGGGGTCGAAGGAGAGCTCGCGCGCGAGCAGCGCCTTCTGGATGTTCCCGCCCGAGAGCTTCCCGATCGGCGTGGCGGGGGATGGGGTCCGGACGTCGAACTCGGTGATCAGCGAGCGCGCGGTGGTCTCGATCGCCTTGCGGTCGATCGTTCCCTTCCGCCAGAACGGCTCGTCTCCGATCCGCTTGAGAACGAAGTTCAGGCCGACCGCGTAGCGCCCCACGACGCCCTCGTGGAGGCGGTCATCCGTCACATAGCGGAGTCCCAGCCTCTGGCGAGCTCCGACCGAGAGGTTCGTCACTTCCTCGCCGCCAAGGTGGATGGTTCCCACCGACGAACGCCGCTGGCCTGCGATCGCCTCTGCAAGGGCGCGCTGACCGTTCCCGTCCACGCCGGCGACCCCCAGGACCTCCCCCTCGCGGACCACGAACGTCGCTCCCTCGATCCCGTGCTGGCCTCGGGCGCCGGGCGCCGCGACGCCGTCCAGGCGGAGGATCTCGGGGCTTCCTTCAAGGCGCGTACGGGCGTCCGAGCGCTCCGCGGCGAGATCCTCGCGCAGCTCGGCGATCTGCGGGCCGCGTGTCGGATCCTCGCCGAACATGACCTCGACGATCCGCCCCTGGATCTCGTGGGGCGTCCCCGTCCGAAGGACCTCCGGGCCGAGCTCGCCGACGACCCGCCCCTGGCGGAGGGCGACCACCCGGTCGCCGATCGCGATCGCCTCGTGGAGCTTGTGGGTGATGAAGATGATCGCCAGGCCGCTCGCCTTCAGGCCGAGCAGGACCTTCTGGAGCTCCTCGATCCCCTGTGGCGTGAGCATGGAGGTGGGCTCATCGAGGATGAGGACCGTCGAGTCCTTCCAGAGCGCCTTGATGATCTCCACGTGCTGCTGCTGTCCCAGCGAGAGAGCACCGACCCGCACATCCGCGTCCACGTGCACGCCCAGCCTCGCCGCGAGGTCGCCGAGTCGTGCGCGCGCGCGCACTTCGTCCAGCACGATCCCGGGGTTCGACCCGAGCATCAGGTTCTCCAGCACCGTGAGCGTGGGGATGAGGCTCAGGTGCTGGTAGACCATGCCGATCCCCAGCTCGCGCCCATCCCGGGGGGAGCCGATCCGCACCTCGCGTCCATCGATCCTGATCGAGCCCGCATCCGGCTGGTAGAGGCCGGAGAGGATGCTCATCAGCGTCGACTTGCCGGCGCCGTTCTCCCCGAGGAGACACAGGACCTCTCCGCGCAGCGCGCGGAGGGAGATCCGGTCGTTCGCGATGACCCCGGGAAAGGCCTTCGTGATACCCGACAGCTCGACCGCAGGGGTGGAGACCCCCACGGTCGAGCTGCCGATCCGATCGTTCGATCCGGTCACGCGGGCGAAGCCTGTTCCCCTGGACCCTGTCGCCCGCGTGCCCGGCGTCCGCTTACTGCGCGATCAGCGCGTCGACGTCGGCCTGGGTCGCGGTCAGCGGGACCTCGATCGAGCCGTCGGCGATGCCGGCCGCGGCCGCATCGACCGCCGCCCACGCCTCGTCCGAAGCGTTGTCCGTGCGCAGGAGCGAGATCCCCCCGTTCGCCGCATCGAGCGTGTAGCCCGCGTCGCCGAACGTGCCCGCGGCGATATCCGCCACGGCCTGGGTGTAGGTCCCGGTGAAGTCCCACAGGACGGACGAGAGGAGGACGTCCTTGGCGTCGATGGGGGTCTTGTCACCGATCACGTCGATGAACATGACCTTGTCCGCGCCGGCCGGAGGGGTCGCGTTCTCGACCGCCGCGAGCATGCCGAAGGACGAGCCGTCGCCCATGCCGAACACGATGTCCGCCCCGCCCGCGATGAGCGTCTCGGTCGTCGTCTTGCCACCCTCTGCGTCGCCATAGCCGGCCGGGCCGACCTGCGCCTGGAGGATCTGGATCTCCGGGTTCACCGACTTGGCGCCGGCGACGAAGCCGCCCGCCTGCTTGTGCCAGTTCGTGTCATCCGCGGAGATGACGATGCCCAGCACCCCGGTCTTGGAGGCGTGTGCAGCGAGGACGCCGGCCAGGTAACCGCCCTGCTGGCTGTTCGTGGCGACGTCCGCGACGAGGTCGGCGGCGGTCATCTCGGGCTGGTCGAAGACGATGACCGGGATGCCCGAGTCCTTTGCGAACTGGGCGGCGACCGTCGTGTAGCCCGACGCCTGGGCGATGATCAGCTGCGCGCCGTCATCCTTGAGCTGGCCGAGCACCGGGCCGGGGTCTCCGTAGCCGGAGTTGTCCGCCTGGATGAGCTCCGCCCCGATGCTCGCGGCGGCAGCCTGTGCGCCGATGAGGCCCTGCTGGTTCCAGCCGTAGTCGGTGGCCGCCTCGGGCGAGATGTACCCGATCTTCATGATCTCGGTCTGCGCGGCGACCGGGAACGCGACGGCTCCCAGCGCGAGCGTGGCGCCCAGGCCCATGGCCAGGACCCTCGACTTGGACATCGGACTTCCTCCTACCGGTGCGCGATGGTCTCGGGGGGTCCGTGAGCGGAGCCTCCCGATACGGCGGCGGATGGCGCCGCCCTGATGGTCCGGTCGAACGGTCACATGACCGCGTCCGGTGCGACCTCGCCGAAGAACAGCCGACGGCCGTTCTCGCCGAGGACCCGGTCGACCAGCTCCGTCGTCAGGCCGCTCACCCGCACCTTGGCGAGCTCCACCGACGGATGATGAAATGGGGCGTCGGACCCGTAGAGGACACGGTCCGGTCCGACGCGCTCCACCGCCTCGCGGATCTTCGTGTGCATCGGCATCCCCGACGTCTCCAGGTAGACGTTGGGGTTCCGCGCAGCCACATCGATCGCGGCGTTGATATAGACGATGTTCCCGTGGCCCATATGGCCGAGGATGATCCGGGCGTCCGGAAATCGGCGGACCAGCTCCTCGATACTCCACGGGAGCGTGAAGATCGGATGGCCGCAGTGGATGAGCGCCGGGAGCCTGCGTTCGATCAGGAGCTCGATGATGGGGTGGACGATCGGGTCGTCAGGGTGGTAGCCGTCGAGGAGGGGGTGCAGCTTCACGCCGCGGAAGCGCGATCCCGGCTCATCGAGGAGGCGCCGGGTCTCCTCGACCGCATCCGGCAGGCGTGGGTTCGCCCAGACCAGGCCGTAGATCCCCGGCCGTTCGAGGAGCGCGGAACGGATGAGCGCGTTGTCGGGGTGGAAGACGAGACCGGTCGCGATCCCCTGCTCGCGCATCAGCGTGACGAGGCCGTCACCGTCCAGCCGGACGTTGAAGGCCGGGAAGTCGCCGACGTGCATATGGCTATCGAAGATCACGGAAGCTAGTATGGAGAGGCTCGTGTTGACAGTCAACAAAGAAACGTACCGACGGACGGAGCATCGGGGCACCGGAGGGAGGCAGGCGCGGTGAGCATGGAGCGGTTCGATAACCGGACGCTCCGGGAGCGGGTCTACCTCCACCTTCGCGAGGAGATCCTTGCCGGGGGGATCGTGCCCGGCACCGTCCTCCAGGAGGTGCCGCTCGCCGAGTCCCTCGGAGTGAGCCGTGGTCCGCTCCGTGAGGCCCTTGGCGATCTGGCCGCGGAAGGGCTGGTCACGATCACGCCTCGCCGTGGCGCGGTCGTCACGCAGCTCTCCAAGGGCGAGTTCCTCGAGGCCTACCAGGTCCGCGAGGTGCTCGAGGAGCTTGCTGCCCGGCTCGCCGTCCCGTCCATCACACCCCTCGAGCTCGACCGGATGGAGGGGGCCATCGCGCGCATGCACGAGGCCGCGTCGCGTCGCGATCTCGATCTCTTCTTCGACGCGAACCTCGCCTTCCACGGCGTCCTCATGGAGGCGTCCCGGAACCGCAAGCTGGTGGAGGTCCACGGGCGCCTGATCACCCAGATGGCGCCGTACCGACGCCCCTCCGCCCGGCTCCGCGGGAACATCGAATCATCGATCGCCGAGCACCGCGCGATCCTCGATGCCGTTCGCGACGGCGATGCGGCGCGTGCCGGCGCCCTCGTCCAGCAGCACGTCCGGGTACCCCAGGTCCGTCTCGGTCAGCTCAGCGAGGAGGAGTTCGACCGCGAGGTCAGCGCTCCGCTCCCGTCGCCGGAGCTGCGCGTCAGCTGACCGCCGCCCCCTTCAGGCCAGCGGGTCCCGTTCGAGCCGCCGATCTCCGCGCAGACGAGAGCGACGACCGGTGCGCCGCGATGGCGCTCCACCTCCTCGCGCAGCCAGGCCCCCTCGTTGCCGTTCGAGAGCTTCTCGATCGTCACGGTCGGCGCGCCGAGGAAGCCGCAGGCCATGACGATCCCGTCCGCGGGCAGCTCGTCGTAGGTCACGAGCCGGACCGGGCCGTGGTCCGCGATCGCCTGCGTCGCCATGAGGGTGGAGGTGTACGCCTCGCCCCCACCACCGGCGCCCAGGACGGAGCAGCCGCGCGCGATGTCGGGGAGGTCGTCGGTCGTGATCAGGCGGGACACCGCGCGGATGATAGGGGCGGGAGCGGCACCCCGTGGCGCCCGCCGTAGAATCGCCGGCATGGACGATCCGACCCGCATCGCCGCCCCGCGCGCGGAGCTCGCCTCCGCCGACGATCTCACCGGAGCCGCGGAGGCTGTCCTCCCCGCGCTCGATGCCTTCCTCCGCTACAGCGGCCCGGACGGTGCGCCGCGACGATCGGCCTGGCTCCCGGCCCTGGACGAGCCGCTCCCGGAGGAGGGGGCGGGTCGCGAGGCGGTCCTCGCCACCCTGCGCGATGTCGTCATCCCCAACGGCCTGCGCGTCGGCCATCCCGGCTTCCTCGGCTGGGTGACCACCGGCCCCTCCGTGGTCCCCGCCGTCGCCGGTCTCGTCGCCTCGATCGCGGCGCCGCAGCGCTGGTGGGTCCACCCGGCGAACCACCTCGATTCGCTCGCCGTGGAGTGGCTGCGCGACCTGCTCGGCTTCCCGCGCTCCGTCGTGGGGACCTTCACCTCCGGCGGGGCGACCGCGAACCTCGTCGGCCTCGGTGCGGCCCGGCAGCACGCGGGCGAGCGGCTGGGGATCGATCCGTCGCGCGATGGTGTGGCCGCGATCCCGTCCCCGCGCGTCTACGTCACCTCGGAGACGCACCATGTCGTGGGACGGGCGCTCGGGACGCTCGGGCTCGGCCGGGCGAACGTGCGGGAGATCCCGCTCGACCGCGAGCGGCGGATGGACCTGCGCGCCCTCGAGGCGGCGCTGGACGAGGACCGTGCCGCCGGCCGGACGCCGGTCGCCGTGGTCGGGAACGCCGGGGACGTGAACACCGGGATCGTGGATCCGCTCGGACCGATGGCGGAGATCGCCCACGCGCGCGACGTCTGGTTCCACGTGGATGGCGCCTACGGCGGCTGGGGGCTCCTGGATGACCGGGTCCGCGCGCGCTACGGCGACCCCGGCACCTACGATTCCTTCGCCGTCGACCCCCACAAGTGGATGGCGGTCCCGGTGGGGACGGGGCTCACCCTCTGCCGCGACCGGGGGATCCTCACCCGCGCCTTCCGGATCGAGATGGGTGCCTACGACCGCGAGCGGCAGAGCTCGCTCGAGGCGGCCGCCGCGCGGCCCGAGGACGCCGTCCCCTGGGAGGAGCTCGGCCGGGGGACGCCGGACTGGGGGGTCGACTTCTCCACGCCCGCGCGCGGGCTCGCCGTCTGGGCGCTCCTCCGGGAGATCGGGGCGCGCGGGATCCGCGAGCGGATCGTCCGCCATGACGACGCCGCGCGCGAGCTCGCCGCGCTCGTCCGGGCCACCCCCGGACTCGAGCTCCTCGCCGAGCCCGAGCTCTCGATCTGCGTCTTCCGCCACGTCCCGGACGGGATGACGGATCCCGCGGCGATCGACGATCACAACGCCGCGATCCTGCGCGTCCTCCGCACCCGCGGCCGGAGCCTTCCCTCCGCCACGCGGGTGGATGGCCGCTACGGCCTCCGGGCGTGCTTCCTCAACCCGCGCAACGAGGCGGTGGAGGCGGCGATCCTCGTGGAGGAGACGCTCGCCGCCGCCCGCACGCTCGCGGGCTGACGGAGCGGTCCCTCCCCGACGTCAGGGGGCGGCGGTCACCCGGTCGTCCGCCGGGGCGCTCACCGCGTCCTGGCCGCGGAACCAGGCCTCGAGGATGTCCAGCTCCGGCGAGCCGCCCTCGATCCCCGTCCCCTCGGTGAAGGTGACGAAGCCGTCTCCGCCCCCGGCGAGGAAGCTGTCCACCGCGACCCGGTAGGTGCCGTCCGGCTCCACCGGGACGCCGCCGATCGCGATCGTCGCCGCGTCCACGTGCTGCCCTGCCGGTGCCGACGCGCTCCACGTGTAGCTGAAGCCATGGGAGACCTGGAGCCAGCGCTGCTCGCCCGCGGACGGGTTGTCGAACTGGAGCTCGAGGAGCGCATCGAGCTGGGCGCCGGTGAGGTCCATCGTGACCATCGTGTTCCCCCACGGCTCCACGGCGTAGAGGTTCGCGTAGGTCAGGTCCCCGGAACCGTCCGCGCTCGTCCCCTCGATGTCCTCGCGGACGCTCCCGAGGGAGACGAATGCCGCCACCACGCCGTCGTCCGCGAAGCCGTCCAGGCGCGCGTCCGCGATGACGTTGCCGGCCGGTGCCTGCCCCGAGTCGCTCGGCGTGGAGACGATCGGCTCGGTCAGCGTGCCGATGACCTCGTTCGCCACCGGGTCCGCGAGCGTCTTCCAGCGCGCGATGAGCGCTTCCTCGTCCGGCGCGGGCGTGACGTCGCGGGTGACGATGAGGTTGTCCGCGTCATGGGCGAGGACCTCGCCCGTCTTGCGGTCGATCGTGAGGTCGATCCGGGTGAGGAGCCGCCCGAACGACTTCGCGCTCGTCACGAGGCGTCCATCCAGCTCACAGCGGTAGGCCTGGTGGGTATGGCCGGAGATG
>Ga0075473_10000805_pt1 | contig 13199 bp, 7 predicted proteins | sample DEB19_08_DNA_FD_76340 | JGI IMG/M metagenome (GOLD analysis project Ga0075473, IMG submission 76340) | Aqueous microbial communities from the Delaware River and Bay under freshwater to marine salinity gradient to study organic matter... | ecosystem: Environmental > Aquatic > Marine > Coastal ... | reverse complement strand
AACATATAGTGATCTAACAGAAGGTCTTATATATCCTCAGGAAGCTGTAGATAATTTGGAGAACACAGGTATAGACTCTAACTACACCGCAACATATTATCCTTGGATTTTAACTAGAGATTCTGTTAATAACACACAGATATACTTACCACCTACCGGTGAAGTAACTAAAAACTTAGCATTAACTGATAACATTGCGTTCCCTTGGTTTGCATCTGCAGGTTACACTAGAGGTCTTGTAAATTCAGTTAAAGCAAGAAAAAAATTAACACAAGATGATAGAGACACACTATATAAGGGTAGAATCAATCCAATTGCTACTTTCTCTGATGTAGGAACCGTAATTTGGGGTAATAAAACATTACAAATTAGAGAGTCAGCACTTGATAGAATCAACGTAAGAAGATTGTTATTACAAGCAAGAAAACTTATTTCAGCAGTTGCCGTTAGATTGTTGTTCGAACAAAATGATGACAAAGTAAGACAAGATTTCTTAGACGCGGTAAACCCAATCTTAGACTCAATAAGAAGAGATAGAGGTTTAATAGACTTCAGAGTAACTGTTTCGAATACTCCTGAAGATTTGGATTCTAATACACTTACAGGGAAAATTTACTTAAAACCAACAAGAGCATTAGAATACATTGATATTGAATTTGTTATCACACCTACAGGTGCATCATTTGATGATGTTTAATCTTAAAATTAAAAAATAAAAAATGGGGAGTAGAAATATTCCCCATTTATATATTTATAAAAAAAAAAGAACATGGAAATCAAAAAAAAATTAATTAGCGAGGCTACAGGTGTAAATGAAACTTCTAAAAAAACATTTTCATCGAAAAAACAAAATATAGTAATAACAGAATCACAGTTACAGAATCTCCTTTATAAATTATCAAAAAAATGAACATAAGAAAACATATATTTAATGAAATAAAAAAAAGGAGATTGTTGGAGGGATTTGACGATGAAGGTAAACCCGACACGAAATATTATGCGTTTGATTGGGACGACAACATTTGTTTTATGCCAACACAGATTATGGTTTTGACTGAAAACGAAGAAGAAGTTGGAATGTCTACAGAGGATTTTGCAGACCACAGACACCAAATAGGTGTTGAACCTTTTAATTATAAAGGAACAACAATTGTTGGTTACGCTAATAACCCATTCAGGAATTTTAGAGTAGAAGGGGATAAAAGGTTCATAATCGATTCAATGGTAGCAGCACCTGGTCCATCTTGGAATGATTTTGTTGAATGTTTGAATGGAGGTTCTATTTTTGCAATAATTACAGCAAGAGGACACAATCCTGAAGTATTAAAAGAAGCTACTTATAATTATATCATTTCTAATCACAACGGAATAAATAGTAAAACATTAGTAGAAAATTTAAAAAAATATAGAAACCTTGCAGATAATCCTATAAGTGAATCATTTGATCTTAAAGTCAACGACAAAGAAATAATCATGGAATATTTAGATATGTGTAGATTCTATCCTGTTAGTTTCGGAGAGGGTAGTGCTGCCAACCCTGAAGAGGGAAAAATAAAGGCCATGAGAGAATTTATATCTTATTGTAGAGACCTTGCAAGAGAAATAGGAGAAAAGGCCTTTTTCAAAAATGATATTGGGAACAACGAGGTAATCCCAACAATTGGTTTTTCAGACGACGACCCAAGAAATATAGAAAAGATGAAAGAATTTTTATCAAGTGAATATGAAGAAAAACCAGTAAGAACATATTTAACAAAAGGAGGAGAAAAGAAAGAAATTTAAAACAAACCGGATATATTATAAGGATAATTTTAAAATAATTGAAAGTAAATAGAAAAAAAATTTAATAACAACTATTTATAAATAAAAAATAAAAAAACAAAAAAAAGATAATTATGGCTGATTTATTAATGAAAATGCCTTTTCAGTATGAACCTAAAAGAACCAATAGGTTTATACTAACTTTTCCATCATCTTTGGGAATCAACTCTTGGTATGTTGAAAGTGCGTCAAGACCTACTATTACTATAAACAAAAAAGAAATTAAATTCTTGAACACTGAGACTTATGTTTCAAGTACATTCAAATGGGGGGAAATATCTGTTAAACTAAGAGACCCTATCGGTCCATCTGCTGCACAAGCAGTGATGGAATGGGTTCGTCTACATGCTGAATCAGTCACTGGTCGTATGGGTTATGCTGCGGGTTACAAAAAGGACGTTGATTTGGAAATGTTAGACCCAACAGGAGTTGCTGTCGAAAAATGGATTTTACAAGGTTGTATAATAACAAGTGCTGGTTTTGGTAATGTAAGTTATACTACTGAGGACCTTGCAAATATTGACTTGAAAATACAACCAGATAGGTGTATACTTGTTTACTAAAAAAAAATAAAAGATAATTTAAACCCATTCCATATAGAGTGGGTTTTTTTATTTACATTGAAAATATCGGGTTTATTTTTTATTAAAAAAATATTATGGACGAATCACTAAATTATGGTCAACAAAACTTCAACTTACCACATGATGTAATTAAATTACCATCTAGAGGATTATTTTATAAACCAAAAAAAGAATCTTTAAAAGTCGGATATTTAACGGCGAATGACGAAAACATTTTGATGTCTCAAAATTTTAGTAGTGAAACTATAATTAGGTCTCTATTGAGAAATAAAATTTATGAGCCAGGATTTGATGTTGGACAGCTTTTGAATGGCGATGTACAGACCATTTTATTATTTTTGAGAAATACCTCTTTTGGTCCTGAATATAATTTCGAAATACTAGACCCAGTTACTAAAAAATATTTTAATCACACAGTAATGTTAGATGAAGTAAATTTTATAGAACCAAAACATAATCCAGATGAAAACGGGTATTTTGATTTCTTTTTAGAAAAAAGTAAGAAGAATGTAAAGTTAAAATTATTAAACTTAGATGATGAAACTAATTTGGATAAATTAATTAATAGTTATCCAGAAGGTATGATATCGCCTAAGGTAACAAAAAGATTAGAAATGCAGATTGTAGAATTAGATGGAAAAACCGATAAAAGTATAATTTCTAAATTTGTTTCAGAAATGCCAATAAAAGATTCAAAAGATATAAAAAAATTTTTATTAGAATGTGACCCTAAATTGGATACAATAAGAGTAGTAAGAGCCCCGTCAGGAGAAAATGTAATAGTGAATGTTGCATTTGGGGCTGAATTTTTTCGCCCGTTCTTTGGAGTATAAAAATTTTTTAATGGATGAGATCTATTATCTAGTGAAATATGCTAATTTCAATTATTCTGAAGTATTAAATATGCCTATTTATGAAAGAAAATACTATTTAAACAAGTTATTACAAGAATATAAAAAGGAATAATAAGTATTTATTTAATAAAAAATAATATATGCCAATAACACCTGGTGCAGATTTTTCAAGTGAAGGTACTGGAGGATGGGAGGGATTAAGAAATTCTTTCAAGGAAGCGTCTGACGCAGGTATGGCACTAGATACAACAGTAACTATCTTAACATCCATAGAAAAAAAAGTATTAGATGTACAGAAAGGCTTAACTGATGGTGTTGTTGTTGGGGCACAAGAATTCAGGGAAAGACTTTCAGAAGTATATAGAAATACACAAGAAATAGGGGCATCTTTCAAAGACGTTACTGAGATTGCTGCTGGAGTTGGAACTTCATTAGGGAAGTCTATAACACCATCAAAGGAAATATTACAAAATTTAATTGAATTTGGTAAGGCAACAAACATGACAAATGCAGAGTTAAATACTGCGTACTCTAATTTTGTTAAAATAGGAATCACACAGAAAGAATCTTTAGAAATACTTCAAGATACTGCAAAACTCGCAAGACAATCAGGTCTAGACACTAAAGAAGTATTAACAGATGTCACTAATAATCTTTCCAAAGTGGAATCCATGGGATTTTCAAATGGAATTGATGGGCTAACCAAAATGGCAATAGAAGCTAAAAGCTTGAATTCATCAATACAAGAAATCGGAGCGATAAAACTAGCAGAAAGCCTTTGGGATCCAAATAGGGCTCTAGAATTATCACAAAAAATGCAAATGTATGGTGGTGAAGTCGGAAATTTAGGTAATATGTTCGAATTAATGAGAAAAGGGGCATACGATGTAGAGGGACTAAATGAAGATATTTTAACTTTGTTTGAAAAGGCTTTTGAATATGATGAAAAAACAGGTAAATTAGAGAGTTCAGGACAAGTAGGGAGACAACAAATAAAGGCTTATGCTGATGCTTTAGGTGTATCATATGATACGGCAGTAAAATTAGGTCAAGAAAGAAGAGAGGCCGCAATAATTGAAGAAAAAATTGCAGGTTTAGGTGTGAATGAACAACAAATGAATCTTATCAAATCATTGGGTCAGTTAGGTCCCGGTGGAAAAATAGAGTTATCAATACCTGGATTCCAATCATTTGAGGATATTACTAAATTAACTAGTGCCGAACAATCTTCACTTTTGAAATCTTTAGATGAATATAGTAAAACCGCAAAACTGTCAGACAGGGAATTGGCTGAACAAAATATTAGTATACAGGACAAACAATTGTTAGCTCAACAACAAATAAGAGAAACTCTGTTTAGATCTTTGAGTGACGAAGAAAGACAAAAAGTTTTGAACGCAACAATGACAGTAAAAGACGCCGTTCAAGAAGGATATAAACTTAGAACTGAAGGTGCGCTCGAAGCCGTAAATGCAAAAGGTTTAATAACTAGTGGATCCGATTTTATAAATCTTTTAAGTGCACAGTTACGTAGTGAGGAACCTGATATGTCTTCTTTTTATAGTAGTACTGGTACATCAAGATACGGACGGGCAATTGGGTCAGCCTTAGATTACCTATCAACCGAACAACCATTTACTGGGTCAAAACTTATTACAGGTGATAAGGGTACGATTGAAGAAATGATCTTTGATAAAGAAGATGATTTTTTAGCCGCCCCAAGATTGAATGAGATATTAAATAAAGCAAAAATGAGTTTCGACACAGCATATGCTTTAAATGATATTATTCCAAAACCTTCAGTGGAAAATATTAAACCCTCATTAGAAAATCCAAAGGGTATAGGTGAAACATTTGCACAAACGGAAACAAAAATTACAACAACAAACACAAATGAAATAAAATTCGATCCGTTAGTGATTAAAATTGAGGGTGTTGACGGGAAATTAAAAGATATGTTATCATCATACGAAAATTCCAAATTAATGTCTGATTTAATTATTGAACAGTTTGCAAAAATGCCAAAGTTAATGGCAAATAAAGGTGTTTTTGGATAAAAAATTCAATACAATCTATTTATAAAAATAAAATAGATATTAATGGAAAGTCCACTATCGTTCAACTCGACAGAAAATTTCAGAAAAAAATTACTTGTGAGAAATTTACAACCATACAAGGTTGAAGGTTTTTACAATTATAGTGAGGAATTACCACAAAAAGAAATTCAAATTGTTGATTATTCAATAATCGATAGCCCCGCATTAGATTTTATACAAAACTTAAAAGAACCTGAATTAATTGGTTTGAATAAGTATTCACAAGTGGGTGGATTTGGTAATATTGTATCAATAAATGACAATCTAGGAGGGTTGTCAAACTTTGGGGAGTACAAAGTAAACCTGACTATTAATAACCAATTAGAAAGTAACGGTCAAGTTCAAGAAAATTTACTTAGGGTTTTAAATAAATATAATCCAGAAAATGTATCTATAGGATTCGGAGATAGTGTTATATTTGATACTACAAGTATAGGATCTAATCAAGGAGAGTATGATTATTTTACGTCACAACCAAATATAAGTACTGAACAATCACAAGTTTTGGCCTACGTAGCGAACATATATGGACCTGAAAACCAACCTAATGGTTTTGGTGGAGCCGTTGACATAAACATAAATAACCAAACACAAACAAATAAAGGAGAATATGATTATTCAACAACTCCACCGGAGAGAACAACTGAACAATCTAGAATAATCGCATATGTTCTGAATCAATATGGGCCTGAAAATTTACCAAATGGTTACGGCCAACAAAATGTCAATCCAAATATTAATCAGAATAATAAAACAAACGAAGGGGAATACGATTATTTTAGTTCTGAACCAAATAAAACGACTGAACAGTCTCAAGGTTACGCTTATCTAAAAAATAAATATAACACAGGTGAAGGATCATATGAATTATTAACTATAGAAGATATAGCTCAAGAAACTTTAAACGTACCATATGCAAATAGCGAATCTACTTTTGTCTTCATACCCTCAGAATATAACGTAGTCAACTTAATACAAAGTGACAATCCCTCTGGGTCTGATGGTAGTTTAAGTCAGGATTCTGTTTTAGCACAATTAGGAGCCAAACAATTACAAAAAGAATTTAAGGCAAGAGTAGCATACGAATTACTACAGCAAACAGTTGGAAGAACAAACTTATTCACAGGTGAAATAAATCCAGCAACAGGACAGGCAAGTATACAACAAAATAATGACCCATTTGATGCATTAGGTATAATAACAAATAATATACCAATAGTCCAAAAAAACTATAAAATCACAGGTGGACCCACGGCAGTTGCAAATGCTTTAGGATTTGCCGCAAAACTATCAGGTTTATATAGTCCTTTTTCTTTAATACCTGGAGAGTATTTCGACTACCCGAATAGGAACTTTTTATCACAAGTTGCATCCAACCCAATTGGCGCGGTTGCTGGTTTAGTGGGAAATTTAGCACAAGAAATAACTTCTCTATTTTTAGATTCAGCGTCTGAGCAATTTTTACTTTACACTTCTGATGCAACTAAAAGTTTATTATTCGATCAATTATTTTACAATAATTATAGACCCGCATATAGACTCGCTGGATTGACTCCAGCAAGTTTGTTAGCGCCAAAAGGGAGTTTTTATGTGGGTAAAAATAAAAATTACATAAGAGATTTAGTCAGTCCTAAGGTAGATTTACCTAAAGGTAGGTATAACAAACCACAAGTTGGGCCTGTCTATGGTTACGGTGAGGTAGGTAAAGACTATGAAGGTACTTTAGTTAGTGATTTTTTATTTGGACTAAATTCAAGATCTTTTTTTGATAGTGTAGATATACAAGGAGGTTTTACATGGATTTCCAACAATAATTACATAGAACCTGGAACATTCGTAGGTCCTAGTAACAAAAAAAACATATTGGCAAGATTCAATACCGATAGTTTGTTTGAGACATCACAATTCAAACCACTTTTTGACAAAACGAAATCCACTAATTTACCATTTACTGATGGTTCTATTTTAGATATAACACAAAAATTAGTAGATGCCGGTAATAGATCGACAAGAAAATTAGAACACGTAGGTAACGCCATCAACCAAGTATCCAAAGTATTCAACGACGGATATATTGAGCTAACTAAAGGATCTAGAGTTGTTAGATACGTAACACCTACGTCAAAAAAACCAAATGGAGAACCGGCAGAGGTAAAAGGTTATGAATACTGTAGATTATTTACAAAAGATAGACCATACTATTCTTTTAATGAACTTCAAAAAACAGACGGAAATATAAGAAAATCGTCTTATTCTATACTTGATAATACTTACAATTTGAACATCGCACCAATGAGAGGTCAAGGATCTACCAATATTAAAAAAAATGGTAAGGTTAAAAAATACATGTTTTCATTGGAAAATTTAGCTTGGAGATCTTCGAATAGAAAAGGATATAGAGTTGAAGATTTACCGGCGTGTGAAGTAGGACCAAACGGAGGTAGAATTATGTGGTTTCCACCATATGATTTAACATTCGATGAAACATCCACACCAAGTTTCAACGAAAACACTTTTTTAGGTCGACCGGAAGGAATATGGACATACAAAAATACAAAAAGATCTGGTAGTATTTCTTGGAAAATTATTGTTGATCACCCATCAATTATGAACCTACTAATCGATAAAGAATTACAAAACGTAAAAGACAATAGTGAAGTTACAAAAATAGTTGATTCATTTATGGCTGGTTGTTTGAAATATGACATTTATGACTTACTAAAAAAATACAGAGAGTTTAGTTTGAGTGATATATATGAAGTTGTGGATACCTTAAACACTGTTGAACAATATGAAAATTATTTGAAAGAGTTACCGACAGAAAAAGTAGAAAAAGTTGAGGAGATATCCAAAAACGCAGATTTAAACGAACTTAAAGAAAATGGAGAGGCAAATGCACAAGAGGAAGAACAATTAAAAGAAATATCTCTTTTATTTGACCAATCAATTCCAAGTCCTAATGGGTATAACGAAACAGACACATATGAAGTTTACTTTAACCAATATAAAACACAACAATCATTATACGAGGGTGAAGGTGACATACCAAACAAAATAATAAAATATAATAGTAGAGTAGGTGACGGTAATAATAATTTTATTGACGTATTGCCAAACGATACTAAATCAGTAAGTTATGCCGAATATATAGACGGTAGAGCAAGTTCAATAAGCAAGGTTTTCACCTTTTTTGAAGATGAGTTTGACACATTTAAAACAAAGTTCTTACCAAAAGTATTGGGTTTATTAAAACAAGGTAAGCAGGTAACTTTTAGTGTTGATGCTAGTGCTAATTCTGCAGGTAGCAGCTCATCAAACAAAAGTTTATCAGAGCGCAGAAGAAAAAGCGTAATCAATTTTATTGAAAATTTTCAATTAGACGGCGACAAAATAAAACCTTATATTGACAATAACAAACTTATAATAAAAGGAGACGCCGTTGGAGACACCGCAAAAAAGATTAATGAACTCGAGTATACAGATATAGATTGTTCTAAAAAATTTAACGTTGATAATAAGTATGACGGAAAATTTTCAGTACAGGCGATGGTTTGTAGGAGAGTTAAAATTTCAGGATTAGATGTAAAAGATACTGAAAATAACGATAATAATAATACACAGACTCAAGAAACACAAGAAAGTCAACAACCACAAGAAACCGCAGGAGAAGAAAATAATACAGAAACAAACACCCCTCAATACGAAAACCAACAAAGGGTTGTCACTACAGAAATAAAAGATAAAACTAATAAAATAAGGGAAGGATTAACAAAAAGATTACTCAGAAAATTATTAACTGAATGTAACTATTTTGATATGATACAAGAACAACAACCGATGGTTTACGATGGAATAAAAAGTAAAATCAAAAACTTCCAACCTATTTTCCACTCAATAACACCTGAAGGTTTGAATTCTAGATTAACATTCCTAAACCAATGTGTAAGACCGGGCGACACAATACCAACAGCGGTTGATGATGGACAAGGAGGTTTTACATTACAATATAATGATGCGTTCAATAGTGCTTTTGGTACTCCACCCGTTTTAGTATTGAGGATAGGCGATTTCTTTCACACTAAAATAATACCGGGACAACTATCAATAAAATACCAAGATTTAAAATTTGACATCAATCCAGAAGGTATCGGGGTCCAACCAATGATTGCCGAAGTAACTTTAAGTATTACCGCATTTATTGGTGGTCAAGGAATAAAAGAACCTATTTCTAAATTACAAAATGCCTTGAGTTTTAATTACTACGCTAACACTGAATTATATGATGAAAGAGCAGATGAAACTGAAAATTTCACTACTGAATTAGATGCCGAAATACTTAAAGATATACAAGATGAAATTGGATTGATTGATCCAAATAGATTAAGGACAAATGACGGAGGTGATACGATCGGGACAATTGAATCTTCTTTTGCTGACCCAAGTACAGGTCTTATTTCGGGAAGAATAAACTATAAAGAAAAGATGAACGAACTAATTGATAAAACATTTAATATGGTCAATAGTTTTAATCAAAATATCGAAAATATTGTAACGACTTTAGGTTGGGGAGGTTTAATCATTCTTACCAAAGATAGAAAGTACACACAAGGTTTATATGACTATTTGAGTGGAGACACATCTAACATTGGAAACATAATAGGTAAACCTGTTAATTACCAAAGTAAAATTGATGAATTATTTAATAAAGCAAAAGATGATGTTGATAATGACTTATCGCCAGTTTTAGGGGGACTACAACTAAAACAAGAGTTTAAACCTGATGAAATAAGAAAAGTAAAAAGAAGACTCAAAGAACTTATAGATAGAGAAAAAAGTTTCTATGTTTCAATTGCTGATGGATTTACAAATGATATAGTTAAAAATGAATTAGATTTCATAAAATTACTAGATCAGATAAATTTTGTTTCCAACGCTTTAGATGGAAGAATTAACAAAAAAGGGGGTGTTAACATCTATCAAATTTCCGGAACAACACCCACAGATATTTCTAGTACTGGTACGAACACTACTTTGGAAGAATTGAAACAAGATTTTCTTTCTATTAAAACTGATTTAAATTCTTACGATTCACTAATAAAAACCAATCAGCTTATACCAAATGGAGATAAAAATGTATACAATAGTAATTTTACATTCAATCTTTATTTAACAACAAACATAAATAATAATACTGACGATAGTGATGTAAGTGCGGCTGACAGGAGATTTGCAATGATATTTACAAGAAAAATACTTGTGGGGTACACTCAGTTTGTGGATGAAATAGTTTCAACTATTACTAATTCGCCTAATATAACTATTTGGAAAGATTTCATTTATCAAAATTTAGGTTTCAAAATACAATTTCAACCTACGGGTAATCTCTACTTACCAAAGTTATCGAATGACTCTGGTAATAAATATTATTTGAAAGTGTTGAACAGTAGAGATAAGTTGTATTCAATATATAAGGATTCTTACAAAACTAGTGATGTATGGAAAAAATTCTTCGAATCTACATACAAACCTTATAATAAAGACAAACTAAGAAAATTCACATATTTATCACAGATTCCAGTGGTTGCGCCTAATGATGTTACATTAAAAGAAATTTATGCCACTGTTGACACCACTTGGGATTACTATAACGGAAAAAGAAAAATGATTTAATATGGAATATTACGATAGATACAGAAGTTTTTTGATTAATGGGGTTCAGACATTTGTTCCATTTGTAACATTACCATCCAGACCCTCAGATCAAAAATATATATATAGAAAAAACCAAACTAGATTGGATAAACTAAGTTTTGAAAAATACGGAACACCTTATTTTGGTTGGTTGATACTACAAGCAAATGCAATTTATGGTGGTTTGGAGGATAATATACCTGACGGTACACCAATAATAGTTCCGTTCCCATTAATCGCAGCATTACAAGACTACAAAAATGCAGTAGATACATATATATTTTATTATGGCAGATAGAACAAATCAACAAAGGATATATGTAGAAACAGATTATGACAACATTATTCTAATTGATCCTAATAAAATTGTTGTCGGGGATAAAATCGAGGATAGACTTGTTGATCACGAAGACTTGGTGTTTTATGCTAATTTAGAATCTAGAGTTATTCCTAGAACAAAACTAGCAGTTGGTGAGGGTTTTGATAGTCCTGTTGTAAATAGTTTAGTTGCGAGTATACAAGGTAAGTCGGAACCTTTCGAAAAGATAAATTTCTTGGTACCAAAAGGTAAAAATGGTTTTGACACTAGCTGGTCAGATCAATTCACAGGAAAAGGATCGAGAGAAGGTTTGGGGGCGAACCAAACAGGTGAAAGATTCGAATTAAAGGACGGAACAATAAGGGCATTTCGAAATGTCAAAAACTACGAAGATACTCAAACTTTAGGTATAAGATCTATTGACATTAATATAAAACCAAACGCGGGTCCGGGAGGGTATGTTCCCGATGTTAAAATATCAATGGTTGATGTTGGAGGTAGAACACTTTTTGAACAAGGAGAAAATTCAATATATTCTACTTTTTTTAATTTGCCATACCCAATTTTCTATTTAACGGTAAAAGGTTATTATGGTAAGGCTTTAAGATATACCTTATATATGACAGATTTTGATTCTAAATTTGACGAACAAACGGGTAATTTTAATATAGATATAAAATTAACATCAAATTTAATTTCATTATTACAGGATACAACTCTAACATATGCGAAGACCGCACCTAAAATGTATCCAATAACAATTTCAACAAATAGCAATTCAAATAATGCTTCAGGTGGTAGTAACGTATCAAATAATACAAGTACTCAAGATTATTTGGGAAAACAAATTCTTAAAGATGTATATAGAACATATAAAGCAAAGAAACTAATTGATCAAGATTTTCCTGAAATGACAATAGATGAGTTCATTAATAGAGTCGATGCTTTTGAAACTCAAATTTTAGATGAAATTAAAAAGGGAGACTTTGTAGTTCTAAATGATGTGAAATCATTCAGAGATGAGTTAGATGAATTAAAAAACAGAAACTATGAAGTTCTTTTGAACAAGTATTTGGATAGAACAAATTTTGTTTCATATAATAATGAAATTTATTATCAGTTCAAACAAACGATAACATTAGAAAAAAGGAATGAAATAGAGTTAGCAGTAACAAATGAAACTAAAAACTCTGTTGAAATATTGCAAAAAAATAAAACTTTTGGTATTGGTGGTTCATACAAAATTGGATCAAAAACATATAATAATAGTGAAATACCTATTAAGTTTGATAATGATGAAATTTTTGTAAAATTTGATCAGAATAATTTGACAGATGACGATTTTAAAAAAACGTATCAAACTAGATATAATAAAATTCCATCAAGTGATGAACTACTACAATTCAAAACACTTTTACTTTCACAACTAGTTTTGGTAGAAAAAAGATTGGACCCCAACACAGGAAACATTATAGACACAACACCAACTTTCGTTAAGTATGGTATAATAGACCCCAACCTATCAACTTTAGTACTAGGAGGTTTTTTAGATAAAATTAACAACTATCTTGAAAGACTGAAAGCAAAAGAAGAAGAAATAGAATTAGAAATATCAAATCAATTAGCCGACAGAGTTGTAAGACCTAACGGAACAATAGGATTCAAACCGACAATAAGAAATATTTTTGCAGTTATAATGGCTGGATGTGACACATTCATAAGATTAATGGATAGGGCTCACACAGAAGCGTGGAATAAAAGAAACGACCCATATAGAATAAAATCAATAATACCTGCAGAAAAATCATCTAGCATTGATTCTAAAAATGTGATA
>Ga0075473_10000803_pt1 | contig 13205 bp, 23 predicted proteins | sample DEB19_08_DNA_FD_76340 | JGI IMG/M metagenome (GOLD analysis project Ga0075473, IMG submission 76340) | Aqueous microbial communities from the Delaware River and Bay under freshwater to marine salinity gradient to study organic matter... | ecosystem: Environmental > Aquatic > Marine > Coastal ... | reverse complement strand
GATGCTTACAAATTCTTTTTCAAGGCAGCATTTGTGCTACCCAATCTCGACAAGTATGACAAGGCAATAAGAAAAGCATCAAGCACGGCTGTTGATGATGCTCAGTCAAAAATAAAACCTCTAAAGGTTCCACCGTCCGCACAACCAACGGTTATCTATCAAATGTTAGGATTTTCTCAAAGAGATCCAGGAGCAATCAAGGAAAAATACCAGCAGGCTGCGTCAACAGGAGAAATTAAGCCTGAACAGGTCGAGATGCTTTACAAAAATCTAATGATGAAGTATGGAGAAATTCAGGCCGCTGCGAAAAAGGGAATGCTGGATGCTAGGAACGAAGCAACAAAAAACTTCACTAGAGATTCTCTTGACAGTTATTCCAAGATGTCACTCGAAAATAGAAAGAATCTTGTGATGCAGGCTTTTGAAAAGATGGGTTAATGGAGGCAGAATGAATTCGGTCTCCGGATTGATGAGAGAATACTTTGGTGAAGATCCCAGGAGAAGAATGCTCAATGAGGGATTGCCAAAAGAAGTGCCAATCAAGGCTAAGAAAGTCATTTGGCGTCCTACGCAGGACGGTAATGCTCTCATTAGGTCCTATGACTTCAAAGATTCATCCTCACTTCGTTCTTTTGTAGATCAATTGTTAGCGATGCAGGAAAGAGTCAGTCACCATGCGCAGATTTTGATTGAGGACAAAATTGTAAAAGTTAGAGTAGGAACAACATCTCTTAACAGAATCACCGAACTTGATACAGAATACGCGGCCGAAGCTGATCACATTTATGAAGAAAGCCTAGGAGAAGAAAGTGGAGCAAAATAACGAGGAAGGATTTTTTGTTTCTGATAGTCTAAAGGACATTTTAGACAGAGATGATTTACTTCAAATCTCAGTTGAGACTCAAGCAAAGTCCGGTGAAGAAACAAGCGTTCCTGGCAAGTTTTTGAAACTGTCTTTGACAGAAGGAACTTTTACAATAATCACTGATCGAAAAATGGTCAAGGTTCTTTTGCAAAACCCTCTAACTAGTTTCACTCATCAGTTCATGGACGAAACTTGGATTTTGTCGTCGGCGAACATGCAAGTCAAGCAAAATGTTGATGATTTTGAAGTGACCCTGTCAATTACAGGCAGGAGATAGGAGATACTTATGAGCGGACAATTTGACAAATTCATGGACGATCTGGAGAAACGCCAGAAAGAACAGGAAGACAAAAAGAAGGCCTTGAAGGAGGCCGAGGACCAGTGGGCAGCCAGGAAACTTCGTGAGAAGTACCAGGAGAAGCCGGGTAACAGGACAACCTGGAGCAAGTGATGAACTCAATTTTCGGTGACTTGGATCAACTTATCGAACAGGCTGTGGCGAAAGCTACAAACACCGAGAAGTCTCTTCAAAAGAAGCAGGAAAAAGAAATCAAGAAACAGAAGCTTCAGGCAAAGAAAGCCGATGAATCTTCTGAAGTTGAAGAAGCAGATGATGAAAAATCTGATGATGATGAATCTGCAGAAAAAATCAAAGGTAAAGGACCAGAAGAGAAGGGTGAAAAGGATTCATCAGGAAAAAAGAAGGGTGATGAAACTCCTGGAACGCCCACGTCAAAGAAGCTCAGTGATCCACCTGAAAAGGTAATTTTTGACCCTAAGTTTGATGACATTCAAAACAAAATCAACACTCTTCGTGGATCAGGATCCCTGAAAGATGAAAAGGTCTCATCGGCAGTGAAGGCGTATCTTGGAAGTCTAAAGCCCGCAGAACGCGGTGCCCTTCTAACGTATCTGACAAATCTTTCTCAGATTATGACTTCAGTAAAATCTCCAAGTGATGTTAAGGACCCGGAAAAGCAAGGCATCAAAATTATGTTCAAGAAGAAGACTGACACAGAGAAGCAATCTACTGTGACAGCTACTGACAAAGAAAAAGATTCAAGCGTTATCTTCGTAGGTGACAAATGAGAAGATTCGGAATTGTAGATGAAGAAGATGTGGAAGTAATGATTGAATCTTCCAAGAAAGGGATGCATAGGACATTGGAGGGCGATTTTGTAAAAATCGGTAGCCCCGAATGTCGAGCAGACATTGTCCGTAGAATGGATGACATGGGATACCACAGAGACGATCAAAGCTACGGATCGGATGCTAGGTCATATTTCTCCGGTGTACTGAGAGTTTTGCGTAGAAAACTAAGAGAAAATGACAAAATTGCCGAATCTGAAAATGAAGTTGCATCTGATGCAGAAAGTCAAGAAGAAGTCATTGAAGAATGGATAGACATTGAGTTGAAGAAAGTCAATGAAAATGCCGCAAACAGAATGTTGAAAATGGCGGGATTGATCGATTAGTGCTTGATCAATGAATGACCGTCAATTCCTTGCCTGACATTGTAAGCAACAAATCCCTTCATTCCTAAAATAGGAACGACTGCATCACGAATTGCAGCAATGTTTTTCACATTATCTTCGTAAACAATGACCTTACCATAAGTTTCTTCCTGAAGAGTTCTAACAACATAATTTGCTTTCATTGCAGGATTGCTACTCCCAACAGCTGCAATGAAAATTTGCGGAAGATTGAAGTCCCTCAGAACATCAACAATAGGCTTGCTTTGTCCTCTGGCGGTAAGAATAATGACATTGTCAATTCCATACTTTGCCACCGCCTGCCTGAGTCTGGTAATTGTTTCCCTAATTGGCTTCGGACTTGAAGGATAACCTTCAAACTGTGAAAAATCAAGTTCATCATCATCTTCAGGAATAAATGATGCGTATTCACCCGATGTAAGATATGTAGTTCCACGACGCGGTGATCTAACTACAACCTGGCTTTCGCTTTCGAACAGGGTATCATCAAAATCGAATATGACAAGAGTTTTCATTTTTAGACCACTTTGTCATAATTATAGAAATGGATGTGAGAGTAAACAATGCAAAAAACCGCTGATGAAATCATAAAAGAACTGGGTGTGAAAAGAAAGATGAGAAAGCAACTCAGGGAAACTCGTAGCATTTTGAACGAGGAAGGTGTAAGCTTCATTCAGTCAATCAAGGACGTTTTTACCGCGCTTAAGTTGGCTGCGATGGACATCAGCAACGTAATAAGATTGGCAGTAGGGCTGTTTTTCACTTTTGATCCTCGAAAACTACAAGAAAAGATCAATGAATTTGATTCTAGGCGTCAAAAGATCAACGCTAAGTGGCAGCCTCTTATGGAAAGAGCCGACCAGGCATTTCAAAGTGCAGATCCAATTTTGATGATGGCGGTAATGGGACCTGCAAACTTTATTGGATTGCAGGGTATTGGTGCAGGACTCGAGGCTGGAAAATCTGCTGCAGAAATTTTGACAGCAACAGACTGGGAAGAATTGAGAAACAGCTTCTCGACACCACTCAACATGAACCAAGGCATACAGCAGTTCTTTCAAAATTACAGTAGAATGCAAGCTTCTGCACAATCTGCTGCCGTTAAAAACATATCAGGTCAACCTGCCAAAGGAAGAGGCATCATGGCAGGTCTTTCAAGAGTATTTTCTGAAGGGCATGAAACAAAAGGCGTGACGTTGAATGAACAGGCAATAAAGCAAAAAATACCACAGCAAAATTTCACTCAAGCTCAAGCAATTGACATCTTCGTTAAGGCAACAGGCATGGATAAGAGTTTTGAAGAAATAAGAACTCAAAACATCGAGAATTTGAAGGATACGATAAACAGTGTGCAGGAACAAATTGAGCCTATGAGATCTAGCGCAAAATTATTTGCGGCAAATGATGTCCCCTCATTTGAAAAGGCGTTTCAATCTGCAAAATCGATAAATCCAAAACTAGACGATTCAATTTTGACAAAATTTAAGAAAACAGTTTCTGATGAAACTGAAAAACTTTCAAGTAACCCACAGTTCATAGAACAGACAAAAAAGTCCGCGGGCGGCGCGGCAATGACGCCTGAACAAATAAAGCTAGCTGCGCAAAAGCAAGTGTTTCACGCTGCCAAAAAAGAACTTGACAAAGGACTTTACGATAATTTGAAAAAAGTGGTCAGCGTAACTGATCAAGCAATCAAGAAACTTTCCATTGACAACAAGGTGCTCGACTCTCTAAAGAAAAGTCCTTATGATGATGCAAAGCAGTTGGCCAAGATTTACGAAAACCTTTTGAACGTTTACAAAGAAATCAAGAACGATTTCGACACAAAGGCGAAACTAAGGACTGTTTGATGCAAAAGAAGAATAAGAAAGCATGGGTTCCTGAAATTTTTTACGAAGACGACGCAAATGGTTTAGCAGGACAGATTCCATTCATCGCAGTTCCCAAGGAAGAGGAAATGCCGAAGATGCTGTTCATTTTCGAATCTAGGGAAACAGGTGAGGTAGAACCAGGTCCAAAGGGTGAAGAGTTACCTGTCACTGAAATTACTCTACATCAGTATGCCGACATGGAATTTCTGAAGGTCGGTCTTTCGTCTGATGAGTATGACAGGGTTCGTAATGTGCTAGGTCTTCAATCTTTAAAGGAAGCAGTTGAGGCGGGCAAACAAATCACTCAGAATGTTCGTAATGCAGTAGCTTGAACACTGTTATTTGATTGTCAATAATCCTCCTGATGGAGGAATAATGCAAATCAATCAAGTCATTTGGGTCATCAATAGTGAAAATCAAAGCGTGATACCTGTGAAGGTGGTGGAAAAAATCACCAAGGAAACTTCGACAGGTGTTAAAACTGAGTTCATTGTGGAAACTGTGACAGGAAAGAAAGTCAACCTGTCGAACCTCAACGGTCCTTACTTTGAAAAATCGCTGGACGCAAGCAACCACCTTCTTGCAACAGCACATCAACTAATCAAGAAAATCATAGCCAAGGCTGAAGAGGCTGCACAGAAGTTCGGTTATGTCGAACAAAATGCACCACAGGATGTGCAATTGGATGAGGAAGATGATACAATGTATCAGGAGGAACCGGAAGTTATTACTCTTCCTGATGGTCGCCAAGCACGAGTCCGAGTCAAACTACCGGAGGCATAGTGAAACGAGTCCTACTGATCGACTCATACAACATGATTCACCGAGCCCGATACGGTTTTGGTGATGGTCCACACGCAGTAACCTTCAACTTTTTTCGCCAGCTGAAATCAGAGATCGAACGTCACAAGGCCGACATCGTTTACATGGTGGATGAAGGTCGACCTACCCAATCCTTGGCAGTCGATGCAAACTACAAAGGCAACCGAAAGGCCGAGACTGATGACGGTTTCAAGCGTCAGAAGCGTGAAATCTTCGAAATTGCAAGGTCATTTCTCGGTGTGCGCTACGCCTGTCATCCTCAATTCGAGTGCGACGATGTCATTGCCCACCTGGCAACCGTGGTTCATAAAGACGATCACATCACCATCGTTTCCTCCGACACCGATTTCATTCAGCTCCTGGAGGACCGGAACAACCTGGAAATCTGGAGTCCGGTGAAGAAGGTGTTCGTGGAAAAGATTCCGAACTACGCAGTTCGCAAGTCACTGACAGGTGATGCAACTGACAATGTACCAGGCATTCCCGGTGTAGGTCCTGCCAAGGCGACTGCAATGGCAGCAGATGAAAACCTACGTCGGCAATTCTTTGACAAGAATCCTGACGCCGAAGAAATCTTCAAGCGCGCCTACACAATGATTCGCTTCAAGCCTGTTCAGGACGATGAGGTGTGTTATATTGATTCCAAGTTCGATGAACAAAAGCTTCTTGCTGAGTTCACAAACCGCGAGTTCAAGTCTATAATCGGTAACGCATGGCCTAAGTGGGTCAAGACTTTCGGAGGAATCAATGTCGTACAATAGTTTTGGAGCCTCACGTCAACTTCTCAATGGAGCCGAGGTCGGTCGCCTGAAGATCCAAGGTGTGATCAAGGAAGAGGAATACGCTTACGTCGAGGGTGACGTGGTGATGGCAGAGAATATCAAGACCCAGGACCGTCGAGTCGTCGGTCGTGCAGCCGAACTTTTGACTGAGAGTGGCGCTAAGAGGGTGTTGAAGGGATGAGTGACTCAAATCTAAAGTTCGATAACGATGCCAGAGAACGCTTGATACTAGGCGTTGAAAAATTGGCCCGAGCAGTGAAAGTCACACTAGGTCCAATGGGCAGAACTGTCGCCATTTGTCGACCAGGTGAAGCACCACGCATTACCAAGGACGGTGTTTCTGTGTCTAACGCCATCACCCTTCGTGATGTTTACGAGAACATTGGCGCCTCCTTGGTAAAGGAAGCAGCCCAGCGTTCTGCTGAAGTTGCAGGCGATGGAACCACAACTTCAACAGTTTTGGCACACGCAATCATTCAGCAAGGCCAGAAACTAATTTCAGCCGGTCATTCGGTCAATGACGTGGTAGCAGGTTTTCGTGAGGCGTCAGAAGTTGTCAAACGTGAATTGGACAAGACCAGAGTCGCTGCGGAGTCCGATGAAGTTCTGGAGAATGTCGCCACCATCTCAGCAAACGGCGAACGCGAACTGGGTAAGCTGATTGCCCAGGCCATCCGAACTGTTGGACCAGACGGTGCGGTATCGGTCCAGGAAGCTAAGGGTTACGAGACCAAGCTGGTGATTGTTGACGGTACTTACCTGGACCGAGGTTACGAAAGTCCTTACTTTGTCACCAATTCTGCAAACCAATCCTGCGAACTGGAGGATCCGTATGTTTTGGTCATCAATGACACAGTTGCAACTCTGGGGTCAATACTTCCTGCCCTTGAGCGGACTGCTCGTTCAGGTGGATCTCTCCTGATTGTCTGCAACGAGATCGGTGGCGAAGCGATGCAGGCCCTGGTGCTCAATAGAGTAAAGGGTGGTCTGAAGGTCTGTGCAATCAAGGCCCCTGAGTTTGCAGGCGCCAGGACAACAGCAATGCAGGACCTGGTTTCACTTTGTGGTGGACGAGTTCTGACCAACGCTGAAGAGAAGTTGGCACCCGAACTATTGGATTCGGTGCTCGGTCGTGTGAAGAAGGTTGTAGTTACCAAGTCTTCCACAGTAATCTACGGTACCAAACCTGATGATTCACACTCCGAAAGAGTTCAGGCTGCCAAGGCATCAATGAATGATCCCGCTCTTTCCGATTCTGAACGTGGAATTGCAGAGCGGCGACTTCGCCGCCTTAGTAACGGCATTGCAGTGATTCAGGTTGGTGGTGCCACTGAAGGTGAGATGAGGGAACGCAAGGACCGTGTGGACGATGCACTTCACGCTGCCAAAGCGGCAATCCGTGAAGGCATTCAACCTGGTGGTGGAGTCGCATTGGCTCGTGCATCGCAGAAGGCTTCAAAGAAATTCCCAGGTAACGATAGTAAGTCAGCGGCAGCTAAGGCATTCCTCTCGGCCTTGGATTCACCGCTGCGACAGATCGCTGCTAACTGTGGCCAATCTCCTGACTTGGTGGCGCAAAAAGCCCTGAAAATGTCAGAGACCCATGGTTACAATGGAAAAACTAATAGGTTTGGAGACATGTTCGAACTGGGCATTGTCGATCCGCACCTAGTAGTTGTGTCGGCATTAGAACATTCTACGAGTGTAGGGTGCAATCTGTTGTCGATTGGATGTACAATAGTACAGGAGGACATGGAATCCAATGGTATCCAAACCTTCGGTGCTATCTGAGGAGAAAAAGATGTCAGATAATGTTCAGAGTGGCCGTCGTGATTTCCCCCGTTTCAGCAATAGTCAGATCATGGAAATGTCAGACTATGATCTGAACAACACCATCAACGAGTTCCAGTCCTACATTCGCCGAGAGCGTAAGGCCCAGCGTAATACCTACGAGGCCGAATGTGAATGCGCATACCTTCTCAATGAACGAGATGAGCGCAATCGCTAACCTTCAACACCACGAGGTGTACCAATGAACGTCACTAGCAAGCTTCGAAACCATGAGATCCTGACCCGTGAGCAGGAGGTCGAGTACGCCAAGAAGATCGAGGCTGGCGATCGCCGAGCAAGAGACAAGATGATCCACGCCAATATGCGATTGGCAACCTCAATTGCCAAGAAGTATGCCGGCAAGGGTGTGGATTTCGAAGACCTGATGCAGGAATCTACCATCGGCCTGATGAAGGCTGTGGACAGGTTCGATTGGCGGAAAGGTTTCAAGTTCAGCACCTACGCTTACTGGTGGATTCTGCAAACTGTGAAGCAGTACGTGGAATCCAACAAGGGTCCCATCTCTCTTCCGGCCAACGCCTCGGCTCGACTTTACCATGCTTCCAAGGTCCGTGAGGATTTTGAGAAGGAGTTCGGTGCCGCACCAAGCGAGACTGAGCTTGCCGATCTGCTTGGCACCACCACTGGAACTCTTAGTTCCCTTCGTAAATCCTCGGCCTACTACGTCTCATTGGATTCCACGGTTCGAGCTGGTGAGGACCGACGTTCTTACAAGGATGTCCTCGCCGATCATTCACTGAATCCTGAGGAGGCGTTGGAGGCGGCTCAAACCAAGAAGGCGGTCAACGAGGCGTTGGCTGTCCTCTCTCCTCGTGAACAAGCTGTTCTTCGTCTTCGTTTTGGTATCGAAGCTCAATAACAAGGAGGTTAATCATGGCAATGCCCAAGGGTCACAAGGTCAAAGGTGGTTACGCTTCTGTCGCTTCTCTTCCTGGCGCTGATGATTACAAGCTGATCGCCAAGAAGTGCAGTGACCAAGGTTTCAAGATGGGGCACTCGACCGCCCGAAACATTTTTCTCGGTGCGATGATGAAGGTGGCAGACAACCTTCACAAGTCACAAGGTAATACTTACAGCAACCGGCAGCTATTTGAAATTGCACGAAATCCGTCTTTTCAAATGAGCGTGGCCGAAGTTTTGAATGGAGATTAACATGAACTGGGTACAATATTCCAAGCGAAGAGGAAAAATGCCTCTTGATTCATTCCTGATTGGCTGTGAAAGTGAACAGGAAGCACTTGACAGGTTCAAGTCTAAAAAGATTGATGATCCACCCTTAGAAGAAATTAGAAATTATTTCAATCCACCTGTCGTCGACAATCAAGTCAATGTTGAACCTGCTGTTAACACTGTGGAAGCCGAACCAATTGTTACAAAGAAAACAAAGGCGACAAGTGGAACAGCTGACACCTGAACCAGGTAGGCTGGTGACGATAAAACCTGGCAATTATTTGACAGACATCACAAAGTGTGATGATGCAGCAATGCTGCTTCTGAAACATCCTACTCTTGGAATTGTCCTTGAGAAGGAAGACAACGGCCTAAATCTGGTGCAAGTTCAGGATGACAAGCACTGTAGGATTTATGCCAGAATAAGCGCACTGGTTAGCGCTGAATTGGAGAAGTGAGATGACGAATGATGCAGTGAAGGAGTTGTTCGAGCGTTGCAAGGCCATTGATGGTGAGGTTCGCCTCTTGGCTGAGGACAAGAAGTCTCTGTTCGATGAGTACAAGGACCGAGTCTCACCAAAGGTTTTCAACATCGGTTTGAAGATTGCTCGAATGAAGGCCAAGCTGACTCCAAGCGAGGCCAACGATGTTGACATGGTGGCTGAACTCCTAGGTGATTCGATGACAGTCGAAGCTGTAGACTGAGGTAAACTGTGACGGCGAGGCTCATTCTCAAATTCCCAGATAAGCGTCTTCGTGGTAATAGTGACCCTGTTACCGATGATGAGTACGAAACCAATGTGAACCAGTGGTGCCAAGACCTCCGGGACACAATGGTGGCGAATGCGGGACTGGGCCTCGCCGGCCCACAGATCGGCATCAAGAAGAAAATCTTTGCTGTGGATGTCAAGGATCTAGACAATCCTGGTGCCTTTCTCCAGGAACCAAAAGACGGTGTGCTGTACGTCATCAATCCGGTTCTTTCCTTGGTTGAGAAGGAAACACACGGAAGTGTAGAAGCGTGTTTTTCGGTACCGGGCGTGATGTACAAGGTGAAGAGAAGTCCAGTTATTGATCTATCATACATCACGCCCCAAAAACAATCGATTTCTGTTCGCATCGTAGGCGAAGACGCAGTTGTTATTCAGCATGAATACGATCACTTGGTAGGAAAACTCTTCATCGATCGTCTCAATCCTTTCGACAAAAAGCAGTTTGCCAAACTTCACAAAGTTCCGAAGAAGGAAAAATCCGAAGAGGAAATCAACCAACTTCGTGAACAACGTCGAGCTAAGGCTAGAGCAAAACGCAAAAAGTAGTGTAAATCGTTTTCAACCTATGGTATGATCTAATTGTCCGATGGTTTGGACAGGAGTTTTCATGCTTTGTCGTCATTGCGAAGGTGAGATCACGGTTCACGACCTGGGTTACGGCAAGATTGACGAGTGTCGAGAATGTGCCAAGGACGTGGAGAAGTACGTCGGTCACATGATCTGGGACCACAAGACAGCACCTGCCCTGGAAATCCACGCCAATGCTCGTTCTCTGGCGGCTTTGAAGGATGGCCGGCAACGTGACGGTGGACAGTTGGTTCACGAGGTGAAGGAGCGTTCACGTCGCCGTGAATCCGATGTTTCGGTTGGCGGTGGCATTTCCTTGACTCCTTACATGCGTCCTGAACCGTTACCGATGCACGGCAACTGTGAAGTTCTGCCTACTATCACCATCCGTCGCGGTTCAGGTAAGACCATTGCGACCTACGCTCGCACCCTGCTGGAAAAGGCTGCCAAGGGTGATCAGCTCTCTCTTCGACACCTCAAGGACGAGAAGCTGAAGTTGGCTAAGGCGGCTAGCCGAATGCAGCTTTCCCAGGTTGCAGGGTTTTCCATCACCGTGTGGAAGGATGAACAGGGTTATTACATGATGCCCAAGCGTGAGATGACTCGTTCTGTTCTGGATGACGAGACTCTGCGTCGCCTAAACTTCCGCACTTCGAATTTTTCTCGTTGCTAACAATCTCCCACACAGTGCATACTTAGCTAAGCACAGCAGGAGATACAATGAGAAGACTAATCAGAGAAGGCAAGGCTGAACTTGAGCTTGCCGTGACCAAGTGCCTCACAGGCGCCAAGTTGACACCTTCCGAACTCAATGAGGTCTGCGCCGTTGGCGAGTCTGACCTGATGCGTGATTATGGCTGTGACCTCTACATGGCTGAAACCGTGAAGCTTCACGCTAAAAAAGAAATGCTTCGTCTTCGTGCGCAGAATCAATACACCAAAATTGATGGTTTGTGGAACGATAACGGTTACCCCACCAAACCTTACACCAGAACCGAGTACGTCAAGGAGTCCAGAAGAAGACTGAAGGAAAACCACCACGAGGAAGATCGTCACAGTGATCAACATGGTAGAATGATGGATTACGGTCACGAGAAATCTGACTCCGAAGAAGGTAGGATGGCAAAGAAGGCGCTGCGTGACATTGCAGTAAACGCCTACAGACTTCATCAAATGCTTGAAGATGGTGACGATCTTCCACAGTGGTGCCAGTACAAGATGGCACAGGCCGAAATGATGATGAGCACTGTGCGAGATTACCTCGAGTACAAGCTTGAAAGAATGGGCGAAGATCCGGTAGGTGAAGCAGAAATGTTCGATCAGGAAGAAATGGAAGAAGATTTCGGTGAACAGTCGTCCCAGATGCAATATGGTCCTGAAGAATACGACGATGACGATTACGAAGATGATTACGATGACGATGATGAGCTTGATGTAGATGAATTGTCAGATGAAATAATGTCGGCCGCACAAGAATTTGAAAACAATCATGAAGATTATCAAGAGGATGCAGAAGAGCCTGATGAAGAATCCGTTCCTTCGTATGATGATGATGATGAAACCACCGAAGTCGAAGATGATGAAGGATATGACGATGCTGATGTGAAGGTGTCGCTGGCAAAGGATGATGATGATGATGAATAAGAGAATTAAGTCACTTGCAGAGTGTTCTGACGATGAAATGGTCGACATGATTTCTGCAGAAATTCTAGGTGATGAACCTGTTATTGATGCCGTCACGCAGGTGGTCGCTAACGTAACAGGCGCTGGTGGTGGAGATGCACTTTTGAAAAAGAGAATGTCACAATACATTGCCATGCTTCGTGGAATGCAGTTGTGGTATCACGGTGCACACCACGTAACAAGGGGTGTGGGATTTCCAGGCGATCACGTTACCCTATATGGCGAATTCTACAATGAGATCACAGAGGAATTTGATGGAGCGGTTGAGAAAGCCATTGGCCTGACAAATGACGAGTCGGTGGCAGATCCTCTAACGGTCACCAAGATGGCAGCCCAGATGATGTGCAACTACCCATCACCATCCAAGTGCACTTCACTGTCCATTGCCTCTTCTGCTCTTGAAATGGAAAATAACTACCAGCAAGCCTTGGATTCCATGTTTGAAGAACTTGAGCATGCAGGTGCCTTGACACTGGGTCTTGATGATTTCCTGATGGCAAACGCAAACAAGCATGAAGGATACATCTACAAGCTTCAGCAGAGGGTGAAGACGGAACTGGAGGATTAAATGAGAATCACGGAATCACAGGTCAGAAAGATAATCAGAAACGAAATCCGCAAGGGAAAGAGAGTTAATGAGGCTGGTTCCCCGATGAACGCGCTTGACCGTCTCAATGCTGCATTTCATGAATTTATGGATGCAGGTGGAACAACAGAGGACCTGTTGGAAAATGCCCAGGGATTCGTAGAAGACTGGGAATCGGGTTCTGAGGCAGAAAGATACGATGACAGAGGCGGACCTTTCACTAGCAATTTCTAATTCGAAGGAATCTAAATGAGAATCACGGAATCCCAGATCAGGAAGGTCATTCGAAACGTCCTTGCTGAACAGGCAGATCAAGCTGCACTCGGTGCCACCAGTTCCCCTGATTACATGGCAAAAGCCCAGGCTCGCCAAGAACTTATGTCAAAGTTTCGCGCCGACCGCAAAGCCGCGATGAATGAACCTGTCACAAGAGGCACAGGCATGACACCAGCCGAAAAGGTAAAGGCAAATGCTAACGGTGAGAATCTTCAGGCACTTGCTGAAGACCTAGTCACAACCATCGAACCGGCTTACGATGAGATCAAGATCCAGATGGATGCAGCTTACAAGGCGAAGGACACTGCTACCTTCCAAGCTTTGCACAGGCAGTTACAGTCCTTGATCTCAAAGATGGACATCAGCAGAAAAGCCCAGAAAAGCCAGATGAGAATGAACCTGTTCAAGTCTGATTACATGATGCAGAACGAACTGATCAAGTCACTGAAGAAGATACTCTCCGTTC